>Ga0268298_10001765_pt1 | contig 24690 bp, 17 predicted proteins | sample WWTPWeurt_MetaG_FD_194462 | JGI IMG/M metagenome (GOLD analysis project Ga0268298, IMG submission 194462) | Activated sludge microbial communities from WWTP in Nijmegen, Gelderland, Netherland - WWTP Weurt | ecosystem: Engineered > WWTP > Aerobic digester > Activated sludge | place...
GCCTCTCGGTGCAGTACGACGCCATCGCCGCGCGGCCGGTGGATGCCTGGCTGGTGGCCTCCCTCGAGGCCATCGGCGGCGCCTCGGGCTTCCTCTACGGTGCGGGCGGTGTCGGCGGCACCCTCAACGTGGTCACCAAGGTGGCCGATGCCAACGGCAACTTCAACCACCTTCGCGCCGCCGCCGGCACCACCGGCCAGTTGGCCGCCGATGTGCAGCGCACGCTGGGTGGCGACAGCGGCCATGCGCTGCGCCTGGTGCTCAATGCCACCGAGGGCGCCAACGGCTCGCAGGGCGAGGGGCGCAAGAGCTGGCAGGTGGGCGCCTCCTGGCGCCTGCCGGTGACGCCCACCCTGACCCACCTGCTGGCCATCGAGCAGCAGTGGGAGAAGGTACGCCAGCCCTACTGGGGCACGCCGTTGCTGCGCGACGGCACCGGCGCCATCCTCGGCCAGATCCGCACCGACCCCGGCACCGTCGGCATCAACTACAACGTGGTCGATGGCCGCTACGAGCAGGACGTGAGCTGGCTGCGCAGCGTGCTGCTGTGGCGCCCCGGCGCGGGCCTGTCACTGACGCACACGCTCTACCACTACGACGCGCTGCGCGACTACGACAACGTCGAGGTGTACTCGTTCGTCAATGCCAACACCCAGGTCGAGCGCAGCAGCGCGCTGCTGCAGCGTCACGACCAGCAGGTGTGGGGCAGCCGTGGCGAGGTCAGCCTGGCTGGCCGCCTGGCCGGGCTGAAGAGCGACAGCGCCTTCGGCTGGGACTGGAGCTTCAACCGCCAGACCCGCTTCCCGCTCAGCGTGGCCGGTCCGTTCGATCGCACCAGCCCGTATTCGCCGGCACCAAGCTACTTCCTCGCCACGCCGGGCATCAGCCGCACCTACACGCCCGGCGCCACCAACCGGATACATACGCTGGCGCTGTTTGCCGAGAACCGCACCGTGCTGGGTGATGGTTGGGCCGTGGTGAGCGGGCTGCGCGCCGACCGCATCACGCTGCGGGTGACCAACCACCGCGCCGTCACCGCCACCAACCCGGCGGTGTTCGACATCGATTACCAGCCGGTCACCGGCCGCCTGGGCCTGGTGAAGGACCTGAGCCCTGCCTGGCAGCTGTATGCGCAATACAGCACCGCCGCCGATCCGCCCTCGGGTGTGCTGGCCACCGCCGGCTTCTCGGCGCTGCGCGACTTCGACCTCACGCGCGGGCGCCAGGTCGAGATCGGCAGCAAGGCCAGCCTCGACCAGGGCCGCGGCGAGGTGCGCGTGGCGCTGTACGACATCGTGCGCCGAAACCTCTCGATGACCGATCCCAACGATCGAACCAAGGTGGTGGCCATCGGCCGGCAATCGAGCCACGGCATCGAGCTGTCGGCGCGATGGGCCCCGTCACCGGCCTGGACGGCCACGGGCCATCTGAGTTACACCGCGGCGCGGTACGACGACTTCGCCGAGACGGTGGGCACAGCCGTGGTGTCGCGCGCCGGCATGCGCCCGCCCAACACGCCGGACTGGGTGGCCGGCGCCGAGCTGGGCTGGAGGCCGGCCGCCGCCTGGACGCTGTCGGCCGACTGGCGCCACGTGGAGCGGCGCTACGCCAACAACGCCAACACCGCCTGGGACGACGCCTACGACCTGTTCGGTGCCTCGCTCACCTGGCGGCCCGATGCCCGCCTGACGGTGCGCGCCCGCATCGCCAACCTGGCCGACAAGGTGTATGCGGCAACGGTGGGCGCCAGCACGCTGGCCTACCTCGGCGCGCCTCGCACATGGTCGCTGGGCGCCGACTGGCGCTTCTGACATGCGGCGCCCAACCTCGCCTGCCAAGCCCCGGAGGGTGCCGTGATGAGCACGACGGCTCATGCCAGACGTTGGCTCTACCTGGTCCACCGCTGGCTCGGCATCGCGCTCGGCGTGGTGATGCTGGCCTGGTTCGTCTCGGGCATGGTGATGCTCTACGTGGGCTACCCCAAGCTCACCCACGAGGAGCGCCTGGCCGGCCTGCCGGCGCTGCCGGCACAGGGCTGTTGCGTGCCGCTGGCGCAAGCCCGCGAGGCGGCCGAGGCTCGCCGGGCCGAGGAGACCGCAGGCTCGCGCGCGGCCTCGGCCGGCAGCGCGCCGGGGCCTGCCGCCTCCAACCCCGCTGCCCGCCGGCTCACCCGCCTCGCACGGACGCTGGAGCCCTGGCGCCTGACCAGCGTGGCCGGTGCGCCGCGCTACATCTTCGGCGACGAGGGGCGCGCCCCGGTGGCGGTGGACGCGATCAGCGGGCAGGCGATCCGCAGTGTGGGCCGCGAGGCCGCCCTGGCCGCGGCACGGCACTTTGCGCTGGGCGCACCGGGCCGGTGGCTGGGCCAGGTGGACGAGGACGCCTGGACGCACTCCAAGGCGCTGGACGCCCATCGGCCGCTGCAGCTCGTGGCGGTGGACGATGCCGCGTCACGTTGGCTTTATGTCAGCGCCCGCACCGGCGAGGTGGTGCGCGATGCCAGCCGCACCGAGCGCACCTGGGGCTGGCTGGGCGCATGGCTGCACTGGCTGTACCTGTTCCGCGGCGGCGCGGTGGATGCCTGGTGGGCCGACATCGTCATCTGGCTGTCGATTGCCGGCGCGGTGGGCAGCCTCACCGGCCTCGTGGTCGGGGTGTGGCGCTGGCGCTTTCGCGGGCGCTACCGCAGCGGCAGGCGCACCCCGTATGCCGACACCGCCGCCCGCTGGCATCACCTGGCCGGCATGACCGGCGGCCTGCTGGCCTTCACCTGGGTGCTGTCGGGGCTGTTCTCGATGAACCCGTGGAAGGTGTTCGATGCCCCGGGGCCGCGGCCCGATCGGGCGGCCTACGCCGGCGGGCCACTCGAGCCGGGCATCGCGCCCGAGGCAGCCACGATCCTGCGCCGCCTCTCCGAGCAGGGCCGAAGCGGGCGCGAATTGACCTGGCACCGCGTCGGCGGCGAGCACCTGGTGCTGGCTCATGGCGCCGGCCCAGCGGCCCTGTTCGGCGCCGACGGGCAGCGGCTTGCAACGCTGGCGCCTGACACCTGGCAGGCCGCCGCCAAGCGCCTGCTGCCCGGCGCCAAGGTGATCCGCGAAGAGCGGCTGGACGCGTACGATGCCCACTACTACGCCCGCGAGCCGCACACCATGACCGGGCCTCGCGAGCGACCTCTGCCGGTGTGGAGGCTGCACTTCGACGATGCGCAGCACACCCAGGCGGTGATCGACCCGCGCACTGGCGCCATCGTGCAGATCACCAACAGCCACCGCCGCGCCGACCGCTGGTTGTTCGCCTTCCTGCACAGCTTCGACCTGCCAGTGCTGCTGGCCAGCCGGCCGGCCTGGGACACCTGGATGCTGGGCTTCAGCCTGGCCGGCGTGGCCCTGTGCGGCACCGCGGTGGTCACCGGCTGGCGCCGGCTGCGTCGCCCGTGGCGGCGCGCGGCGACACACCCCATCGGTTCCATTCCCGCGATGCCGTCGGACAATCCGCGGGAGCCGTCACCTACCCCTCCGACACCCTGACTGCCCCTCAAACAACCTTCGAAACGAGCTTTCAATGACACACTTCGCGATCCCCCGGGCCTCGATGGCCGCCCTTCTGCTCGCCCTGGCCGGCCTCTCCGCCCACGCCCAGACCACGGTGAAGGACCCCTGGGTGCGCGGCACCGTCGCGCAGCAGAAGGCCACGGGCCTGTTCGCCCAGATCACTTCCGCCAGCGGCGGCACGCTGCTGTCGGCCTCGTCGCCGGTGGCCGGTGTGGTCGAGATCCACGAGATGACGATGGAGGGCAGCATGATGAAGATGCGCGCCCTGCCCAAGGGCCTGGCCCTGCCGGCCGGCAAGGCGGTGGACCTGAAGCCCGGCGGCTACCACGTGATGCTGATCGACCTGAAGCAAGAGTTGAAGGCCGGCGACACCGTGCCCGTGACATTCGTGGTCGAAAGCAAGGACGGCAAGAAAGAGACGATCGAGATCAAGGCACCGGTGCGGGCGCTGAATGCGTCGGCACCCGCCGCCCACAAGCACTGACGCGGCGGCCGCGGGCCACCGTGGCGGCCCCGGTGGCCCGCGTCCGGTGCGGGCGGCTCAGAACAGGCCGGTGACCCTGCCCTGCGCGTCGATGTCGATGCGCAGCGCGGCCGGCTCCTTGGGCAGGCCGGGCATGGTCATCACGTCGCCGCAGATCATCACCACGAATTCGGCACCGGCCGACAGCCGCACCTCGCGGATCTGCACCACATGGCCAGACGGTGCGCCGGGCTTGGTGGCATCGCTGGTGAACGAGTACGGCGTCTTGGCCACGCACACCGGGAAGCGCCCGTAGCCCTCGGCCTGCAGTTCGTCGATCTGCTTGCGCACGGCCGGGCTGGCGGAGATGTCGGCCGCGCCGTACACCTGGCGCGCCACGGCCTTCATCTTGTTCCACAGCGTCTCGTCGTCGCGGTAGGCCAGGCGCAGCGAGGCGCGGCCCGATTCGGCCAGCTCCACCACGCGGCGGGCCAGGTCTTCGGCACCGGCGCCGCCCTCGGCCCAGTGGCGGCACAGCTCCACTGGCGCTTCCAGGCGACGCATGGCCTGGCGGATCAGCTCGCGCTCGGGCTCGGTGTCGCCCTCGCGGTCGTTCAGTGCCACCACGCAGGGCAGGCCGAACACCTGGCGCATGTTCTGCACATGACGTTCGAGGTTGGGCAGGCCACGCTTGAGTGCTTCCAGGTCGGGCTGCTCGCACGCCGCGCCGGCCGCGCCGCCTTGCTGTCGCAGCGAGCGCAGCGTGGTCACCACCACCGAGGCATCGGGCTTCAGGTTGGCCTTGCGGCAGACGATGTCGAGGAACTTCTCGGCGCCCAGATCGGCACCGAAGCCGGCCTCGGTGATCACGTAGTCGCCCAGCGCCATCGCCGCGCGGGTGGCGATGATCGAGTTGCAGCCGTGGGCGATGTTGGCGAACGGCCCGCCATGGATCAGCGCCGGGTTGTTCTCCAGCGTCTGCACCAGGTTGGGCTTGAGCGCCTCCTTCAGCAGCACCGTCATCGCGCCATGGGCGTTGAGGTCGCTGGCCAGGATCGGCGTCTTGTCGCGGCGCCGGCCGATGACGATGCGGCCCAGCCGTGCCTTCAGGTCCATCAGCGATTCGGACAGGCACAGGATGGCCATCACCTCGGAGGCCACGACGATGTCGAAGCCATCCTCGCGGATCACGCCGTTGGCCGCGCCGCCCAGGCCGATGACGATGTCGCGCAGCGCGCGGTCGTTCATGTCGACCACCCGCTTCCAGTAGATCTGGCGCGTGTCGAAGCCCAGCGCGTTGCCGTGGTGGATGTGGTTGTCCAGCATCGCGGCCAGCAGGTTGTGCGCCAGCGCGATGGCGCTGAAGTCGCCGGTGAAGTGCAGGTTGATGTCCTCCATCGGCACCACCTGCGCGAAGCCGCCGCCGGCGGCGCCGCCCTTGCGGCCGAACACCGGCCCCATCGAGGGCTCGCGCAGCGCGATCACCGCGCGCTTGCCGATCCGGTTGAGCGCATCGCCCAGGCCCACCACCGTGGTGGTCTTGCCCTCGCCGGCCGGCGTGGGCGTGGTGGCGGTGACCAGCACCAGCTTGCCCTTGGATTGCGGCGCACGTTGCTGCAGCGACTGCAGCCAGCCCAGATCGATCTTGGCCTTGTAGTGGCCGTAGGGGTCGAGCGCCTCGGGCGGGATGCCCAGCCGGTCGCGGGCCAGTTCGATCACGGGACGCAGGGTTGCGGATTGGGCGATGTCGATGTCGCTGCGGGGCACGTGAGCCTCCCTCGTGGGTTGGATGTCAGGCGTTGACGACGGGGTGTCCGTCGCGGCGCGATGTTGGCATGGCCGGCCGGGCCGGTTCCTGATGCACGACAGGTTCCGTGCACGGCCCTGGTGCAGGCTCGCCCCACGTCGGGGCCCCCTATGATCGTGCGATGTCCGACGCCCGACCCACCCCAGCCACCGCCGCGGCCTATGCCCCGCTTCACTGCCCGCCGGCGGGCGCCACCATCGCCATCGTGGCGCCCGCCGGCCCGGCCGACGAGGCCGCGGTGCAGGCCGTGCCGGCACTGCTCACGGCGCATGGCTTCCAGGCCCGGCTGTACCCAAGCTGCCAGGCGCGCGGTGGCTACCTGGCCGGGCCAGACGAAGCCCGCCTGGCCGATCTGCACGCCGCCATCGCCGACGAGCGCAACGCCGCGGTGTGGTGCCTGCGCGGCGGCTACGGCAGCGGCCGGCTGCTGGATCGCATCGATGTCGAGCTGGTGCGGCGCCACCCCAAGCCCTTGATCGGCTACAGCGACATCACCGCGCTGCATGCGCTGTGGGACCGCGAAGGCCTGCTGGCCCTGCATGCGCCGATGCCCGCCTCCGACCTGGTGCGCCCGGGTCGCGAGGCCGATGCGCAGGCCGTTTTCGGATGGCTGCGGCAGGGGCTGGGCGCCGGCACGGTGCTGTCTTGGGGGCCGGCACCTTCGGCGCCTACCGCGACCAGCGAGTCGGGCGACTGGCCCGGCGGCAGCGTGCGCGGCCGGCTGGTGGGCGGCAACCTGAGCCTGATCGCATCGCTGTGCGGCACGCCGTGGCAGTTGCGCACGACCGGCCGGATCCTGTTCCTCGAGGATGTGAGCGAATCGCTGTACCGCGTCGATCGGCTGTTGCTGCAACTGCGGCTGGCCGGCCTGCTCGATGCCGCGGCCGGCTTCCTGATCGGCAGCTTCACCGAGGACGACGATCCGCTGCCGGTGCTGCGCGAGGCGTTGGTGCCGCTGGGCAAGCCGATGATCGTCGGCTGGCCGTCGGGCCACGGCACGCCCAACCGGCCGCTGCCACTGGGGGCCATGGTGCACCTCGACGCCGACCGCGCCCGTGTGACGGTCGAGCAGCCGGTGCTGCTGCCACCGGCCCTGCTGCAGCCCCCTGCCCCGCCGGTCTGACCGCACCGGCGCCGCGGCGTGCCGGCCGCAGGCTCGCAGGCCCGCAAGCCCGCACCCCCGGGATCGCGGGGGGCGCTGCCGCCCGGCGCTTTCGGGCCTCGACGGCCATCCTATGATGAGGATCGTTGGATAACCTCCCAGATGAGTGACCCGCGATGCGCCCCGACTCCGGCCCAGCAAGCCCGAAGCCACCCCCGGACACGCTGCGCATCCTCGATCGTGTACTGGCCGCCCACGGCGGACGCGCGGCCTGGGAGTCGGTGCGCCACATCGATGCGATCGTGACGCTGGGCGGCGACGCGCTGGCCCGGCGCGGCCTGGCCGGCGCGGTGCGCGGCTGCCGGGTGCGGGTGCACCCCTACCTGCAGCGGGTGACGGTCCATGACTTCATCGAGCCCGGCCAGCGCGGCGAGTGGATCCCGCGCGAGGCGTTGCTGCATCGGCCGGGCGCGAAGAACGGCCCGCGGCGGCTGCTGACGCCCGAGCGTGTCGCCGGGCGCCTGTTGGCCAGCCGCTGGGATCCGCTCGACCTGCTGGCCTTCACCGGCATGGCGGCCTGGAGCCTGCTGTGCTTTCCGCTGTTGCTGGATTTCCCGGGCGTGGAACTGGTGGCCACCGAGGGAGACCCGGTGCTCGGCGCCGCCTGGCGCCTGGGCGCACGCTTTCCGCCCGAGATGCCGATGCTGGGCCATGAGCACTGGTTCCACGTGGATGCGAGCGGGCAACTGGCCCGACACGACTACGGGTTCGAGCCGTTGTCACCGGTGCGCCTGGCGGCCACGCCGATCGGCGGGCCGCACACCACCGACGGTCTGCGCCTGTATCCCCGCCATGTGGCCCTGCCCTCGCTGGGCCGGCGCACCTCGCGGGCCTTGCCGGCGCAACTGGTGGTGGAGGCCCAGCCGGTGGCCGTGCGGCGCGCGGCCGCTGCCGTGCTGGCGGCCCCCTGCGAAGAGCCCTTGGCGCCCGCCTGAGCGCTGCATCGGCGCGCGCCTGCCGGCAGGCGGGCCATCGATGCGCAGCCCCAAGGGCCGCGGCGCCAAGGCCTGACGGAGCCCTCAGCGCGCGCCGGTCACGGGCAGCCGCGACATGTGGTCGGCCACCGCCTCCAGATCGGCATTGGTGTAGCGCTTGATCGCCTCGACCATGGTCGGGTTGGCATTGCGCCGCACGCCGTCGCGGATGTCGATCATCTCGCGCAGCGTGTACTTGAAGTGCTGGCCGTTCACCCGCGGATAGAAGCGGGTGGCGTCGCCCTCGCCGGCGGCGCCATGGCAGTCGACGCAGGCGTTCTTGTAGAGTTTCTCGCCGTCGGCCAGGTGCGTGCCCGGGCCCTGGCCCTGGGTGGGCGGCACCGGCAGGCGGCTGAGGTAGGCGGCGATGTCGGCGATGTCCTGCGGGCCGACGCCGTGCTTGTCGATGAACGGCAGCATCTTGTCGTTGCGCCGGCGGCCCGCGCGCACATCGGTCATCTGCTTGATCAGCACGCTGGCGTGCTGGCCGGCCAGCCGCGGGTAGCTGCCGTCGGGGCGGCCCAGCGCCTTGGCCCGGTGGCAGCCCTGGCACACCTCGAAGGTGATCTCGCCGCGCGCGGCATCACCGGTGGCCCGAAGCGCCTGCAGCTTCTCGCCCTGCATCGCGTTCCAGGTGGTTTCGGGTTCTTCGGCCGGCGCTGGCGCCGACGCGGCGGGCCCTGCAGCACCTTGGGCCAGGGCCGATGGCCCGGTTGCCAGCGCGATGCACAGGCCTGCCAGCACCGCCCACCGCGCCCCGATCGGGGTGCTCATCGCGAGTTCGTTGCACATGTCCATGAGGGTCCAGGTCTGCCCGCCGTCACATGCCGGCCAGGTATTCGGAGAGGGCGGCGATCTCCTGCTCGGTCAGGCGTTCGGCCACCGCGCGCATCACCTTGGCTCGATCGTTGGTGCGGGTGCCGGCCTTGAAGGCCGACATCTGGGCCGCGGTGTACGCGGCGTGCTGTCCGGCCAGCCGCGGATAGCGCTCATTGCCGACACCTTCGGGCTGGTGGCAGCCCACGCAGGCCGGCACGCCGGTGTCGACGTTGCCGTCGTCGTACAGCACCTTGCCCTTGTCGCCCAACTTGGGGTCGCCGGCCGTGCCCTTGGCCGGCTTCTGCCCGGCGAAGTACGCCGCCAGGCCGCGCACGTCGCCCGACGAGATGCTGGCCAGCGACGGCGCCATGAGGTCGTTCTTGCGCTTGCCATCCAGGAAGTCGTTCAGCTGCTTGGCCAGGTACTCGGCCTGCAGGCCGGCCAGCCGCGGGAACATCGGCACCACGCTGTTGCCGCCTTCGCCATGGCAGGCCTGGCAGACCGTGGCGGCGATCTCCTTGGCATCGGCCGCCCAGGCCGGGCCGGCCAGCCACACCACCCCGGCCGCACAGGCGGCCGGCCAGGCGGGCATTCGTCGAGGACGATGTCTCATGGCGCCTTCAGCATTGAATGGAAATCGTGCATTGGTCACCGATTCAGGAACATGGCCGGCCCGGGCCGCGGACGGCCCTCGAGTCGCTCGTCCCGTCTGCTCCTGCGGGCTCGCTACCTCGACATCCTAGTGCCGTTTGCAGGGCTTGCCCGAGACCTGGCGCAACTGCGGATGCACGGGTGCCCCCGGGACAACGCTGCAAGCCCCGCAACTTCAGGGTTACCCCGTAGAGGAACACCCAGAGCTGCACCCGGCTCCTCGCGATCGGCACTGCGAGAATCGGCCCCCTCCACCCGGCAGCCGCCACTCGCGACGCCAGCCCCGACCATGGCCGTGGCTTCTTCGCTCGCGCGTGCGGCCTGGGCGACCCAGCTCATCCGCGAACCCCCACCCTCCGATCCCGATGCTGTCCGCCGGCCTGCTGGCCTTCGTCGTGCTGCTGTATTTCGGCCTGCTGCTGGCGGTGGCCTGGCGCACCTCGCGGCAGGCCGACAGCCAGGCCTTCTACGTGGGCAACCGCCGCAGCCACTGGGCGCTGGTGGCCTTCGGGATGATCGGCACCTCGCTGTCGGGCGTCACCTTCGTCAGCGTGCCGGGCGCCGTCGGGGCCTCGGGCTTCGGCTACCTGCAGATCGCGCTGGGCCAGCTGATCGGGTATGCGGTGATCGCCGCGGTGCTGCTGCCGCTGTACTACCGGCTGCAGGTCACCTCGATCTATGGCGTGCTCGCCGCCCGGCTGGGGCCCCGCTCGCACCGCACCGGCGCGCTGTTCTTCATCGCCTCGCGCACGCTGGGGGCCACGGCGCGGCTGTACCTGGTGGTGCGCATCCTGCAGGACACCATCCTCGACCGGCTGGGCCTGCCCTTCTGGGCCACCACGCTGATCCTGGTGGCGATGATCGTGCTCTACACGCTCGAGGGTGGCGTCAAGACCATCGTCTGGACCGACACGCTGCAGACGGCCGGCATGCTGGGCGGGCTGGCGGTGTGCATCGTGATGCTGCTGGGCGCGCTGCAGCTCGAGCCGCTGCAAGCGCTGCAGCGCATGCAGTCGCAGGGCCTGGCCACGGTGTGGGGCACTGACCCGGCCTCGCGGGCCTTCTGGCTCAAGCAGGTCGTGGCCGGCGCCTTCATCGCCATCGCGATGACCGGGCTGGACCAGGAGATGATGCAGAAGAACATCTCGGTGGCCAGCGTCGGCGGCGCGCAGAAGAACATGCTGGCCATGGCCGCGGTGATGCTGGTGGTGGTGGCCGCCTTCCTCTACCTGGGCGGCCTGCTGCACCTGTTCGCCCAGCAGGCCGGGCTGGCGGCACGCGGCGACCGGCTGTTTCCGGCGGTGGTGATGGAGTACCTGCCGGCGGCGGTGCAGCTGGTGTTCGTCGTGGCCCTGATCTCGGCGCTGTTTCCCAGCGCCGATGGGGCGCTCACCGCGCTCACCGCCTCCACCTGCCTGGATCTGCTGGGCCCGCGCGAGCGTCGCGGCGATGCCGCCGCCGGCACTGGCACGGGCCGTGGCGAATTCGCCCGCACACGGTTGAGGCGCCGCGTGCACCTGGGCTTTGCCGCGCTGTTCGTGGCCCTGGTGATGGTGTTCCGCTGGATCGACGACGCCAGCATGGTGTTCCTGATCCTGAAGCTGGCCGGCTACACCTACGGGCCGCTGCTGGGGCTGTTCGCCTTCGCGCTGTGGCCGGGGCGCCTGGTGGACGACCGACGCGCGCCCTGGGTGGCGCTGGCCGCGCCGGCGCTGTGCGCGCTGGTGGACTTCAACCAGCGCGCGCTGTTCGGCCGTTATGAGATCGGGCTCGAGCTGCTGCTGCTCAACGGCGCGATCACCTTCGCCGGGCTGTGGGCACTGTCGCGCCCGGCAGATCAGAACCGCGTGCTGGGCCGGGCCAGGTAGTACCACTCCTGGCGCGCCTCGGCCTTGGCATTGGGAAACACGATGCGGCCGTCGAACGGCGCATGCATCGCGGTGCCGTCGGCGCGGGTGCCGATCAGCTCGCCGGCGGCCAGCGCGTCAAAGCTCTTCCACTCGCGGGCGAACGCATCGTCGGCATGCACCTTGTCGATCACCTCGACCAGCGACAGCGATTCGATCGGTGCCACCACCGGCGGCGCCGGCTCGCGCACCAGGCCCAGGTGCGCCAGGGTGTTGCGGATGGCCCGGTAGGCCACCTCGCGGGCCTGCAGATCGGTGTGCTGGCCGCATTCGAGCGTCAGCGACCAGCCGCCCTGCGAGCGCATGTACTCGGTGGTGCCCACGCCATAGCGCGGGTGCAGGTCCAGCGTGCCGCTGCGGCCCTCGGCACGCGCGGCGGCGATGCGTCGCTCGACGCCCGCGGCATAGGTCGAGAGCCAGCCGTCCACCGCCCGGTCCACGCCCAGGCAGCGCACCAGCGCCTCCTCGCGGGCCGCGTGGGCGAAGGGCTCCACCGGCCCGGCGTTGTCGAGCGGGCCGACCATCACGAACGCGCGCCCGCCCGACTGGAACGAGTGCAGGTCGAGCAGCACGTCGTGCGCCGCCAGCAGCGGGCACAGCCAGTTGGCCACCAGGTCCTCGAACTCGCGCGGCGTGTCGGTGGGCTGCAGCGCCCGGTTCAGGTTGCGGTCGCCGGCGCGGCGCTCCAGCACATAGGCCTTGGGGTTGGTGATCGGCACGAAGGTGACGCTGCCGGCGGCGATGGCCAGCGTGCCCGCGTCGAGCTCGGCCATCACACGCTGGATGGCATGCGTGCCGCAGACCTCGTTGCCATGCACCGCGGCGGTGACGATGAGGCGCGGCCCGTCGGCAGGGCCGGCATAGCGCACCGACTTGAAGGGGGGCAAGGGCCTGGGCAGGGGGGTCGGGTCGGAGGTGCTCATCGGCGGATTGTCGCCAAGACGCTGCCCTCGCCAGAAGACCCATGGCGCCTGGCCCCTTGACCGGGCCCCGGTGGCCGGCCGGCAACCTGTGTCAGCATCGACCCCAGCGGCGGGAGTGGTCGAGCCCGCGTCGGAGCAGGTCGTGGTGTGGTGGCGTCGGTTGGCTTGGGGAGTGGCGGGCTTGGTGGGCCTGTGGATCGTGGCCTGGCTGGCGGTGCCGCCGATCGCTCGCTGGCAGGCGCAGCTGCGGCTGTCCGAGCTGCTCGGTCGGCCGGTGACGATCGGCGAGGTGGGCTTCGAGCCCTGGCGGCTGGCCCTCACCGTGACCGACCTGCGCATCGGGCCGGCGGCCGGCGCTTCAGCCCCCGAACCGCTGCTGCAGGTGCAGCGCATCCGCCTCGATGTCGACCTGGCCTCGCTGTGGCACCGCGCGCCGGTGCTCGAGTCGCTCGAGATCGACGCGCCGCGCCTGCGCCTGGCCCGCACCGGCGAGGGCCGCTACGACATCGACGACCTGATCGAGCGCTTCTCGCCCCCGTCGCCCACGCCGGCCTCGGCCGAGCCAGCGCGCTTTGCGCTCTACAACCTTCAGCTGCGCGAGGGCGCGCTGCGCTTCGACGATCGTCCGGTGGGCCGGGTGCACCAGGTGGCGGCCTTGACGCTGTCGCTGCCGTTTCTGTCGAACCTGCCGTCGGAGGTGGCGATCAAGGTGCAGCCCCGGCTCGGCTTCACGCTCGACGGCACCCGCTTCGACAGCGGGGCACAGGCCACGCCGTTCGCGCAGACCCGCGAGGCAGACCTGCAGCTGCGCCTGGCCCCATTGCGGCTCGAGCCCTACCTGGGCTACCTGCCGGCCGAGCTGCCGGTGAAGCTGCAGCAAGGCAGCGTGGCGGCCGACCTCACGCTGCAGTTCAGGCAGGGCAGCGGGCGCCCCGAAGTGGCGCTCAAGGGCTGGGCCTCGGCCAGCGGCATCGCCCTGGCCGATCGCGCCCAGGCGCCGCTGCTGTCGTGGCGCGAACTGAGGGTGGACCTGCGCGAGGTGCGGCCCCTGGACCGGCAGGTGGCGCTGGCCGGCGTGCGCCTGGACGGTGCCCGGCTGAAGGTGGTGCGCGCCGCCAATGGTCGTCTCAATCTGCAAGACCTCGTCGGTACCGAGCCTCGGCGACCCGAGGCGGTGGGCCCCACCACGTCGGCCGGCGGCTGGCGGCTGGCGCTCGACCAGCTCGAACTGACCGATGCGGGCGTCGACGTCGACGACGCCGGGGTCAAGCCCCGCAGCGCCTGGCAGCTTGCGCAGCTCGGCCTGCAGATCCAGCAATTGCGCTGGCCCGACCCGACGCCCGCGCCGCTCACGCTGGCGGGCCAGGTGCGGCAAGGGGCCGCCGAGGGCTCCCCCGTCGCCTCGCTGCAGGCCAGCGGCACCGCCACCGATCGTCAGGCGCGCATCGACTGGCAGCTGCAGGGCCTGCAGCTGGAGCCGCTGGCGCCCTACCTGGCCGCGGTGCTGACACCCAGGTTGAGCGGCCAGGTCCAGGCCACCGGGCAGGTGCACTGGTCGGCAGCCTCGGCCGAGGCGCCCGCGGCGCTGAAGATCGCGCTGCAGCAGGTGTCGGCCGATGCGCTGCGCCTGACCGAAGGCGCGGGCAAGGCCCGCCGCACGCTGGCCGGCTGGCAGCAGTTTGCCGGCGACGGCATCGAGGTGGACGTGCCGGCGAAGCGGGTGGCCATTGCCGGCCTGCGGCTGACCCAGCCCGAGCTGCACCTGGAGCGCGATCGGCATGGCCAGTGGAATGCGCTGGCCTGGGCGGCCGTGCCGCCGACGCCGGCCTCGGCCGCGGCGTTGACCCCGGTCTCGCCGCCGGCAGCACCGTCGGCGGCCCGCGCACCGGCCACCGAGGCGTCCGGCCGCGCTGTGGCGGCCAAGCCCGAAGCCGGGGGCTGGTCGGTGGCCCTGAAGGACTTCACGCTGCAGGGCGGCCGGCTGGACGTCACCGACGCGGCGGCGCATGCCGAGGCCGGCGAGCAGCCGGCGCGCATGGCCATCGGCGCGCTGCGCGTGCGCCTGCAGGATCTGGCCTGGCCGGCACGCGGCCGCGGCCTGCCCGCCCGACTGAGCCTGGGCGCCCAGGTCGGCCTGCCGCAGGCCCCGGGCAGCAAGCCCGGCGCGCCACCGGCCGACGCCGGCACGCTGGAGTGGACCGGACGCCTGGGCCTGTCACCGCTGCAGGTGCAGGGCCAGCTGCGCCTGGACCGGCTGCCGCTGCATGTGGCCGAACCCTGGGCCCGCACGCTGCTGCCGGTGCAAGTGCAGCACGCCGAGGTGGGCTGGCAGGGGCCGCTCACGGCCCGGCAGGAGGCCGGCGGATGGGAAGTTCAATCGAATGCCGATGTGCGCCTGTCGGCCTGGCGGCTCGCCACGCGGGCCCGCGGCGACAACGCTGGAGGTGACGAGCTGCTGAGCTGGCAGAACCTGGCCGTGGACGGCCTGGCGGTGACCCTCGAGCCCGGCCAGCCCCTGCGCGTCGAGACGCGCGGCGCCACGCTGCAGGACTTCTACTCGCGCCTGGTCGTCACCGAGCAGGGCCGCTTCAACCTGCTGGAGGCCGCCGCGCCGGCAGCGGCGGCTTCATCGGCTGCGCCCCTCGTGGCCGCATCGGCCCCCGCCGGACCGGTTGCATCGGCCACGTCAGGACCGGTCGCGTCGGCCGCTGCCGGCCAGGGCACGTCGGCCGGCGCCGGCCAGGGCACGTCGCCCGCTGCCGGCCAGGACGCATCCCCCTCGGTGCCTGCGGCCTCCACGCCCACCCCCGCGGGCCCCGCGCTGCAACTCGCCATCGGCCCGACCCGGCTGGTCAATGGCCGCATCGACTTCAGCGACCGCTTCGTGCGGCCCAACTACAGCTCTCGCCTGACCGAGCTCAATGGCCAGCTCGGCGCCTTCCGCTCGGGCACGCGCGAGATGGCAGCGCTGGAACTGCGCGGCCGTGCCGAGGGCACCGCGCTGCTGGAAATCATCGGCCAGCTCAACCCGACCGCCGATCCGCTGGCGCTGGACATCCGGGCCAAGGCCACCGACCTGGAGCTGGCGCCGCTGTCGCCCTATGCCGGAAAGTACGCAGGCTATGCCATCGAGCGCGGCAAGCTGAGCATGGATGTCGCCTACCGCATCGAGCCCGACGGCAAGCTCGATGCGAAGAACCAGGTCATCCTGAACCAGCTGACCTTCGGCGAGAAGGTGGCCTCGCCCGATGCCACCAAGCTGCCGGTGCTGCTGGCGGTGGCCCTGCTGAAGGATCGGCATGGCGTCATCGACATCAACCTGCCGATCAGCGGCAGCCTGAAGGATCCGCAGTTCAGCGTCGGCGGCATCATCGTCAAGATCATCGTCAACCTGCTGACCAAGGCCTTCACCGCGCCCTTCGCGCTGCTGGCCGGTGGCGGCACGGAAGACCTGAGCCACGTGGCCTTCGAGCCCGGCACCGCCCGCATGACCGACGCCGGCCGGCAGGCGCTGGACAAGGTGGGCCGCGCGCTGCTCGACCGCCCGGCGCTGACCATGACCGTCACCGGCGCGGCCGACCCGGCCTCCGAGCGCAAGGCCTGGCAGGTGGCCATGCTCGAGTCGCGGCTGCAGGCCGAGCGCCGGCGCGAGTTGGGCCGCAGCCTGGCCACGCCGGCCACCTCGCCTGTACCCGTCACGGTGGCGTCCTCGCCGGGTGCTGCGCATGGGGCATCGGCGGCCCAGGCCGTGGCCGATGAAGCGACTGTCGCCTTGAGCCCCGCCGACCGCGCCCGCCTGCTCAAGCAGGTGTACCAGCAGACCTCGTTGCCCAACAAGCCGCGCAACGTGCTGGGCCTGGCCAAGGACCTGCCACCGGCCGAGATGCAGGCGCTGCTCGAGGCCGCGCAGGTGATGAGCACCGACACGGCCCGCGACCTGGCGTTGCAGCGCGGCATCGCGGTGCGCGATGCACTGGTGGCCAAGGGCCTGCCGGTGGCCCGGCTGTTTCTCGCCGCGCCCAAGCTGCGGGCCTCGGGCGAGGACGATGCGGCCTGGTCGCCGCGGGTGCAGTTGTCGCTGGCGGCGCCGTAGCGCGGCGGACCAGGTGGCGGGGCCGGCGGCCACCGATCGCCAGCCGCTCGCATCGGTGCTGCCGGGCGGCCGCGAGCGGCCGTCGTCAGCGACCCGAGGCAACCGGCTTCAGGCCAAAGGCCCGGCCGATCAGCGTCAGCGCCTCGGGCCCATCCCAGGCCTTGGCGCCCACCTCCTTGTGCAGCACCTTGCCCTTGGCATCGACCAGCACCGTCAACGGCAGGCGGTCGGCGCCGAGCATCTTCTCGAGCGCCAGGCGCTCGTCGATGAAGTGGCTCAGCGTGGCGTTGGAGCGGGCCAGGAAGGCCTTGGCCTTGTCGGGATAGTCGTCGGTGGAGATGCCGATCACGGCGAACTGCCGCGCCACATCGTGCCAGGCCAGGCGTTCGAGCGAGGCCATCTCGGCGCGACACGGCCCGCACCAGCTGGCCCACACGTTGATGATCAGCGGCCGGCCACGGTAGTCGGCCAACCGTCGCGAGCGGCCGTTGAGACCATTGAGCGGCGCATCGGGCAGCACCTCACCCACCCTCACCTCGCCCGTTGATGGCGCCGCCGCCGCCCGCCCGGCGGCGGCGGCGGCCAGACCCGCCAGCGCGCCGAGCACGCACCGGCGCCCGGACGAGGCTGGATCGTCGGCGCTCGAACTCACTTCAGCGACATCAGCCAGGCCAGCACATCGGCCTTTTCAGCGGCGGTGCACTCGCGCCCGACCACGTCCTTGCAGTTCAGCCGCAACGAATTCTCGACCTTGACCTTGTCGGTGAAGCGCGAGGCCTGCGCGGCGGGCGCCAGCGGATCGATGCGCTTGCCCGAGACGTCGTCCTTGCCGGGCTTCATCGGGTTGTCGCCGTGGCAGCTGGAGCAGCTCCAGCCCATCTGCTTGCCGAAGTTGGTGGTGAAGAACTTCTGCCCCCGCTCGGCCGACGGCGTGCCGCCGCCCTGCGCCTTGTAGCCGGCCAGGATCTCGGCCGGCGTGGCCCCCTGGGCCGACGGCACCCAGCCAAGCGCCAGCCCCAGCACGATCGGAAGGACGCGCATCACACTCGAAGGTCTCATGGCAACTCCTGTCATCGCGAATGCCGGTTCGCGGAGGATGGATCCCGATCGGCTGCGCCGGTGCATCGCCGAATCGGCCTGCCCGGTGGGCGCGTGCCGGTGGGATCCGGCCGGTCCATTGCACCAGCAAGCCCGCGGCGGGGTCTTGCTCCTGCGCAAGATCAAGAAGCCACCGGCACTCATCCGGCGCTCCCAAGGAAACGCCGGGCCGCCCCAAGTTTCCTTGACCCCCTTGGGAGGCGGGCTGGGCGCAGCCCGGCCCAGGGGGCACTCACACGCGGATGAAGACACGCCGGTGCGCCAGCCATGCGGCCAGGGCCCAGTACATCGCCAGGTGTGCCACCGCATAGGCCAGCGACCCCAGGCGCGGATCGACCGCGGTGGTGGCAAACACGGTGCGATACAGCCATGGCAGCGGCGACAGGTAGAGGGGCAGGCCTTGCGCATCCACGCCATCGGCCCAGCGCACCAGCCCCAGCAGCCGTGGCACCAGGCCGCTGAGCACGAACACGGCCAGCGCGTTCATGCCGAACACCTGCCCGAAGCGCACCCACGCGGCCACCGGGCGATCGCGACGTGGATCGAGATCGAGCCGATGCACCAGCGCGGCCAGCAGCGCCGTGGCCAGGGCACTGGTCAGCAGCACGTAGCTCGAGGTCCAGATCTTCTTGTTCGCCGGCATGGCCAACTGCCACAGGTAGGCCGCCGCGGCCAGGCCCAGGGCCACCACGAACAGCCGGGCCACGGTGGTCGCGCTGACCCCGCCCTCGCGCAGCCGTTCGCCCACCCACCAACCGATCAGCACCTGGGCGATCGCCGGCGCGGTGCTGGCCAGGCCCTCGGGATCGAAGGGCACGCCCTCGCCGCGGTACAGGTGCGAGGCGCCCAGCAGCGCCCGGTCAAAGGCCGTGCCGAACCAGCCCGCCAGGCTGTAGGGATCGGCGGCGTCACCCCAAGCCAGGCACGCGCCCCAATAACCCACCAGCAGCGCGGCCGTCACGGCCAACACGCGCCGCACGCCGGCAGCCCCCGGCCCAGCCAACCACACGATGGCCGCCGCCGCGCCCCAGGCCAGCGCGATGCGCTGCAGCACGCCCATCACGCGCAGCTGGCTCCAATCGCGCCAGGCCAGTTCACCGGCCGCATCCCAACGCACGAAGGGCGCGGCATTGAGCAGCAGGCCCAGGGCGAAGATGACCAGCGTGCGCCGCAGCACCTTGCCCCAGAAGGCCCCCGCCGGCCCCTGCCGGTAACCCGGCATCACCAGCGCCAGCGCATTGCCCACCGCGAACAGGAAGAACGGGAACACCAGGTCGGTCGGCGTGCAGCCATGCCAGGCCGCATGGGCCAGCGGCGGGTACAGGTGGTTCCAGCTGCCCGGGTTGTTGACCAGAATCATCAGCGCCACGGTGACGCCGCGGAACACGTCCAGCGACAGCAGGCGCTCACGCATCGGATTGCAGCGCCCCGTGCACGCTGCCCTGGGCCGCCTCCAGCCGCTGGGCGGCCCGCGCGGCATCGACGCCGGCCCGCAGCATCACCACCGCCTGCTTGACGCGCCACTCGCACTGGTCGAGTGCGGCGCGCGCGGCGGCCTCGTCGGCCCCACTGGCCAGCATGGTCAGGCGCAACGCGCGCCGCACCAGCTTGGCATTGGTGGCGCGCAGGTCGACCATCAGGTTGCCGTACACCTTGTTCAGCCGCACCATCAGCGCGCTGGAGAAGGTGTTCAGCGCGATCTTCTGCGCGGTGCCGGCCTTCAGGCGTGTGCTGCCCGAGATCACCTCGGGGCCGGTGTCCAGCTCGATGCCGATGTCGGCCTGCAACGCCACCGCCGCGCCCGGGTTGTTGGCCAGCCCCACCACCAGCGCGCCGGCCTCGCGCGCGGCCTGCATCGCGCCCAGCACATACGGCGTGCCGCCGGAGGCCGCGATGGCCAGCAGCACATCGTGGGGCCCGGGCGCCAGCGCGCGCAGGTCGGCCGCGCCCTGCGCGGCATCGTCCTCGGCGCCTTCCACCGCGACGAACATCGCGCCCTGTCCGCCGGCCAGCAGGGCCCGTGCCCGCTCGCGGGGCCACGAGAACGTGGGATGCAACTCGACGCTGTCGAGCACCCCCAGGCGGCCGCTGGTGCCGGCACCCGCGTAGATCAGACGCCCGCCGGCCTGGATGCGCGGCAACGCGGCATCGACCGCCCGCGCCAGCGCGCCGGCCGCCGCCGCCACCGCCTCGGCGGCCTGGCGCTGGTCGTCGACGAAGGCGGCCACCAGCTCGGCCGACGAGTAACGATCGAGATCGGGATGCGACGTGCTGGGCTGCTCGGTGCGGGGCGGCGTGGTCACGGGGTCCCTCCTGCGCGAAGCGCCGGCCGGGAACAGGGCCGGGCGACTGGCTCTGTGGCCGCTCCTGTGCGGGACTCTCCGGGCCGTCCATCGGTCGACCCACCCATGCCCAGCGAGCGAGGCAACAGGGGCATGCGCTCGTCGTGGTCGTCCAGCGTCAAGGGCAGCATCATCGGCTCGGTCATGCCGCCTCGTCGCCAGGCCGCAGCACGCTGGCCAGGCCTTCCAGGCCCAGCGCATCCACCGGGCGCACCACCAGCAGTTCGCCCGCGGCGCCGGTCACCCGCGCGCCGGGCACGGCGCCATGCACTTCGAAGCGCCAGGCCTCGCCGCGACGGCGCCACACCGACCAGCGCGTTGCGGCGCGCGCCCCCGGGCGGGCCTCGATGGCCACGCTGCCGTTGGCCTGCCGGGCCAGGCGCGGGCCAGTGGCCTCGCGATCCGGGTCGGGCCCGGCCAGCCAGGTCGTGGCCGGCACCAGCGCCGGCTGCGCATACAAGCCGGTGCGCAGCGCCTCGGCAAGGCCATCGCGATCCTGCATCAGCGCCACCATGCTGAAGTGCAGGTGGCCGCCCTCGCCCCGCGGCAGGCGGGTGCGGCTGTGCTCGATCTGGCGCAGCACCTCGCGCGCCGGCCAGCCCTTGGCCGGCAGGGCGCTGCCCGGCGCGGCATTGCCGCTGCCCACCATGCTGGTGAACAGGCCCGGCCACACATGGCGCCCATGCGGGTTCTGGCCCAGCCAGTAGTCGAGCAGCGGCGCGAAGGCCTGGCCCTCGCGGTCCATCGGCCAGTACAGCTGCGGCGCCAGGTAATCGAGCCAGCCCTGCTGCATCCAACGTTCGACATCGGCATACAACTTGTCGTACTGGCTGAAGCCGACGATCCCCGGCGGGCGCAGCGCCGGCTTGCCCAGGCCGAACGGGCTGATGCCGAAGCGCACCCAGGGCCGGGCCTGGTGCACCGTGCGGTGCAGCGCCTGCACCAACCGATCCACCTGCTCGCGGCGCCAGCCGGCCCGGTCCAGCGTGCCGCCCGACGACAGGTAGCGCAGCCAGGCCGGATCGTCCGGGAACGGCTGCTCGGGCGCTTCGGCACCGCCCGCCTCGGCCTTGATCGGGTAGGGATAGAAGTAGTCGTCGATGTGCACGCCGTCGATGTCATAACGCCGTACCACGTCGTCCACCACGGCCAGCGTCTGCGCCACCGCGTCGGGCTCGGCCGGGTCCATCCACAGCATGTCGCCATAGCGCTTGACGGCCTGCGGCCGCACCTGCGCCACATGGCTGGCCGCCAGCGGCCCCTTGGCCGACGGGTGCCGCGCACGATACGGGTTGAACCAGGCATGCAGCTCGAGGCCCCGGCGATGGGCCTCGGCCACCCACAGGGCCAGCGGGTCCGATGGCTCGGCGCTGCCGGCTCGCGTGGCTGCCTCGGCCGCGGGTGGACGACCCTGCTGGCCGGTGAGGTACTCGCTCCAGGGCTCGAGGGCCGAGGCATACAGCGCGTCGGCCGCCGGCCGTACCTGCAGCACGATGGCGTTGAGCCCCAGTGACTTGGCACGGTCGAGCATGGCCACCGCCTCCGCGCGCCAGGCCGCCGCCGGCAGGCCCGGGCGGCTGGGCCAATCGATGTTGGCCACGCTGGCCACCCAGGCCGCGCGAAACTCACGTGGCGAGGCCGGCGGATGCAGCTCGGCGGGCAGGCCCGGCGGCGGCAGCGTGGGCGGCGTGAGGTCTTTCACCTCCACCGGGGCGCGGGCGCCCGTCAGATCGGCACAACCCGCGAAGGACGCGGCCAGCGCCGCGCCGGAGAGCCCGCGCAACGCCTGCCGCCGGCCGGCGTCAACCTGGCCGGGCGCGTCGGGGGCGTGGGCCCCTGGTGCCTGGGCCTCTTCGGCATGGGCCACCGGGGCTTGGGCCTCAGGGGCGTGCCGGGGCATTCAGCACCTCCAGCAGCGCCGCGGTCTCGGCATCGGGCTGCCCGTCGTAGCGGGCCGGGCGGTACTTCATCTGGAAGGCGGCGATCACCCGGCGTGTGGGTTCATCGAGCACGCCATCGGTGGGCACGCGAAAGCCGTGCTGGGCCAGCGCCTTCTGGAACCAGGCCACCGGCGGCACGCGGCCTTCGAAGCCGGCGCGGGCCTTGGCCACCTGCGCGGCATCGGGCCACGGGATGAGGCCTTCGTCGGCCAGTCGCTTCCAGGGGAACAGCGCCCCGGGGTCGATCTTGCGCTGCGGCGCGATGTCGCTGTGGCCCAGGATGCGCGACGGCTGGATCTGGTGCCGGGCCACGATGTCCTTGACCAGCTTCACCAGTTCGTCGATCTGCGCCGGTGGATACGGGGCGAAGGCGATGCCGCCATCGGGCTGGCGCTTGCCGCCGGCATTGACGATCTCGATGCCGATCGAGCTGGCGTTGAGGTTGGCATGGCCCTTCCAGAAGCTGTCGCCGGCATGCCAGGCGCGGCGCGATTCATCCACCAGCCGGTAGATGCGCGGCGGTGTCTCGTCGGACAGCAGGTAGTGCGACGACACCTGCTGGCGCGTGAGGATGCGGATCGAATCCTCGAGGTTCTCGTCGGTGTAGTGCAGGATCAGGAACAGCACCCGGCTGTCCTGCCCCTGGGCGCTGTAGCGGGTGTCGATGACCGGCCCGAAGGCGCACCCGGCCAGCAGGGCCAGGGCCGCGAGCAGCAGGCCCAGGCCCGCGCGTGCGCCCAGGCGCCGAGAAGGGTGACCGTGGAGGAAACGAAGGCTGGGGCTGAAGTGCATGCATCGATTGTGCAGTGGCCGCTGCATAGAATCCTTCGGCCCTGCCTCGGAGAACCCCATGCCGCTGACCTGCCCACGCACCGAACGCCCCGCCGCCCTTCCCCGCCTGTCGCGCCGCGCGCTGGCGCTGTCGGGCCTGGCCATGGCGGCGGCGCTGGCGGTGGCGCCGCTGCAGGCCGCCACGCCGAAGGACACGCTGGTTATCGCCGCGGCCTTCGACGACATCATCACGCTCGATCCGGCCGAATCGTTCGAGCTCTCGACCGGCGAGCTGCTGGGCAATGCCTACGACCGGCTGGTGCGCTTCGACGTGAACGACCCGTCGAAGATCGTCGGCGACCTGGCCAAGGGCTGGAGCGTCTCGGCCGACGGCAAGACCTACAGCTTCGAACTCAAGCCCGGGCTGAAGTTCGCCTCCGGCAATCCGCTGGCGGCCGAGGACATGGTGTGGTCGCTGCAACGCTCGGTGCTGCTCGACAAGAACCCGGCCTTCATCCTGACCCAGTTCGGCTTCACCAAGGACAACGTGAAGGAGCGCATCAAGGCCACCGGCCCGCTGACCCTCACGCTCGAGACCGACAAGCCGTATGCGCCCAGCTTCGTGCTCAACTGCCTGACGGCCAACGTGGCCGCCGCGGTGGACCGCAAGCTGGTGCTGTCCAAGGAGGCCAACGGCGACCTGGGCTATGGCTGGCTCAAGACCAACCATGCCGGCTCGGGCCCGCTGAAGATCCGCGAGTGGCGGGCCAACGAGATCGTCACGCTCGAGCGCAACGACCAGTACTGGGGCCCCAAGGCCAAGCCGGCGCGGGTGATCTTCCGCCACCTGAAGGAGAGCGCCACGCAGCGGCTGACGCTGGAGAAGGGCGACGTCGACATCGCACGCAACCTCAACCCGCAGGACCTGGCCGCGCTGGCCGCCCACAAGGAGATCAAGACCACCGCCACACCCAAGGGCACCGTGTTCTACATCAGCATGAACATGAAGAACCCGCACTTCGCCAAGCCCGAGGTGCGCGAGGCGATGAAATACCTGCTGGATTACGCGGCCATCGGCGACACGCTGGTCAAGAACATCGGCGTGGTCAACCAGAACTTCCTGCCGCTGGGCCTGCTGGGCGCCAGCAAGGACAACCCCTACAAGCTCGACGTGGCGAAGGCCAAGGCGCTGCTGGCCAAGGCCGGCCTGCCCAACGGCTTCAAGGTGACGATGGACGTGCGCACCGTGCAGCCGGTGCAAGGCATCGCCGAGGCGATGCAGCAGACGGCACGCCGCGCCGGCGTCGAGATCGAGTTGCTGCCGGGCGACGGCAAGCAGACGCTCACCAAGTACCGCGCCCGCACCCACGACATGTACATCGGCCAGTGGGGCGCCGACTACTGGGATCCGCACACCAACGCCGACACCTTCGCCCGCAACCCCGACAACGGCGACAACCCCAAGACCAAGCCGCTGGCCTGGCGCAATGCCTGGGACATCCCCGAGCTGACGAAGAAGGCCGACGCCGCGGTGCTGGAGCGTGATGCGGGCAAGCGCGCCACGATGTACGGCGAGATCCAGGCCGAGTTCCGCAAGTCCAGCCCGTTCATCATGATCTTCCAGCAGACCGAGGTGGCGGCGATGCGCGCCAACGTCGACGGGCTGAAGCTCGGGCCCACCTCCGACTCGACCTACTTCTCGGGGGTGAGCAAGCGGTGACGCGACGGCTGGCCGCCGCCGGGCGCTGGCTGGCCACGCTGGCGCTCACCTACCTGGGGCTGCTGGCGGTCACCTTCTTCATCGGCCGGGTGATCCCGGTCGATCCGGTGCTGGCGGTGGTGGGCGACCGCGCGCCCGAGCATGTGGTGCAGCGGGTGCGCGAGGAGATGGGGCTGAACAAGCCGCTGGCCACCCAGTTCGCGATCTATCTCTCGAAGGCCGTGCAGGTCGACTTCGGCACCTCGGTGCTGACCCGCAACCCGGTGTGGCAGGACATCCTCAAGGCCTTTCCGGCCACCCTGGAGCTGGCCACCTGCGGCATCCTGATCGGCGCCGGCCTGGGCGTGCCGCTGGGCGTGTGGGCCGCAGTGCGGCGCGGCGGCCCCGTCGACCAGGGTGTGCGCGTGATCGGCCTGGTGGGCTATTCGGTGCCGGTGTTCTGGCTCGGCTTGATGGGCCTGGTGCT
>Ga0268298_10001766_pt1 | contig 24682 bp, 21 predicted proteins | sample WWTPWeurt_MetaG_FD_194462 | JGI IMG/M metagenome (GOLD analysis project Ga0268298, IMG submission 194462) | Activated sludge microbial communities from WWTP in Nijmegen, Gelderland, Netherland - WWTP Weurt | ecosystem: Engineered > WWTP > Aerobic digester > Activated sludge | place...
AGCCAATCGTGGTGAAGGAGGGCTTGCCGACGCGGCTACTTGCCAGAGCGGTAGCCAATGAGGGCAGCGCGGCATCGGTGGCGTGGTGGTACGAGGCAACGGAGCAGGCAGTCAGGGATGCAGTGGAGTACGAAACCTCGCTGAGCCGCCGGGCTGCGTGAAGATCTTTGTTGACAATACGATTTCCGTCCGAATCGTCCGCGCCCTGCGCGAGCTCCTCACGGAAAGGGACGAGGCCCAGGGCAATCAAGCCGCTGTGCTGACCCACCTGCAAGAGAAGTTTCTTCCCGACACGGTTGATCCGGTGTGGTTAGGGGAACTTGCGCGCGAGGGCGAGTGGGTATCCTCTCAGGTGATGTCCGCATCGTGCGCAGGGAAGCGAACCTCCGGGCGTGGCTTGAGAGCGGCCTGCCAATCTTCTTCCTGTCCGAGGAGTGGGAGAATATGCACCGCCTCGATCAGGCAGCATCATTGCTCAAGTGTTGGCGTGATTTCGAGCGGCAGGCGCGATCAGCGGCGAACGGATCTGCCTACATCATCCAGCCGAGGAGCGGAGGCATCAAGGCGCACACCCCTCGGGCGCCCCGGGCGGAGCGGCAGTAGCCCCCAGCACTCGGGTGGAGGGGTAACGGAGGGGTTAGGGAGGGACGGCCCGGCTAAGTGATTGGTAGATCAACAGCTTGAAAAGGGCCCTCCCGCAATGGGGTTCAGGGGGTCGCGGGTTCGAATCCCGCCGTCCCGATCAACCGCGAAGCCCTGCCACGAGAGTGGCGGGGCTTTGTGCTGCCGGGGTCGCGGGTTGACCTCCGCCCGCCTGTGGCGGTGCTCGGTCCGCTCGCCGCCTCCGGCGGCGTCGGCACACTGCGCCGAACGCGTCGAATCCCGCCGTCCCGATGGCCACGGCCTCACCGCATCCGCGGTGGGGTCGTTTGGTTTCTACCCCCCCGCCGGCCGCCGCGGCGCCACGAACCGCCGCGACTGGCGCTCGTACGCATGCGCCAGCGCCAGCACCCGCGCGTCGGCGCCCGGCACTCCCACCACCGAGAGGTTGAGCGCCGGCAGGCCGTCCGCGCCGATCCCCGCCGGCACCGACACCTCCGGCAGCCCCAGCCAGTTGCCGTAGCCAAGCGGGGTGCGGATGTCGGGCCAGTCATCGGCCAGCACGAAGGCGTTGAACGGCATGGTGGGATACACCATCGCCACGACGCCCGCGGCCGTCATCGAACGGGCCAGCGCCTCCACCACCGCCTCGCGCGACCGCGCGAACGACCGCCCCGCCGCATCCTCCAGCATCGGCCGCTCCAGCAGCGGCTCGCACGCCTCCCAGGTATCAGGCAGCACGTCGTAGTACGCCCGGTAGGCGTCGTAGCCCAGCCGGAGGTCACCGCGCGGCTCGGCGCTCCGGCCCTGGAAGTACTGCAGCAGCGCGTTGGCCGTGACCGTCGGCGCCCGGGGATCGGGCGCCACGTCGCCCCGCGCCTCCGCCGCGGCCCGGAAGGCGTCGCGGTAGGTGGCCAGCGTGACCGCCGGCGTAAACGGCACCAGCTCGGCCCCGGCCGCGGTCAGGTCGGCGAGCGCCCGGTCCCAGGTGGCCACCGCCTCCGCCGTCATCTGTCCGCGCGGCACGTGCGCCTCCACCACGCCAAGGCGCACGCCGGCGAGCGCGTCGTCGCGCCAGTGGAGCAGGGGGCTCGCGTCGAACGGCGCGGCCAGCGCCAGCGGGTCGGAGCCGTCGGGTCCCGCGATCGCGGCGAGCAGCAGCGCGGCGTCGGCCACCGTCCGTGCCAGCGGGCCGTGGGTGTCGAGGTAGGGCCAGGTGGGGATCACCCCGGTGCGCGGCACGAGGCCGAAGGTGGGCTTCATCCCCACCACGCCGGTGCACACCGCCGGGATCCGGTTGGAGCCGCCGTCGTCGGTGCCGAGCGCCGCGAAGGCCATCCCGCCGGCCACCGCCACCGCCGAGCCGGCACTGGACCCGCCCGGCGTCCGGGTGCCGCTCCGGTCAAACGGATTGGCCACCTGCCCGGTGTGGGTGCTGGTGCCCACGCCACGGTAGGCAAAGTCATCCGCCGCCGTCTTGCCCAGCACGATGGCCCCCGCGGCCCGGAGGCGGCGCACCTCGAGCGCATCCCGATGCACGGCGCCGGGGAAGAGGTACGCCCACTCGGCGCTCGAGCCGGTGGTCGGCAGCCCCTCCATGTCATAGATGGACTTGGCGAAGACCGGCAGGCCGTCGAGCGGGCCGCGCAGGGTCCCGGCGCGCCGCCGCGCATCGGAGGCCCGCGCCTCGTCGAGCGCGGTGGCGGAGAGGGCGTCGATGGCGCGCCAGGCCGCGCCGTCCCGCCGGCAGCGCTCCAGTGCCCGTCGGGTGACCTCCTCCGCGGTCCATTCGCCACGGCGGAGCCCCGCCTGGCAGTCGGCGATGGTGCCATCGAGCGGATCGGTCGGTGTGCGCATTCCCCAGCTCCGTGGCAGCGCGGTCAGGGCGCTGAGGGCGGCCAGGCGGGCCAGGACGTCTCGGCGGGTGGGCATGGGGGATAGGGTACAGCGGAACGGCGGGGAGGGGAACGGGGAGGTGGATGTGGAACCCCCTCCTGACCCCCTGTTGACCGCTGTTTGACCCTCGGCTCACCCCCGGGCACCACCTTGGCGTCGTGCACCACAGCACGTGACCCGACACCCCGGAACCGGCCAGGAGCCCCCGATGCCCTCCCCCACGCGTCTGCCACGCCCGCGATCCTTGCAGGTCGCCCTCGCCACCGTGGCCATCCTCCTGGCGGCCGCCTGTGCCGATGCCGGCACGGGTCCGGACGAAGGCGGACGGCAGCAGCGGCTCACCGTCTACGCCAACGGCGCGTTCGGCCCGGGTGGCACGCCGTCGGAGATCTGGATCAACGACGAGTACATCGGCACCCTCGACCAGGAGCTCGATCCGCCGCCCATGTCCACGTGTGATCGGGCGGGCGGCGTCTCGGTCACCGTCCCCCGTTCGGGGGCGCTCACCATGCGCGCCGTGCGGACGGCCGACGGCGCCACCTGGGGCACCTACCCCATCGATCGTTCCTCGTCGGCGGACTGCGTGGTGCTCTGGGTCGGCGCGCACATGTTCCCGCCGCTCGGCGGCGGCGGTGGCGGGAGCGATGCCACCGATTGCGTCAACATCGTGTCCTACAACGGCGGGCCGCTGGGCTTCGCGGAGTGGGAGAACGTCTGCGGCTACAAGGTCCAGTTCGCCTGGTTCGACCAGGGATACTGCGGGCCGACGTCCGCGGGGAGCGGCACCTATATCGGTTGCGGCAGCACCCTGGACGCGTTTGCCACGGGAAGCACGACCGCGCTGTCGGGCCGTGTCGTCTGGGGCGCCTGCCGGGATCCCTACCTCCCGGTGAACTGGCGCGACCTCGATGGCAACGGTCTGCCGTCGACGTTCAGCTGTCGCTAGACCGCAGGCCGGGGTCCCCCGCGCGCGCCGACCGTTCGCGTCAGGTCGGGGCGCGTCCCTGTCGGCGCCTGTGGCGGGCCAAGAGGAGCGGGGCCGCCGCGATGAGGGCGAGCATGAACGGCAGCGGCTGGCCCTCCATGGCGCGGTAGTCCATGGCCACTGCGCCCCAGCCCCCCCCGATGGCCAGCCCGACCCACGCGGCACGAAAGAAGACGGTGAGGAGCAGCCACGTCACGCTGACCTTCCAGAGGCGTCGCCAGCCGGGCCAAGCGCCGGAAGCGCCGAGCCACGCGGCGGCCGCGGCGGCGCCGAGTCCGGCGCAGACGACGCTCATGAGGGCGGCGGCCACCCTCCCCCCGCCGCCAACGAAGGTCACCAGGCGGACCATGGTTCCCACGATGATGCCGAGGGCGATCGGCAGCCAGGTGATGACGATCGTCTGCAGCGGGACGGTGGGCGGCGGGTGCGGCCGCGGCTTCCCGAGCGACATGGGGCGGATCCTCGTGCCGGGTGGGTTCCGGAGCACCGCGGCGGGGCGCCGGCGCGTGTCGATGATTATGTTGATGTCAACATAAAGTCAAGCCATGCGTGCCGCCATGGCGTGCTGCGCGGTCAGCGGGGCCGGTCACCCGTGGTCGCGTCCGCGACGCGGAACGCGGGGGCCCGGTAGTCCGCGGGCAGGCGGTCCGCCGGGATCGTGGCCCGGTTGCCGTCGCGGAGCGCGGCGTAGTGCGGCGACATGATCTCCACGCCGGCCGCGCTGAAGCCGTCCTGGATGTGCTGGTGCAGCGCGGAGTAGGTCTGGGCCATGAGCGCGGGCTGATCGGTGAACCCGTTGATCTGGTAGCTCACGGCGAAGTCGCCGAGCGCCGTCTGGAGGACGAACGGTGCCGGGTCGGGGAGGATGTGCTCGGTGGCGCAGGCGGCGGCGATGAGCAGGGCATGCACCTGTCGCCATGGGGCGTCATACCCGATGGTGACGGTCGTGTGCAGGATGAGCCCGCGTCCGGCGGCCTGGGTCGTGAAGTTGATCAGTTGGCTCGAGAGCACGGTGGCGTTGGGGACCGTGACGTCGACGTTCTTGATGGTGCGGACGCGGGTGACGAGCATCGTGCGTTGCACCACGTCGCCCACCGTGTCGCCGATCTGCACCCGGTCTCCCAGCCGGAACGCGTTGGTGTAGGTGAGGACCACCCCCGCGACGATGTGGCCCAGCGCCCCCGAGGATCCGAGGGAGAACAGCACGCCCACGAACAGTGACACCCCCTGGAATGCTGGCGACTCCGCGCCCGGGAGGTACGGGAACATGACGACCGCCGCGAAGGCGATCACCAGGAAGCGGATGATGTTGAGTGTCGGCTGGGCCCATTCCCGGTGGAATCCCTGCACGACCAGGGCGCCCGTGCCCACGGCGCGGAACACCAGCGCGACCACCTTCAGGGCGTACCGCGTCACCAGGACGATGACAAGGAGGAAGAAGACCTTGGGCAGGTAGTCCAGGAAGCCGGCGCCGAGGGAGAGGAGCGGGGTACGGACGTAGTCGACGATCCGGCGGGCGTACGGCGCGGTCCACGGGAAGAAGCTGAGCACCAGCGTGAGGTAGAAATAGAACAGGAGCAGCGTCAGGAAGGCGCGGAGAATCCGGGTCACGGCCGCGAGTGCCTCACTTAGCCGCGCCGCGGACAGCAGCTCGAACCGCTTGATCCGGAGCGGGGGGACGCGCGGGCTCGCCAGCACGCCCTGCACCCCGGCGGCCAGCCGCCGCAGCCCCAGCAGCACGACGAGCAGGGCCAGCGTGGCGGCCAGGCTCTTGGCGGCGTCGAAGGCGAGCGCTTGGAGGCTCGCGGCGGCCGCGCCGGCGGTCACCGCCTGCTGGATGCGCCGTGCCCAGGCAGCGGCCAGGGCCGGCCGCGGCTGGCCGGCGGCGGCCGCGTCCGTCTCGAGCACGGTCATGAGCACCGCGTCGCCGACCAGCAGCTCAGTGCGTTGCTCCACGTCGACGAGGAAGATCGAGTCGCGTCCGGCCGCGAGGGCCGGCGCCCACCGTGCGAGGCGCTGCACGATCGCCGCTGCCCGCTCGGCGGGGCCGAACGGGCCGAGCCGCCCGTGGAGCTGGAAGAGCGTGTCGGCGCCGTAGGTCACCGGGGTCCCGGTGGACGGGAGGGCAGAATCGGCCGCCGCCTGCGCCGCCGCGGACCGGGCCCCGAGCGGGCCGGCCATGAGGAAGAGGAAGCACAACGGGCGGGCGCATCGAAGCAGGCGCATTGAGACTCCAAGTGCACGTGACGGCCGGGGTGCTTGACGCGGACGGAGCGGGGGGCCTTGATTGCGCCCGTCGGCGCCGTGCCGGTGGTGCCAGGACTCCTGAGGATAATCCCGCGAGAGGGAACATGGAACGCATCCGCGTCGGCACCTTGCAGTACTTCATTCGGCCCGTGCGCACCTTCGAGCAGTTCCAGGAGCAGGTCGAGGCGCTGGTCGAGACCGCGGCCGACTACCACTGTCATCTCCTGGTCTTTCCCGAGTACTTCACGGTCCAGCTGCTCACCCTGGGCAACGTGCGCCGGCCGATCCGGGAGCAGGTCCGCGACCTGGCCCGGCAAGCGGAGCGCGTCACCGAGCTGCTGGCCGGGCTCGCCCGCCGCCATGGGTTGTACATCGTCGGTGGCACCATCCCCGTCGCGCCCGAGGGTGGCGACCAGGTGTTCAACCAGTCGACGTGCTTCGGTCCCGGCGGCGGGCTCGGGCACCAGCGGAAGCTCCACATGACGCGGTTCGAGACCGAGGACTGGATCGTCTCGCCGGGGTCTGCGTTGCGGGTCTTCGAGACGGCGTTCGGGCGGATCGCCATCGCCATCTGTTACGACGTGGAGTTTCCGGAGCTCGCGCGGGCGGCCGCCCGGGAAGGCGCGAACATTCTCGTGGTGCCCAGTTGCACCGACGACCGGCAGGGATTCTGGCGGGTCCGGTACTGCGCGCACGCGCGCGCGATCGAGAACCAGATGTACGTCATCTGTTCCGGGACGGTCGGCTCGCTGCCCATGGTCCCGGCGGTGTCGCTCAACTACGGTCAGGCGTCGATCCTGACGCCGAGCGACTTCGCCTTCTCCCGCGACGGGATCCTCGCCGAGGGCAATGCCAACCAGGAGATGATGGTGATCGGGGAGCTCAACCTGAAGACCATCGTCGAGAGTCGCACCAGCGGGACCGTGCTGCCACTGCACGACAGCCAGCACACCGGGGCCATGGTTGCGCGTCCTGAGGTGGTGCCCGTATGAGCGGCCGGGCCGCCGCGCACGTCCGGGGCACCCGGCCGGAGGACCTCCCCGGGATCATCCGCCTCTGCCGCACGGTGTATCCCGAGTCCCCCCCGTGGACCGACGCGCAGCTGGCCTCGCACCTGCGGGTTTTCCCGGACGGGCAGTTCGTGGCCGTCTCCGGCGCGGACGGGGCGGTGGTCGGGATGGCCGCGAGCCTGATCGTGCTCTGGGATGACTACACGTTCACCACCACCTGGCGGGAACTGACGGCTGCCGGCACCTTCGCCAACCACGACCCCGCCCGGGGGCGGACGCTCTATGCCGCCGAGGTCATGGTGGACCCCGCCTGGCAGGGCCGCGGGGTGGGGACGCAGCTCTATGCCGCGCGCGAGGCCCTGGCCCGCCGCCTGGGGCTGCTGCGGATCCGTGCGGGGGCACGGCTCCGTGGGTACCAGGCGGCGTCCGGGAGCCTGACGGTCGAGGCGTACGTGAGCGAGGTGATCCACGGGCGGCGGGCGGACCCGACACTCACCTTCCAGCTGCGGCGCGGGTTCCGGGTGCTGGCCGTCGCGCCGGGGTACCTGGCGCACGACCCGGAGAGCCAGGGGCATGCGGCGGTCATCGAGTGGCTGAACCCCGAGGTGGCCCGTCCCGAGGACGCGGCCGCGGGGGATCCGCGTTTCCAGGTCCCGCCCAGGGGCGGCGGCGCCCCGAGTTGACGCCCCGCGGCTGTTCCAGTAGTTTGATGTCAACATGTATGTCAACATGCTTGCCTCCGTGCCGTTCATCACGCCCCCCCCCACCCGGAGCGACCATGCTGGTCCAGATCAACACGGGGCACCACGTCGATCTCCGCCACACCCCGGCGCACGACCTCGCGCAGGCCGTCCGCGCCGCGCTGAGCCGGTTCCGCGGCCGGCTCACGCGGTCCGACGTCTTTCTCAAGGCGGAGCGCGCCCCGGCCGGCCGTACCGAGGCCATCCGCTGCGTCATCGAGGCCCGGCCTGCGGGACGCCGACCCGTCGCGGTCCGGCATCGGGCGCCGAGCGTGTCCCTCGCCATGGCCGGCGCCGCCGCGAAGCTGGTGCGGCTGCTCGACGCGACGGTCGGACCGCGGAGGACCGCGCCCCGCGGCCGGCGCGTGCCGGTCTGATGGAGGCGGCGGTCTGGGGGAACAGCGTGCGTTCGTGGTTCCTGGCCGCCGTCGCCGCGGGCGGCGTGTGGGTCGGCCTCGCGCTGCTCCGGCAGTTCCTCGTGACCCGCCTCGGCGCCGTCGCGCGCCGCACCGCCAATCCCTACGACGACCTGCTCGTGGCGGTCCTCGCCCGGACCCGGATGGCCGTCCTGGCCGCGGCCGGGGTGTGGGCGGGCGCGGCCCTGCTGTTCCTCCCGCCGGGGGCGCACGCGGCCCTGCGGGTCCTCGGGATCGCGGCCCTGGCCATCCAGCTGGCCATCTGGGGCAACGCGGCCGTTGCCGGCGCCTTCGCGGCCCGGGTCCGGCGGGTCCAGGCGGAGGACCCGGCCGGGGCGACGACGCTCGCCGCGTTCAGCCTCGTCGCCCGCCTGGGACTCGGCACGCTGCTCCTGCTGCTGACCTTGGACAATCTCGGCGTCAATGTCAGCGCGCTGGTGGCGGGGCTCGGCATCGGTGGCGTGGCCATCGCCCTGGCCACCCAGAACATCCTGGGCGACCTGCTGGCCTCACTGTCCATCGTGCTCGACAAGCCCTTCGTGGTCGGCGACTTCATCGTGGTCGGCGAACTGATGGGCACGATCGAGCACGTGGGCCTCAAGACCACGCGGATCCGCAGCCTCTCCGGCGAGCAGCTGGTCTTCGCCAACGCCGACCTGCTGGGGAGCCGGATCCGCAACTACAAGCGGATGTCCGACCGGCGGGTGGTCTTCTCGGTCGGGGTGACCTACCAGACGCCGCTCGCCCGCCTGGCCGCCATCCCCGGCCTGATCCGGGACGTCGTCTCCGCCGAGGCCGGAGTCCGGTTCGACCGGGCGCACTTCCGGAGCTTCGACGACTCCGCCCTGACGTTCGAGGTGGTCTACATCGTCGGCGACCCGGACTACAACCGCTACATGGATGTGCAGCAGCGGATCAACTTCGGGCTCTTCGAGCGGTTTGCCCAGGAGGGGATCGAGTTCGCGTACCCGACCCGCACGGTCTACGTGCACCACGAGGCGGCGGGCGCCGGGGCGCAGGTCGCCGGCGCGGGAGCCTAGTCATCCGAGAAGAAGAAGCGCGCCCGCACGTCGCTGGCCTCCATCATCTCCACCAACTGGTCTACCGACCCGCGGATCCGGCGCAGCGCGAACCGGGAGAGTCCCTGCAGTCCGTGCAGCAGCCGGCCCTGCGCCGGCTCGGGCGCGCGGGCCGCGAGCGCGGCCCCCTTGGGGGTGAGCGCGAGCTCCACGAACCGCCGATCCTCCCGGGAGCGGCGACGGGTGACCAGCCCGCGCCGCTCCAGCCGGTTGACCAGCACCGACAGCGTACTTGGCTGCACGGCCAGCGCCCGCGCCAGGTCCGTCGTCGCGAGCGGGCCGCGCCGGCTGAGGGTCTTGAGCGCCCAGAGCTGCGGGCCCGTCAGCCCGAAGCCCCTGTAGACTTCCTGCGAGTAGAGCTCGATGGCCCGGACGACGCGGCGCAGGCCATCCACGATCTGCGCGGCGTCCCCGGGGAGGGGCGGGGCCGGGGGCCGGCCGGTCCGGCCGGGGCGACGCGGGGACGCAGGCATGGGGTGGGGATCGCCGGGGTGGAGGAGGTTGATATATTGACATCAACGTACGATGGCAGGGCGCCGCGTCAACCTCGGTCCCCGGACGGCCGGGTTCCCCGATGACGCTCCGCCTGCTCCGGGTCCTCCGCACCCTGCGCTGGCGGCTGCACCGCCTCGCCGCCCAGGCCCGCCAGACGACGTACGGGCCGGTCCACGCCGTGCTCGGGGCGTGGGACGATGCCGTCGACGGGTTCAACGGCCTCGGGCTCAGCGAGAAGAGCATCCTGCTCGGCTTCGCCGTGGTCATCGGCGTCGCCGCCGCGCTCGGGGTCATCGGGTTCTACAAGCTGATCGACCTGGCGCACGAGGGGTTCTTCACCTGGCCGGAGACCGTCCTGCCCATGCTCGGACGGCTCGCCTATCGCCCCGTCCTGACCGGCGTCGGCGCCGTGGCCGCCTGGTGGACCATGCAGCGCTTCGCGCGCGGGCACGACGGGCTGACGATTCCCGACGTCCAGCTGGCTGTGGTGCGGCGCCAGGGCGACATCCCCACCGGGCCGGCCCTCGCGCGCACCGCGGCCAGCGCCCTCACCATCGGCAGCGGGGGGTCCGCGGGCAGCGAGGGGCCCGTCGCCGTCTTCGGCGCGCTCATCGCCTCCCGACTGAGCCGCGCCTTCTGCTTCTCCGGGAGCCGGACCGGCATCCTGGTTGGCGCGGGCGCCGCCGCCGGAATCTCGGCCGCCTTCAACGCCCCGCTGGCCGGGGCGTTCTTCGCCCTCGAGGAGATCCTCGGCTCCTTCAGCATCGGGGCGTTCGCGACGGTGGTCCTCAGCAGCGTGGTGGCGGCGGTCGTGTCGCGGGCCGTGTTCGGTAACCACCCCGTGTTCCCGGTGGACATCCAGCAGGGCTATCACCTCACCCGCGAGGTCGTGGTGTTCTATCCCCTCCTCGGCGTGCTGGCCGGGCTGGCCTCGGTCCTGTTCGTGCGGTGCCATTTCGGCATCGGCGACTGGACCCGCCGGCTCCGGGTCCCCCCGCTCGGCCTCGCGCTGGGCGGGGGGATGCTGGTCGGCGGGCTGGCCTTCCTCTCGAATGGACTTCTCGTCGGGACTGGTCACCTCGCGATTCCCCTGGATGCCATCGGCCGGCTGGCCTGGTACCTGGTGGCGCTGCTCGCCCTCGGGAAGATCCTCGCGACCGCCATCACCCTCGGCTCCGGGGGCTCCGGGGGCCTGTTCACCCCTTCGCTGTATGTCGGCGCCACGGTGGGAGGCGCCTTCGGCCTCCTGCTGGTCGGACTCTTCCCCGGCCTCCACCTGAGCCCCGAGCCCTATGCCCTCGTGGGCATGGGCGCGGTCGTCGCCGGGGCGCTGAGCGCCCCCATGACCGGCATCCTCATGGTCTGGGAGATGACGGACAACTCCAGCATCATGCTCCCGCTGATGCTGTCCGTGGTGGTGAGCCACGCCCTCGCGCGGCGCATGGAGCGCGACTCGCTCTACAGCGGCTGGCTGCGCCGCCGGGGCGAGCACATCGTCCACGGCGCCGACCACGACGTCCTGGCCGGCCTGCGGGTCGATGACGCCTTCGAACGGGTCCCGACCGTCATCGCCCACGATGCCAGCGCCAGCCAGTTCCTGATCCACCTGGGCGCCGGGACGCAGGACGTCTTTCCCGTGGTGGAGCCGGGCGGCCGGCTCCGCGGCGTGCTCACGGTCGCCGACCTGGCCCGCATCGCCCAGGATGAGCGGGAGCGGCACCACGAGGTGCGCGCCGGGGAGGTGGCACAACCGACCGAGACCCTGGCGCCGGAGGACTCGCTGCTCGAGGCGATGCGGCGCCTGGGCGCCCGGGGAGCCGGGGCGCTGCCGGTGATGGACCGGGGGCGCGGCCGGCTGGTCGGCCTGCTCAGCCGGAGTGACGTGCTCGGGCTCTACGGCCGCATCCTGGCCGGGGCGCCGGACGGGGCGGAGGCGTCATCCCCAGGTGCGTCCGCCGGCGGCGTCTCGAGCGGATCGAGGTGAGGGGCGTCATACTGTACCGTCGGCGCGTGCAGCAGCAGGCCCGGAAGCAGCGTGATGAGCGTCGCGTACAGCACCAGCGCCCCAATGAGCCAGGGGGGCACCCCCGGACGGGAGCGGAGTATATCGGCCACGACCAGAGTGAAGACCAGCGTCGGCAGCAGCGCCACCCCGATGCGGAGGCTCACCCGCGAGGCCTCCCGGAGGGCGAGCCACCGATGCAGGCTGATCTCGCCCAGCCGGACGATGACGCACACCACCAGGAAGGCGAGCCCGGTCAGCAGGGCCGAGAGGTCGAGCTCGTCGGGGCTGACGCCCAGGCCGGCCTTGAAGAAATAGAACGGGACGAAGAACGAGGCGAAGGCCTCGACCGCGCCCAGCATCCGCTCCGAGGACATGGCGGGCAGCCGCGCGCGGAACTGGCGCGCGGCGACCCCGACGACGAACGCCCCGACCAGGTAGTAGACCCCGAGCCGACGCGTCGCCGAGGCGCAGACCACCGCGACCATGAGCAGGAACGCGAATTCCGACCGCGGGGCGTAGGGGGCGATCCGGCCAGCGAACCACCGGAACAGCGGCGGCAGCAGCACGATCAGCGCCACCAGCGCCAGGATACTCAACCCGAGCTGGCGGGCCGACGTGGACTGGAGCGCCAGGAACATCAGGAGGAGCGCGAGCAGTTCGGAGGCGATCGCCTTGGACTTGGTCCAGCGCTTCTCGGCCTCCGAGAGCCCGAACAGGTCGAGGGAGTCGAGGATGAAGCCGGTCGAGGGCGTGATCAGCGCGAGGGCGACCAGCCCCGCCTCCCGCCCCGGCAGCAGGAAGGCGTAGGTGATCCCGAGGGAGAGCAGGCCGAGGGTGAGGACCCAGATGACGAGGTGCTGCGCCAGCACGCGGGCATCCGGGCGCAGTTCCTCGACGTCGACGTCGAGTCCGGCGAACAGGAACAGCGCCACGATGCCGAGGGTCGCCAGCAGCGTGATGGTCTCGTCGTGCTGGAACATTCCCAGCGTCCCCGCCGCCGCGCCGAGGGCCAGGCTGGTGATCGCGCCCGGCAGGCGATACCGCTGCAGGAACCGCGGGACGACGAACAGGACGAAGAGCAGGACGACGTAGGACAGGTCTTTGGGCATGCCGGAAGGTACTCGCGCGGGACGGTCACGGGGGGGGCGGGGCCCCCATGCGAACGGAGCGAAGACGATGTCCCTGGTGATGGTGTCGACGCGCCTGCCGGTCACGCTCCGCCCGGGTCCGGGGGGACCAGCCCTCGTGGAGAGCGTCGGTGGGCTGGCGAGCGGCCTCCGCGGACTCGACGTGGTCCGCCAGGGCGCATGGATCGGATGGCCGGGCCCCACCGGGCTCCCCGGGAGTGAGGGGGAGGCCGACCTCACCCGTCGGCTGGAGACGCAGGGATGCGTGCCGGTCTTCCTGAGCCGGGAGGAGGTCCGCGGGTTCTACCAGGGCTATGCCAATGGGGTGATCTGGCCGCTCTTCCACTACCTGATCCAGCAGCTCCCGCTGCGCCCGCGGCACTGGGAAGCGTACGACCGGGTCAACCGCCGCTTCGCGGAGGTGGTCGCCGCGCGGTGCGGGCCCGCCGACGAGGTCTGGATCCACGACTACCAGCTCATGCGGGTGCCGCACTACCTGCGCCAGCTCCGTCCGGGCGCGCGCATCGGGTTCTTTCTCCACATCCCGTTCCCGGCCTTCGACGTCTTCCGGATCCTTCCCTCGCGGCGGCTCCTGCTCGAGGGGCTGCTTGGCGCCGACCTCCTCGGCTTCCACACCGCCGCCTACGCCGAGCACTTCACCGCGGCGGTCAACGGCCTCCTCGGCGTGGCGTCGCTCGAGGATGGCCGCCTCGACTGCGGGGCGCGGACGCCCAAGGTCGGGGCCTTTCCCATGGGGATCGAGGTCACCCGATTCGCGGCCGGGGCGGGGACCGGGCCGTTCGAGCGGGAGCGCGCGGGGCGGGGGCAGAGCCTCGTCGCCATCGACCGCCTGGATTACACCAAGGGGATTCCGCGGCGCCTGCTCGCCTTCGAGGAACTCCTCACGCGGCACCAGGATCTCGTGGAGAAGGTGACCCTCATCCAGGTGGCGGTACCCTCGCGCACCGGCGTGAAGGCCTACCAGCGGTACCGGCGGCACGTCGACGCGATGGTGGGCCGGATCAACGGGACCTTCGGCAGCCCGGGGTGGGTGCCGGTGCAGTACCTCTACTGCGGCTTCACCCAGTCGGAGCTCGTGGCGCTGTTTCGCAGCGCGGACGTCATGCTCGTCACGCCGGTGCGCGACGGCATGAACCTCGTCGCCAAGGAGTTCGTGGCCAGCCGGGTGGACGGGGATGGCGTGCTGGTCCTGAGCGAATTCGCCGGGGCGGCGGCGGAGCTCACCGAGGCGGTCATCGTGAATCCCTATGACGTCGTGGAGACGGCGGAGGCCTACCATCGCGCCCTGACGATGCCGCGCCACGAACGCCGCTCCCGCATGCGCGCGCTGCGCCAGCGGGTGCAGGCGACCGGAGTCGAGGCCTGGGCCGCGTCCTTCCTGGAGACCCTCCGGGCCGCGGGGGGCACGGCGCCGGTGGCGGTGGAGGACTCGGCCGCCGCGGAGGTGGCGGCGGTCAGGGCCCGCCTCGCCGCGGCGCCCGCCCTGCTCCTCCTCCTCGATTACGACGGCACCCTGGTCCCCTTCGGGCCCACCCCGGAGTCGGCCGCTCCGGGGGATGACCTGCTCGACCTGCTGCGGGGCCTCGCCTCCCGCCCGGGCCTGGCACTCCACCTCGTCAGCGGACGCCCGCGGTCGACTCTCGAAGCCTGGTTCGGGGAACTCGCGGTCGGCCTGCACGCCGAGCACGGGATGTGGTCCCGCCGGATGGCAGGGGTGGCCTGGGAGCGTGTCCCGGGCGCCCGCCCGGTGCCGTACGATGACGTGCTCGCCCTCCTCCGCCGCTACACGGAATCGACCCCGGGGTCGCATATCGAGCGGAAGTCCGCCGGGCTCGCGTGGCACTTCTGGCTCGCGCCGGCCGACGGGGGTCACCGCGCCGCCGACGCGCTCGTCGAGGAGGCTCGCCGTCGCTACCCCCCCGATGTCGTCGACGTCCTGCGGGGTGAACACGTGGTGGAGATCCGCCCGGCGGGCATCCAGAAGGGCCTGATCGTCACCCGGCTCCTCGCGGAGGCCGGACCGGGCACCCTCGTCGTCGCGGTGGGTGATGATGTCACCGACGAGGACATGTTCGCCGCCGTCCCGGCACAGGGCCTGACCATCCACGTGGGTCCCCGGCCTAGCCGCGCCGGCCTGCGGCTGCGGGATGTCGCCGCCTGCCACGCCCTGCTGCGCGGCCTCCTGGCTTCCCGGCGGCCCGGCGCGGACGGCTGACCGGCCCGGCCCGCCCCCCGTCAGGCGCCGGTCAATCCACCACGAAGCTCGCCTGCATCCCCATCGCAACGTGCGGCGGGAGCGAGTCCGCGTCCTTGAACTGGCAGATCATCACGTAAGTGCGGCCCGGCACCAGGTCCACATCCAGCGTGCCGAGGCTCGTCGCCCCCGGCTCCACGATCAGGATCCCGACCACGCCGTCCGTCAGCGGGGTCGGGTCGTCCCCCGCGGCCATGTGCGAGAGCAGCGAGTCGGCGGTGACCCCCGCGCGCAGCTGCCCCATCGCCATCTCGTGCGGCACCTTGCCGGTGTTCTGCAGCCGGAACCGCGCCGGCCCCGCGCTCAGGTGCGCCGGCACCTGGAAGGCGTAGTCGGAGGCCTCGACGACGGTCTCCGGCGCCGTGACCGGACGAGCCGGGCCGCACGCAACGCCGACGAAGGCCAGGGCGGTGACAACGAGGGCGCGGGGCTGGCGGACGCGGTCGAATGGCATGGCGGGTCTCCGTGAGGGGTGCGGCGACGCTGGCGCGCGAAGGAGCGGGCGCGTGGCGCCCGGCAGAAGCTGGGTATCGCGGAGGGCCCGCGCAAGCGGGCCCGCGCGCCTCCTACCGGTCCCGCCACCCCGCCGCCCAGGCATGGCGGCGGGTCCAGCCGTACCCGGCCACCGCGAAGTCGAACACGGCGCAGAACACCCCGTAGGCCAGCGGGATCGCGGTCAGGCTGCCGAGGCGTTCCTGGTGCATGAGGACCTCGTGCAGGAAGTCCCACGCCCCATGGCCGGCGTACCCGAGCACCAGGAGCGGGACGACCCGCGTGCCCGCGAGGCCGAGCGCCATGAAGCCGAGCACGGGGAGGAGCTCCGATCCCTCCCCGGCGGGCGGCCCGAGCTGGGCCTGGAAGGCGAGATAGTACCCGGCGATCGGCACCAGGATCACCCCGTACGCCAGCTGCTCCATCCGGGGCGAGAGGTGCCGCGACGTGAGGGCGATGGCGCCGGCGGCGGCGAGGACACCGATGACGGCATACAGCAGCATGATGAGGGCGAGGGCCATGGGTTGCTCCGGTGCCTTGGGTCTCCGGCGGCGCGCGGCCGCCGCGGTCTACGGCTCGCGCCCGCCGGCCCACGCGATCACCGGGCGGAGCCAGGCGTCATCGGGCCGGAAGAAGGCGCCGTGGCGCAGCCCCGTGTGGAGCCGCACCTCCCGGGTGCGGGTCCCCGGCGCCTGGTGCGCGAACATCGGTTCGCAGGAGATGCCCAGGCTGTCGCTGGCCTCGACCAGGGCCAGCACCCGCCCAATGATGTGCAGCGTCGGCTCGTAGGCCCATGCGCCGCAGGCCCCCAGGAACACGTAGGAAATGTCCGGGTTGCGGATGCGCGCCGAGGCCAGGATGGCGATCCAGCCCCCCTTGGAGAACCCCACCACCGTGATGGCCCGCGCCGGCACGCCGACGCCGAGCAGGCTGTCCACCTGTGCCGCGACGTGGGTGGCGAAGGAATCGGCGTTGGTCTTCGGCGGGCGCTGGTCGCTCAGAACCACGAAGCCCGCGTGGCGGAGGGTGTCGAGGATCGCGTCGTACTCGTAGGTGCCGAAGTCGGGGCTGGTCGGCCGCCGCCCCTGGTCCTCGATGATCCGTCCGTGCAGGTAGATGATGTACCGCGCCGGTGGGGCCGTGGGCGTCGGCACGGCCAGCAGGGACGTGAGGGCCACGAGCAGGGCGGGGCGGATCACGGGCGGGAGGTGCACGGGGCCGGATTCCTCATTGCGCCGGCCGAGTCACCAGCGCCTCCAGGAACGCCATCGCATAGGGCGAGCGCTCGATCGCCGCCTCGTCGAGGCGGGTGGGCCACCGCAGCGCCTCGCTGTTGGCGAGCAGGATCAGCGTGCGCCGCTCCGCCGGGGTGTCGCCCAGGACCTTGAGGTACAGGGCCGAGTACTGCCCGTCCCACAGCCCCGTGTGCCAGGCCAGCCGCCGCCCCCGGTACGATCCGAGGAACCAGCCGAGTCCGTAGGGCAGCGTGGCGCCGGCCGGCGTCACCGTCGGCGTCCACAGCATCGCGCGCGACGCCGGGGTGAGCAGCCGCCCGCTGGCGAGCGCCACGTCGAAGCGCGCCAGGTCGAGGGCGCTCGCGATCACCCCGCCGGCCGCGCCATCCCCCTGCGGCGGCGGCGGGTCGGAGACCACCGGCCGCCCCGCGGAGTCGAGGTGATACGGCGTGGCCAGCGCCCCCGCGATCGCGGCGGGGAGCGGCAGCCGCCGGTGGTGCCGCGCCGACTGCTGCATGCCCGCCGGATGGAACACCAGCGAGTCCACCAGGTCGGAGAACGCGCGGCCCGACACCTCCGCCATCGGCCGCGAGGCCCACGAGTAGGAGGGCGGGTTGTACCAGAAGCGGGTGCCGGGCGCGCCGTTGGCGCTCATGGAGAGCACCCGCCGCAGGGTGAGTCCCGCGTCGTCACAGGGGTAGTCGGCAAAGAAGATCCCGCCGTTGCCGCGCGCGTCGGCGCAGAACTCGGGAAAGTCGCGGTAGCGCTGCATCGGCTGGTCGAGGTCGAGCCGGCCGGCCTCGACCAGCCGGAGCGCCACCACCGCCGAGATCGGCTTGGCCACCGAGGCAATATTGAAGGGCGTCTCGGGAGTAACCGGCACCCCGCGCGCGAGGTCGGCGTACCCGAACCCGCGCGCCAGCACCACGGTCGTGTCCCGGAGGATCACCACGGCGAGCCCCGGGACGCCCTGCGCCTGGCGCAGCGAGTCGAAGCGCTGGGCCAGCGCGAGGACGGGATCGGGCGCGCCGGCGCGGACACCGGCGGCGGCCATGCCCGGGGAGCCGGCGCACCCGGCGCAGAGCCACGCGGCGAGCGTGGCGGGAACGGCTCTGTCGAGGAAGGTCATTGCGGTCGTACGTGGCCGGGTCGGGGATGGTTGCAGTGCCGCGGCGCCACCCGCGGGCCTACAGTGCAAAGATCAGCCCCATGATCGCGAGCATCGCGCCGAAGGCGATCAACAGGAACCGTCCCGAGGGCTGCTCGGAGCCGTGCGCGAACTCCCGGTGCAGCAGCGTGCGGCTGTACCACGCCACCGGCCCGAGCACGAGCGCGCCGGCCAGCCACCCCCACGAGCGCTCCGCCACCGCCACGACCAGGCAGGCCAGGGCCATCACGAAGAGCCAGCCGACAAACAGGAAGCGTCCCATGGGGGTGTCCCGGGTGAGGTCCGTGGTGCCTGCCGCGGTGCCCGCCACCTACGCCCGCAGGATCTTCGCCATCGGCCGGCCCTTGGCCAGCTCATCCACCAGCTTGTCGAGGACCCGGATCTTCCGCATCAGCGGGTCCTCGATGGTCTCGATCCGCACTCCGCAGATCACGCCGGTGACCGCGTCCGCCTTCGGGTGGAGCGCGGGCGCCTCACGGAAGAAGGTCTCGAAGTCCGCCCGGCGCTCGAGCTGCCGCGCCAGCGCCTCGGGGCCGTACCCGGTGAGCCAGCAGATCACCTCGTCCACCTCCTGCCGGGTGCGTCCCTTCTTCTCCGCCTTGGTCACATAGTGAGGATAGACGCTGGCGACGGCCGTGGTGAAGATGCGGTGCGGTGCCATGGGTCCTCGGGGGTGAAGTCGGGGCGCCGCCCGGCGCCCGCCTACCGCCTGGTGGCGTCATCCACCTCGCGCTGCGCGTCGGCCAGGCGCCCCGCCTCCTCGCCCAGCTGCCGCGCCGCCTCGAGCAGCGTGGTGAGCGGCGCCAGGTCACTGGCGTTGGCGTGGAGCCGGAGCAGGTCCAGCCGCACCCCCTCGAGCGCCGCCACGCTGTCGGCCAGGTACGCCTGCGCCGCCCGCTGCCGCGCGGCGAGCACCGCGGCATCGCCCGCGCGGGCGCGCGCGGCCAGCTGCTCCAGCTCCGCCCGCGCCTCCTGGGCCCGCGCCTCCAGCGCCGCGACCGTCGCCGGCAGCCCGGCCAGCTGCGCGCGGGTGGCGGCCGGCAACGCCGCGAACAGCTCCGACGCCGCCACCCCCAGCGCCACCTCGGTGGCCCGGAACACCCCGCCCCCCACCGCGCGGCTCCGCTCCGGCGCCCCCAGCCGCCGCGCCACCCACTCCCCCACCCGGCTGTGCCACAGCCGCTCCCGCACCCCCGTCTGCCACCACCGGCGCAGCCGGTCGGGGATGAATTGCACGTCGAGCGCGTTGCTCACCGCGCTGAACAGCAGCGTGCTCAGCAGCGGCAGCACGATCCACCGCGCTCCCATCGTCCGCTCATGGACCACCTCGGCCAGGAGGAGCCCGAGGGTCACCGCCCCCCACGTGGCCGAGGCCACCGTGGCGGCGCGCAGCAGCCGGTGGCCCACCGGCTCCTCCGCCTCGCGCGACACCGCTTCCCGCTCGGCCCGCTCCCGGCGCGCCACCTCGAGCGCGGCCCGCAGGTCGGCGAGCGTGTGTCCCGCCCGGAACTGCCGCCGCGCCTGGTTGAGGTGGTAGCCGACCACCGGCAGCAGCGGCGCCGCGGCGATCGCGGCCAGGAACACGATGTCGGCCGGCCCGTCGGGCCGGTTGCCGGTGACCCAGGCGATCAGGTTGGCCAGGGTGAGCGTCCCGAACATCCCCGCCCACCCCAGGTAGGGCACCAACAGCGGGTTCCGGGCGCCGAGCCAGGCACGGAGCGTGGGTGGCAGCGCGGGGCGCGTCTCGGGCGCGGGGGCCAGCGCCGCCGCCAGCGCCTCGCCGTCGGCGGGGCGGGCGTCGGGGTCGCGGGCCAGGCACTGGTCGATGGCCTGCGCCAGCGATGGCGGCAGCCCGGGCGCCTGCGCCGCCACCCCGGGCGCCGCTGCGCCCGCCTGCCGCACCAGCAGCGCCGGCAGGGTCGCCGACTCGAACGGCAGCCGCCCGCTCACCGCGAGGTAGCCCACCACGCCGAGGCCGTAGAGATCGCTCCGCCCATCCACGGGGAGCCCCGCGGCCTGCTCCGGGCTCATGAAGTGCGCCGTGCCCATGCGCCGGCCCGGGTCGGTGTCGGGACCCGCCGCGCCGCCGCCGCTCGCGATCCCGAAGTCGCTCACCAGCGCGCGGCCGGTGCCGGCCTCGAGCAGGATGTTGTCGGGCTTCACGTCGCGGTGCACGATGCCGCGGCCATGCGCGTACGCCAGCGCCCACGCCACCTCGCGCAGCACCCGCGCCGCCTCGGCCGGCGGCAGCGGCCCGCGGGTGCGCAGCCGCTCACCCAGGGTCTCGCCTTCCACGTAGCTCATCACGAAGAAGACGAAGCCGCCCCGCTCGCCCACCTGGTGGATGGGGACGATGTGGGGATGGGAGAGGCCCGCCGCGGTGCGCGCCTCGCGCAGGAACCGCTCCCGGAACGCGCCACTCTCCGCCAGCTGCGCGGGCAGGACCTTGATGGCCACGTCGCGGTCGAGGTGCACGTCGCGCGCCAGGTAGACGATGCCCATCCCGCCGCGGCCCAGCTCGCGCTCGAGGGAGTACTCACCGGCGACGGCCGCCTGGAAGTCGAGGAACTCGCGGGAGGGCTGGGTCATGCTCAGGGCAGGTTGCCGGTCAGCAGCGACACCGCGAGCACCACCAGCGGGATCACCACGAAGAAGAACCCCAGGGCCGCCCACACCCAGTGCGTCTCGACGAAGGTGAGCAGCCGGTTGTTGAGCGTGGGCGCGTCCCGTTCCTCGCGGTAGCGCCGCGTCTCCTCCGCCTGCTGCCGGGCGTAGACCTCCACCATCCGCGCCGCCTCCGCCCGGTTGCCCGGCCCCACCGGCACCGGGAGGAAGTACTGCCCTCCCTCCATTTCGAAGTGGAGCCAGTGCTCCTCCAGGCGCACCTCAGAGACGCCATTGTAGAGGAAGGCCAGGCACCAGGGGCCCACGAGCACCGCGTCGTCGCGGCACACCACCTCGAGGCCGCTGCGGGCGGCCTTGTCGCACGCCTTGAGCAGGTCGTGGGGCGGGAAGGGTGAGTCGCCGAAGTGGGTGCGCACCCGCGTGGTGAACTCCCGCAAGGCGGCCGGGTCCACGGTCCACCGCCCCAGGATCACTTCGTCCGGATGGCGCTCAGTCATCTGGCAGGGTCGCGGGGGAGGCAGGCATCGGGAGGGCGTCCGGGCCGGGGGGTGGTGGGGGAGGGGGAGTCTGGCCGGGGAAGGTGCGCACCCGGCCGCGCCGGCGCAAACCGGCGGGCCACGTTGCAGTTCCGGCCATCCCGGTCCGGTCATTGCGCCGGGCGACCGCCGGCTGCATTCTTGCCCGGCGCGCGCTCCGGAGCTCCCGAAGGCCCCTCACCGGCAGCCGAGGTCTCACCATGGTCGGGCACGTCATCCAGGACGTGAAGTACGCGGTCCGTTCCTTCTCCCGGCGGCCGCTCTTCACGGGCATCATCCTGCTCACGCTGGCGCTGGGCATCGGCAGTACCGTGGCGATCTTCAGCGTGGCCAACGCGGTGCTGTTCCGGGACCTCCCCTTCAAGGATCCCGAGCAGCTGGCGTTCGTGTGGAACCGGCTGCCCCAGACCAACGTCTCGCGCTCGCTCGTCTCCGGCCCGGACTTCAATGACTACCGGGCGCTCGCCACCCAGTTCGAGGGCTTCGCGGGCGCGATGGCCCTCCCCGGCACGATCACCGGGGACGGCCCGCCGGAACGGATCACCAACGCCTACGTCACGGCGAACCTGCTGAGCCTGCTCGGCGTCGAGCCGGCGCTGGGCCGGACCCACGTCGCCGAGGACGCGTTCGTCATCGATCCCAAGTCGTTCGGCAGCCCGAACCCCGACCTGCCGCCCGGCAAGGTGGTGCTGAGTTACGGCCTGTGGCAGCGGCGCTTCGGCGGCGACCCGTCGGTGCTCGGCCGCACCATCCAGCTGGACGGCTGGGGCTCCGAGGTGGTCGGCGTGCTGCCGCGGGACTTCCGCATCTACCTCCCCGCCGACGCCGCCATGCCGACCAACATCGACGCCTGGAGCGTGCTGCCGAGCAACATCGGCGACTTCGAGCGCGAGGCCGCGTGGCTCACCGTGGTGGCCCGCCTCAAGCCCGGCGCCACCCTGGGGCAGGCCCAGGGCGACATGGACCGGCTGGCGGCCCACCTCCGGGACACCCACCAGTTCCACGCCACGCAGAAGATGCAGATCGTGGTGGGGGGCATGCACCACGACGTGGTCGAGCACGCGCGCCCCGCGCTGCTGGCGCTGCTCGGCGCCGTCGGCTTCGTCCTGCTGATCGCCTGCGCCAACATCGCGAACCTGCTCCTGGTGCGGGCCACCGAACGGGGCCGCGAGATCGCGGTGCGCGCGGCCATCGGAAGCGGGCGGGGCCGCATCGTGGCCCAGATGCTGACCGAGAGCCTGGTCCTCGCCACCGGCGGCACGGTGCTCGGCCTCCTCCTCGCGTGGCTGGGGATCCACCTCATCAAGGCCTTGAGCCCGGCCAACCTCCCGCGCATCGACCTGGTCTCCCTCGACGGCGCCACCTTCGGGTTCGCCGTCGCCGCCACCGTGGTGGCCGCGCTCCTCTCCGGCCTCGCCCCCGCGCTCCGCGCCGTCCGGGGCAACCTGGCCGACGGCCTCCGGGACCGCGGCACCGACTCCGGCGGCACCCGGGGCAACAAGCTCCGCACCGTCCTCGTGGTGAGCGAGATGACGCTCTCGCTGGTGCTGCTGATCGGCGCCGGGCTCATGGTGCGCAGTTTCGCCGCCATCCAGCGGGTCGACCCCGGCTTCGACCCGAAGAACGCCGTGACCTTCACGGTGCCGCTCCCCTTCATCAAGTACCTGACGTCCCAGGCGCGGGCCACCTTCGTCAACCGGCTGGGCGACGCCCTGGCGACCCTGCCCGGCGTCGAAACCGTCGGCGGGGTCACCCCGCTGCCCCTGGCCGGGGGCGAGCAGTACTCCGTCGGCTCCTACGGCCGCATCGGTGAATCCGACGACGCGTATCGCACCAACAAGGCGGACTACAAGGCCGTGCTGCCGGGCTACTTCGAGGCCATGCGCATCACGCTGGTCTCCGGCCGGACCCTGGTCCGCGCCGACAACGAGGAGTCGGCGCAGGACGTCATCGTCGTCGACCAGAAGTTCGCCACCCGGGTCTTCGGCCGCGAGGATCCGCTGGGGGCGCAGGTCCTGCTGGATCACTTCAACGAGCAGACCTTCTCGCTGGAACGGCTGCCGGTGACCATCGTGGGCGTGGTGAAGAACGTGCGCTCGGCCTCCCTCGCCACCGAAGGACGGGAGACGATCTACCACCCGTTCGTCTTCCAGTCGTTCCTGCCGATGACCTTCGTGGTGCGCACCGCCGCCGACCCGGCGAGCCTGATCCCCCAGATCCGCTCCGCGGTCACCGCAATCGACAAGGATGTCCCGGTCGCCGACCCGAGCACGCTGCAGTCCTGGGTCTCGGAAGCCATGGCCCAGACCCGGTTCCTGCTCGCCCTCTCCAGCGCCTTCGCCGGGCTCGCCCTGGTGCTCGCGGCGCTCGGCCTGTACGGCGTCATCGCCTACTCGGTGCGCCAGCGCACCCGGGAGATCGGCGTGCGCGTCGCCCTGGGCGCCAGCGCCCAGCAGGTCCACCGCATGATCTTCGGGCACGGCATGGTCGTGGCGGGGATCGGGATCGGGCTCGGCCTGGTGGCCTCGGTGGCGCTGACCCGGGTGGTGACCAGCTACCTGGTGGGCGTGAGCGCCACCGATCCCGTCACCTTCGTGGGCGTGCCCCTGGTGCTGCTCGGGGTGGCGGCGCTCGCCTCCTACCTCCCGGCCCGCCGGGCGGCGACCATCGATCCGGTGCGCGCCCTCCGCGACGAGTGACGGCGGCGCCCTCCCGCCCGCACCCCTATCCCGCGCGCCAAGGTGGTCGGTAGCTTTGGCGCACTCCCCATGCCCATGACCCTCGAGCAGCTCTCCGCCGCCCTCGCCGACCGGTACCGGGTCGAGCGCGAGCTCGGCGCCGGCGGGATGGCCACCGTCTACCTGGCCCACGACCTCCGCCACGACCGCAAGGTCGCCCTCAAGGTGCTCCGGCCCGAGCTGGCCGCGGTGATCGGCGGCGAGCGGTTCCTCGCCGAGATCCGCACCACCGCCAACCTGCAGCACCCGCACATCCTGGCGCTGTTCGACTCGGGCCGCGTCGGCGGCACCGGGGGCGGCACCGAGATCGTCTTCTACGTGATGCCGTTCGTGGAGGGCGAGAGTCTCCGCGACCGGATCAGCCGCGAGAAGCAGCTCCCGGTGCCCGAGGCGGTCCGCATCGCCCGCGAGGTGGCCGACGCCCTGGAGTACGCCCACCGCCACACCGTGATCCACCGCGACGTCAAGCCGGAGAACATCCTGCTGCACGGCGGCCACGCGATGGTGGCCGACTTCGGCATCGCGCTCGCCGCCTCCCGCTCCGAGGGCGGCTCCCGCATGACCGAGACCGGCCTGTCGCTCGGCACGCCGCACTACATGAGCCCCGAGCAGGCCATGGGCGAGCGGGACATCACCGCCCGCAGCGACGTCTACGCCCTCGGCTGCGTGCTGTACGAGATGCTGACCGGCGAGCCCCCGTTCACCGGGCCCACCCCGCAGGCCATCGTCGCCCGGATGATGACCGAGGAGCCGCGCAGCCTCACCCTGCAGCGGAAGAGCATCCCCCCCCAGATCGAGGCGGCGGTGGCCACCGCGCTCGAGAAGCTGCCGGCCGACCGCTTCCCCAGCGCCGCGGCCTTCGCCGCCGCGCTCGACGACCCGGCCTTTGCCCGCCCCGGCGCCGCCGCCACCGGCCGGTCCCGGGCCGCCGCCGCGCCTCGGTGGGCCACCACCGGCCGCGTGGTGCTCGCCACCGCGGTCCTGGTCGCGGTCGTGACTTTCGGGCTCGCCCG
>Ga0268298_10001767_pt1 | contig 24682 bp, 23 predicted proteins | sample WWTPWeurt_MetaG_FD_194462 | JGI IMG/M metagenome (GOLD analysis project Ga0268298, IMG submission 194462) | Activated sludge microbial communities from WWTP in Nijmegen, Gelderland, Netherland - WWTP Weurt | ecosystem: Engineered > WWTP > Aerobic digester > Activated sludge | place...
GGTGAACAGGAAGGCGAGCGCGACGATCACGATGCCGATCTTGGTCAACAGCGGCTGCTCGAGGAACTCCCGACCCATGGTGGCGAGGATGTCGTTGCCCGTCATCGACGCCAGCGTGCTGTAGGGCACGAGCAGGTAGCCGAGGATGGTGGCGGCACCGGCGACGAGGAAGACCCAGAACAGCAGCAGCGCCAGCTTCGGGCTGAAGAGTTCGGTCTCGGTCTCTTCCGGGATCAGGTAGTAGGCCGCACCCATGAAGCCGAACAGCAGCCACACGATCAGCAGGTTGGTGTGCACCATCCGCGCGACGTTGAACGGAATCTCCGGGAACAGGAAGTCCCCTACGACATACTGCAGGCCCAGGATCAGGCCGAAGATGATTTGCCCCACGAACAGACCGATCGCCGCGATAAAGTAGGGCATGGCGACCGCTTGTGATTTGTATTGCATGGATTATCCCCTTGTGGTCTCCAGTGTTCCGATCAGCCCTCGATGTTGGGCGGCCAGTTGGCGGTGTTGATTTCCGAGGTGTACTTCAGGAAAGCCACCAGTTGGTCGAGCTCTTCATCGGTGAGGTTGAAGTTGGGCATCTGGCGACGGCCGGGAGCTCCGGTGGGCATGGCTTGCATCCAGCCCTTGATGAAGTCGCCACCACGGCGCTTGTAGACGTTGCCGAGCTCGGGAGCGAAGTAGGCGCCCTCGCCGAGCAGCGTGTGGCAGCCCAGGCAGTTGTTGACTTCCCACAGGTGCTTGCCGGCGGCGACTTGGGGAGTGATGGCGCCGCGATTGTCCCGGTTGGGCAGCTCGCGTTCGGTGTCGAAGGTGAGGGCCAGGAACAACAGGAAGAAGAACACCGTTCCCCCGTAGAAGATGTTCCGGGCCATCGATTTTGTGAAAATACCGCTCATGGAGTACTCCTCATCGCTTGTCTCGTTTTGTCAGGAATGTGTCGGTTCGCCCGCGTGGGTCAGGGGTACAACGCTCCACGGCTATGCCGATGGTGGGCGCATTGTCACGGCGCCCACCCGGGCGCTCCATGATTTGAATCAAGATGTCGCCGGCGATCTCACGCGGTGTCCGCGTGGACACTGCATCTGCGCGGTCTCGTGGCGAAGCTGGGCGGCAGCTGCGGAGGATCGCATGGGTGGATTCCGATCGGCGCTTGCGGCGGCGTTTGTCACGCTGGCCTCGGCGGCAGGCCCGTCTGCAGCGGAAACCGGGCTGGTGGCGGTGGATGTCGGCCACACCCTGTCGGCACCGGGGGCGACGAGCGCGCGCGGACGCGGGGAGTTCGAGTTCAATCGCGATCTCGCCGGGCAGATTGCCTCCGCGCTCGGGGAGCGGGGCTGGGAGGCGCGGATGGTGAATGCCGACGGCCGTATCGAGAGCCTGAGAGCGCGCCCGCAGGCCGCAGCGGGAGCCGCCTTCCTGCTCTCGGTGCATCACGATTCGGTGAATGCATTCGAGCTGAGTCCATGGACCTGGGAGGGCCGCGCGCTCGACTACAACGACACGTTTGCCGGACACTCGCTCTTCGTCTCGCGCGACAACCCCGATACGGCGATGAGCGTCCTGTGCGCGCGCGCGATCGGCGCCCGCCTGCAGCGCATGGGCTTCGAACCCACGCACAAGAACGGACGTCGGCGCAGCTATGCCGATCGTGAACATGCGGTGCACTACTACGACGGGCTGGCGGTGCTGCGCCACGCACGCATGCCGGCGGTGCTGTTCGAGGCCGGCATCCTGAAGAACCGCGACGAGGAACTCCTCCTGCGCGATCCCGCGCGTCAGGCGCGCATGGCCGACGCGATCGCCACCGGGCTCTCGGCCTGCCTGCGCAACGGCCTCCCCGCGGACGACGAGGCGAGTGCCGACCTGCCCGACCGAGTGGCGCCGCCCGGGCCGTGAATCGAAGTGCCGGCGACGACGTCAGCCCCGCGCAGGGCAGTGCGCGTCGCCGGGTGACTTGGGCTTACTTGGCGGTGGGCAGGCGCGAGCTCACGCCCTGGACGAAGTAGTCCATCTTGCCCAGTGTCGCATCGTCCATCACCGCGCCGGCGGCGAGGCGCTCCTTGCCGGCCTGGTCGAGCACCGGGCCGGTGAAGGGGTGGAAGCTGCCGGCGGTGATGCGGCCCTGGAGCTCCTTGACCGTCGCCTGCACGTCGGCGGGAATCGCCGGGTTGAGCGGAGCGAGGCGGATCATGCCGTCCTTCATTCCGCCCCACACGCCCTCGGGCTTCCAGCTGCCGTCGAGCACCGCGTTGACGGTGCGGGTGTAGAACTCGCCCCAGTGGTGGGTGGTGGCGGTGAGCTGGGACCTGGGTGCGTACTTCGACATGTCGGAGTGGTAGCCGAAGGCATATACGCCCTTTTCTTCCGCGGCCTGGACGGTGGCGGTGGAGTCGGTGTGGTGGGTCAGCATGTCGGCGCCCTGCGAGATCAGGGTCATCGCCGCCTCGCGCTCCTTGCCCGGGTCGTACCAGCTGTTGGCCCAGATCACCCGCACCTCGATGTTCGGGTTCACGCTGCGTGCACCCAGGGTGAACGCGTTGATGCCCTGCAGCACCTCGGGGATCGGGAAGGCGCCGACGTAGCCGAGCACGTTGGACTTGGTCATCTTGCCGGCGATCACGCCGTTGAGGTAGCGGCCCTCGTAGAAGCGCGCGTTGTAGGGCGCGAAGTTCTTCGCCGACTTGTAGCCGGTGGCGTGCAGGAAGGTGACGTTGGGGAACTGGCGGGCGACGCGCTCGACGTAGTTCATGTAGCCGAAGCTGGTGGCGAACACGATCCTGCTGCCGCTGGCGGCGAACTCGCGGATCACGCGCTCGGCGTCGGCGCCTTCGGCGACGTTCTCGACGTAGCGCGTCTCGATCCTGCTGCCGAGCGCCTTCTCGAGCTCCTTGCGGCCCTCGTCGTGCTGGTAGGTCCAGCCCGCATCGCCGATCGGGCTGACGTAGACGAAGCCGATCTTCGCGGCGTCGGCGGCCTGCGCGGCGAAGGGCAGGGTGGCTGCGACCGCGAGCGCGGCGGCGGAGAGCATGAACTGGCGGCGATGAGTCATCGTGGGCTCCTCGGGGGGACGAAAGATCGGCAGGGGCGCCGGTGAATGCGATGTGGGTGCGGCATGGGTCCGGCGTGCCGATGCAAGCAAGCGCTGGGACAAGAAGTCAGCTGGCGGTGGCGCGCACGCACTCGGGCACCAGCGCCGGGCCACGGTAGATGAGTCCGCTGTAGATCTGCACCAGGGCTGCACCGGCGTCGAGCTTGGCGCGCGCCTGGCTACCCTCGAGCACGCCGCCGGCGGCGATGATCGGTAGCTCGCCGGCGAGTGCCGCCGCGAGCTTGCGCACCACCGCGGTGGAGGCCTCGAACACGGGCGCGCCCGACAGGCCGCCCTGTTCGTTGCCGTGCGCGATGCCCTGCACCTTGTCCCGCGCGATCGTGGTGTTGGTGGCGATCACGCCGTCGATGCGGTGGCGGCGCAGCGCGTCGGCGATGCTGCCCACCTGGGCGTCGTCGAGGTCGGGTGCGATCTTGAGGGTGAGCGGGACGTAGCGTCCATGCTGCTCGGCGAGCCGGGTCTGCGCCGCCTTGAGGCGGCCGAGCAGCTCGTCGAGCTCGGACTCGCCCTGCAGCTGGCGCAGGTTCTTGGTGTTGGGCGAGGAGATGTTCACCGTGACGTAGCTCGCCAGGGCATACACCTTGTCGAGGCAGGCGAGGTAGTCGTCGGCGGCGCGCTCGATCGGGGTGTCGAAGTTCTTGCCGATGTTGATGCCGAGGATGCCGCGGTACTTCGCCGCGCGCACGTGCGCGAGCAGGACGTCGACGCCGTGGTTGTTGAAACCCATGCGGTTGATGATCGCCCTCGCTTCGGGGAGGCGGAACATGCGCGGACGCGGGTTGCCCGGCTGCGGGCGCGGCGTGATCGTGCCGATCTCGAGGAAGCCGAAGCCGAGGCGGGCGAGGCCGTCGATCGCCTCGCCGTTCTTGTCGAGCCCCGCGGCGAGGCCGATGCGGTTGGGAAAGCGCAGGCCCATGACCTCGACCGTGCTCGCCGGCTCGGGCTCGGCGGCGGGCAGCAGCTTGCCCGCGTAGTGCAGGCCGTGCAGGGTCAGGTTGTGGGCGGTCTCGGGGTCGAGTGCGAACAGGAGGGGGCGGGCGAGTTCGTAGAGCATCGCGAGATTGTAGCGAGTCGAGCTGGCCGACGGGCGTCCGGCTCAGGCGAAATCGCCCGGAAAGGGCTGCCATTCGCCGTCGATCAGCGCCTCGAGCGGGCGGAAGCGCGCCTTGTAGGCCATCTTCGGGCTCTCCCCGATCCAGTAGCCCAGATACACGTGCGGCAGCCCGAGCACCCGACAGGCCTCGACCTGCCAGAGCACGCCCCAGGTCCCGAAGGCGCTGCGCGGCGGGTCGGGGTCGTAGAAGGTGTACACGCTCGACAGCCCGTCAGTGAGGCGGTCGATCACGCTCACCATGCGCAGGCTGCCGTGGCTGCGGAACTCCACCAGCCGGGTGTCCACATGGCTCTGCAGCAGAAAGTGCGCGTACTGCTCGCGGTTGTCGAGGTCCATGCCGCCGCCGGCGTGGCGGGCGGTCTGGTAGCGCTGGTAGAGCTGGTAGTGCTCCTCGACGAACTCGAGCGGGCGCTCGATCGGCATCAGGTCGGCGTGGCGCGTCCACGCCCTGCGTTGGCTGCGGTCGGGCTGGAAGCGCTCGACCGGGATGCGCACCGGCACGCAGGCCTGGCAGTGGTCGCAGTAGGGGCGGTAGGTGAATACGCCGCTGCGGCGAAAACCTCGCCGCACCAGCTCGCTATAGACCTGCGGATCGATGAGGTGGCCCGGGGTGGCGACCTGAGAGCGCGCGCTGCGTCCCGCCAGGTAGGAGCAGGCGTAGGGCGCCGTGGCGTAGAACTGGATGAGGGCGTAGGGGTAGTCCGATTTCATCGCGTCCGTCGTGCTGCTCGCCGTCCCGTGTCAGTGCCAGTCGAAAGCCCGCATTGCGTCTTCCGCCCAGCGCTGCGGCGGCGGGCCGTCGTGCGCCCACTGTCGCAGTGCGGCGGTGAAGCGTGCCCGCGGCACCTCGCGCGCGCCGAGCGAGAGCAGGTGGGCGGTGGTCATCTGGCAGTCGATCATGCCATAGCCGCGCTCGGCGAGCAGCCGCGCGAGGTGGGCGAGCGCCACCTTGGAGGCGTCGGTCTCGCGCGCGAACATCGACTCGCCGAAGAAGACGCGACCGATCGCCATGCCGTAGAGCCCGCCGACCAGCCGTCCGTCTACCCAGCATTCGACACTGTGTGCCCAGCCCAGTTCGTGCATGCGCAGGTAGGCGGCACGCATCCCGGGTGTGATCCAGGTGCCCGGCCCGCCCGCACGCGGGGCAGCGCAGGCGAGCAGCACGTCGGCGAAGGCGGTGTCGGCCTTCACCTCGAAGCGGCGCCGGCGCAGCGTCTTGCGCAGGGAATGGCTGACGTGGAGCTCGTCGGGTACGAGCACCAGGCGGGGATCGGGCGTCCACCACAGGATGGGCTCGCCCTCGCTGAACCAGGGGAAGATACCGCGCCGGTAGGCGGCGAGCAGCCAGGCGGGCGAAAGGTCACCGCCAGCGGCGAGCAGGCCGTTGGGCTCGTGCAGCGCGCGCTCGTCGGGCGGAAACCCCGGCTCCGCGCCCAGCCAGGGGATCATGCCAGGGCCGCTGCGGGGTGCGCCGGCGCGCATTCGCCGGCAGTTTCGTCGGCGAAGGTCACGACGTGGTCGACGTCGAGCCGAATGCCGATGCGCTCGCCGATTGCGTGGTTGTGATGGCTGGGGACCAGCGACAGCACGCGTGCGCCGCCCGCCAGGCGCAGCGTATAGAGGATGTCCGCGCCGCGGAAGGCCTTGTGAACGACCTCGGCGCGCAAGGGGCTGGCGTCGTCGTGCACGATGTCGTCGGGGCGGAGCAGCACATCCACCGGGCTGCCATGCACGCAGCCTGCGCAATCGGCGCAGCACACCAGGGGTTGCGCGCTGTCGAGCACGCCAATCTCGATCCGTACCTGGTGGTCGTTGAGCACCTTGCCGCGCAGGAAGGCGCCTTGGCCGATGAAGTCGGCGACGAAGCGGTTGGCCGGGCGGTGGTAGAGGTTGTAGGGCGTATCCCATTGCTGGATGCGGCCCTCGTGCATGATGCCGATCTCGTCGGCCACCGCGAAGGCTTCGTGCTGGTCGTGGGTCACCAGGATCGCGGTGGTGTCGGTGGCCTTGATGATCTCGCGGACCTCGTACGACAGGCGTTCGCGCAGCTCGACGTCGAGGTTGGAGAAGGGCTCGTCGAGCAGCAGCAGGCTGGGCTTGGGTGCAAGTGCGCGTGCAAGCGCGACGCGCTGCTGCTGGCCGCCCGACATCTCGTGGGGGTATTTGCGGCCCTGGCCCGCGAGGCCGACCAGCGCGAGGAGCTCGTCCACCCGAGCGTCGCGCACGGCGGCGCTGTCCCTGCGCAGGCCGAAGCCGATGTTGTCGGCGACCGAGAGGTGGGGAAAGAGGGCATAGTCCTGGAACACCATGCCGATGCGCCGGCGCTCGGGCGGCAACATGTGGCGCGGCGTACTGACCACCTCGCCGTCGAGGCGGATCTCGCCGGCCGCCACGCGCTCGAATCCGGCGATGCAGCGCAGCACCGTGGTCTTGCCGCAGCCGGAGGGGCCGAGCAGGCAGCCGATGCGGCCCTTCTCGAGCTGCAGGGAGAGCTGGCGGACCACGAGGTGGCTGCCGAAGGCGAGGTCGATGCGGGAAAGGTCGAGGTGGGACATCGCGGTCGTCGAAGGCCTGAGTGCGTGGAGAATTATTGCACCCCGGTGTTCCAAATGCGATCAATTATAATTCGCCCCGTCCGCGCGAGCCGATTTCCGGCTTCGGGGCACACTCACGGGAACGGCATGGATTCGAGGGCAGGGCAGGGCGCGATGCGAATCGGGTTTTCTTCGCTGACGGTGGCGGCGGTCGTGGTGGCCGTGCTGATCGCGGCGCCCGTGCTGTCGGTGTTTTCCAATGTGCTTGCCGGCGACACCGGCGCGACCTGGTCGCACCTGGCCGACACGGTGCTCGGCGAATTCGTGTTCAACACCGTGGTGCTGTGCATTGGTGTGGGCCTGGGAGTGTCCTCGATCGGCGTGACCTCGGCTTGGCTGACCACGATGCTGGACTTCCCCGGGCGACGCTTCCTGGAGTGGGCGCTGGTGCTGCCGCTGGCGATGCCGGCCTACGTGATGGCCTACGTGTATACCGATTTCCTCCAGTTCGTCGGCCCGGTGCAAGGCTGGCTGCGCGAGACCTTCGAATGGCGGCGCGGCGACTACTGGTTCCCGGATGTGCGCACGGTCGGCGGTGCGGTAGCCATGTTCATGTTCGTCCTCTATCCGTATGTTTACATGATCGCCCGCACCGCCTTCCTGGAGCGCGCGGGCGGCATGCTCGAGGCCGGGCGCACCCTCGGGCTGGGGCCGTGGGGTTCGTTCTTCCGTGTCTCGCTGCCGCTGGCGCGCCCGGCGGTGGTGGCTGGCACCGCGCTCGCGCTGATGGAGACCCTGGCCGACTTCGGCACCGTGTCCTATTTCGGCGTGCAGACCTTCACCACCGGCATCTATCGAGCGTGGTTCTCGCTCGGCGACCGCATCGCGGCAGCGCAGCTGTCGGCCGCGCTGCTCGCCTTCGTGGTCCTGGTGCTGACCCTGGAGCGCATGTCGCGCGGACGGGCACGCTTCAACAACACCTCGCGCCAGGTCGCCATGCCGCTGCGGTTGCGCCTGCCACTGCCGCTCGGCCTGCTTGCCGCCTTCGCCTGCTTCATGCCCCTGCTGCTCGGCTTCCTGCTGCCGGCGGGCTTGCTGCTGCGCATGGCCTTCCTCGAGGGCGATGCGCAGTTCGGCGCGCGCTTCGTCGAGCTGGCGCAGAACAGCTTCGTGCTCGCCGCGATCACCGCGGTGATCGCTGTGCTGCTCGCCGTCCTGCTCGCCTATGCCGCACGCCTGGCGCGCTCGCACTTGCCGCAGGTGCTCAACCGCATCGTCGGCCTGGGCTATGCGGTCCCCGGCTCGGTGATCGCGGTGGGCGTGCTGATCCCGCTGACCCGGTTGGACCGCTGGCTGGCCCAGGGCTGGGAGGTGCTGTGGGGGACCAACCCGGGGCTGCTGCTCACCGGTGGCGTTGCTGCGCTGATCTACGCCTACCTCGCACGTTTCCTCGCGGTGGCGCTGCAGACGGTCGAGTCGAGCCTGGGCAAGATCACCCCCAGCATGGACGACGCCTCGCGCAGCCTGGGTTTCGGCAAGTGGGCGACCCTGCGCCGGGTGCATATGCCGATGCTGCGCGGCAGCCTGCTCACCGCCGGCCTGCTGGTGTTCGTGGACGTCATGAAGGAGCTGCCTGCGACCCTGGTCATCCGGCCGTTCAACTTCGACACCCTGGCCACCCAGGCACATACCCTCGCCGCCGACGAGCGGCTGGCCGAGGCGTCGACCGCCGCGCTGATCATCGTGGCGGTCGGCCTGCTGCCGATGTTCTGGATCTCGCGCCAGATCCTGCGCGTGCGTCGTCGCGAGGGCTGAGAAGGGGGCTTTCGGCGCGAATTAATGCACGCGGGGTGCGCCGAGCTCGCGGCCGCGGCGGACCGATCATGCATAATTACGGGATGTTCAAGCTAACCGACCGTTCCGTCCCATGCCGCAGGCCAGATCGTGCGGAGGCCGTCCCTTCAGGACACGCAGGCCGTGCGCGCGGGAGCCGCGGACCCCGCCTGCCCGCGGTGCATTGACCGTGGCGACGTCGGTGCTGCAACGCTTCCGTCATCCGCTGCAGGCCACGGCGCTGCTCGGCGGGCTCTTCCTCGTCAGCATCTTCCTCCCGCCGACGAGTCCGTTTGCCGATCCACAGAACTACCTGGCGCTGCATTCCGGGCTCGAGATCTTTTCGATCGTGGTCGCAGGGATGGTGTTCGCGCTCGGCTGGAACCTGCGCCGTGGCGAGCGCGGCGGCAGGCTGGTCTGCCTGGGCGCTGCCTGTCTCGCGGCCGCGCTGCTCGATTTTGCCCATCTGATGTCCCATCCGGGCATGCCGGCCTTCGTCACGCCCAATGACGCCGACAAGGCGATCGCGTTCTGGTTGATGGCACGCCTGCTCGGGGCGCTCGGCCTGCTCGCGCACGCCCTGCTGCCGGAGCGGGAAGGGCGCGGGCCCTTGGCTGCCTGGACCGTGCTCGGGGCGCTCGTGATCACGCTGGCCTGGAGCTGGCTGATCCTCGCGCATCCGCAGGTCCTACCCGTTGGTTTCATCGAGGGACAGGGCGTCACTCCGCTCGAGAGTGCGCTGGAGGGCGGACTCGCGCTGCTCTACCTTGCTGCCGCCGTCCTGCTGGCGCGTCGGGCGCTCGCCGACGGCGAAGCCGCGGGCGGATGGCTTGCCGCCGCTGCGGTCACGATGGCGCTGGCCGAACTGTACTTCGCACGCTACATCGCGGCTGGCGATCTCTACAACGCGCTCGGTCATGCCTATAAGCTTGCCGCCTTCGTCATGATCTATCGAGCGGTCTTCGTTTCTGGCGTGCGTGCGCCGCAGCTGGCGCTGGCGGCCGAGCGCGCGCTGCTGCGCGGCTTGATCGATTCGGTTCCGGACCTCATCGCGTTTCGCGACCGCGAGGGTCGATATCTTGGCTGCAACAAGGCTTTCGCAGATGCCTACGGCATTCGCGAGGCCGCCCTCGTCGGACGCAGTGACGGCGAGGTCTTCGCGGACCGCCTGCCGCTCGCCGAAGCGGGCCGGGAGACGGTGAGCCGCGCGGAGAATCATGAGGAGTGGCTGGAGGCGGCGGACGGAACCGTGCGCCTGCTCGACACCTTGCGTACCCCGTATTTCGATTCCGAGGGCAGGCAACTCGGTGAGATCCGCATCAGCCGGGACTTCACCGAACGGCGTCGGGTGCGCGAGCAGATCGCCGAGCGTGAGCGCCGGCTGATGCTTGCGCTCGAAGGGGCCGAACTCGGCCTGTGGGACTGGGACGTGCCGAGCGGGCGGGCGGCCTTCAGCCCCGTCTGGTGCCGGATGCTGGGCTACACCCCGGACGAGCTGGCGACTGGCATATCGGCCTGGGAGACCCTTGTGCATCCGGACGACTGGTCCGATATCCGGAATTCGCTGGAGCCGCATCTGCGCGGAGTGAACGAAGCTTATCGCGCAGAGTACCGGCTCAGGCACAAGAGTGGACACTGGGTCTGGGTGCTCGCTGCCGGCCGCGTGCTGGATCGAGGCGAGGGCGGGGAAGCGGTTCGCATGGTCGGCATCCACCAGGACATCTCGCAACGCAAGGCGATGGAGGAGAGTTTGCTTCAGCTTGCGACCAGCGACCCGCTGACCGGGCTGTGGAACCGCCGCCACTTCGTCGAGGTGGTGCGCGGAGAGCTCGGCCGCGTCCGCCGTAACCAGGCGCCGGCGGCGCTGCTGCTGATGGATCTGGATTTCTTCAAGCGCGTCAACGACACCCATGGCCACGCCGCGGGTGACGAGGTGCTGCGCCACTTCACGGCAACGGTGAGCGCTCAGCTGCGAGAAGCCGACGTATTCGCCCGTCTGGGCGGCGAGGAGTTCGCGGTGCTGCTGCCGTGCATCGACTCGCTCGGCGCGGTGAGGGTGGCCGACCGGCTGCGCAGGGTGGTGGCCGACTCGCCTGCGAGCATCGATGCGGGACCGCTGCACTACTCGGTCAGCATCGGCGCGACCATGCTGGATGCGCGCGACGAGAGCTACGAGGTGGCCTATGCGCGCGCGGACGAGGCCTTGTATGCCGCCAAGCACGCAGGGCGCAACCGGGTCGTGCTGGCTCCGCTGATGTCTGGCGAGGTGGGCGGGGACGAACCCGGCGGGAATCAGGAGGCCAGCCATCACGGCCGGGCTATCCCGGGGGGATCCTCCACGACCTCGCCGTCCGGCTGAGGCGGGCCGTTTGAGCGTGGAGTCCCCCCGTGCAGCGACCGCCTGTGCGGCAGCGGTCGCGGGAAATGCCGATCAGCGGTAGCCGGCGCGGTCGAAGATGCGCTGGGCTTCGGCCACCGTGTCGGCGAGCTCGCCGATCGGCAGGGTGTCGGCCTTGAAGTCGCCGAGCTTCGTGAGCGCGGCGTTGTCCACCTTCACGCTCGGCACCGCAGGCCATTCGTTGTTGCCATTGGCGAAGTACTGCTGCGCCTGATCCGAGGCGAGGTATTCGAGGAACTTGACCGCAGCCTCCTTGTTCGGCGCGTGTTTGAGCATGCCGGCGCCGGAGACGTTGATGTGGGTGCCCCAGGTCGCCTGGTTCGGCCACACCGCCTTGACCTTCGCGACCGCGGCCTGATCCTCGGGCTTGCCGGAGTTCATCAGGCGGGCGAGATAGTAGCTGTTGGCGATCGCCACGCCGCACTCTCCGGCAGCCACGGCGCGGATCTGGTCGGTATCGCCACCCTTGGGGGCGCGCGCGAAGTTGGCGACGATGCCCTTCGCCCAGTTCTCGGTCGCGTCCGCGCCGTTGTGCTTGATCATCGCGGCGCCGAGCGAAAGGTTGTAAGGGTGGCTGCCCGAGCGGGTGCACACCTGGCCCTTGAGCGTCGGATCGGCGAGTTGCTCGTAGGTCTGCACCTGCTCGGCCTTCACCATGTCCGGGTTGTACACGATCACGCGTGCGCGGGTCGAGTACGAGAACCAGTTCGGCGCGCGCAGGTGGGCGGGAATGCGGGCCTCGAGCTCGGCGGACTTGACGGGCTCGAAGATGCCCATCTCGTCGGCCTTCGCCAGACGCGAGGCATCGACGGTCACGAAAACGTCTGCCGGGCTGTTCGCGCCTTCGTTGCGGATACGCTCGAGCAGTTCGTCTTCCTTCGCCTCGATGCGGTTGATCTTGATCCCGGTCTGCTTGGTGAAGTTGCCGTAGAGCTGCTCGTCGGTCTGGTAGTGGCGGGCGGAGTAGACGTTCAGCTCGGCGGCGGAGGCACTGCCGGTGGCGCCGAAGGCGGCGATCAGCGAGGCGATCAGGACTTTCTTGCTCATGGTTTGCGAACCCTGGTGTGTTGGCGGTGTTGCGATACTATCGATAAAGGTTCGCAGTTGCAAATAGCTCGCATTCACTGCATTATTGTTGAGAAGTGTTCTCATCAAGGAGATTCCATGAATGCGTTGCTCGTCGGTGCCGATCGCCTCGGCAACATCCCGGACGTCCTGCAAAACTTCGGTATCCATATCGCTGCCCACGTCAGCGGCCGTGACACGACGCACCAGCGTCGCAGTGCGCCCTTGCCGAGCGGGATCGGTCTGGTGATCTTGTTCACCGACTTTCTCGGCCACAACGTCATGCAGCGCTTCCGCGAGGCTGCGGGCAAGCAGGGAGTCCAGGTGGTGTGCTGCCGGCGCTCGACCTGCGCGCTGCAGCAGGCGCTCGATCGCCAGATGGGTTCGCGCTGCGCCGCTTGCCCGCAGCGCTGTGAGAAGGGGCGCACGGCACGCCGATGAGGGGCACGCCTCGCAAATGGGAAAGGCCCGGCATGTCCGGGCCTTTCCCATTTGCAAGCTTCCGAGTTTCGGTCAGCGCGTGCTGATCAACTGCGCACTCAGGCCGAACGAGTCCTCATCCACCAGGCGGCGAGCGCCGTTGAAGCGCTTGGCCCAGTATGCGGTGGCGATGCTCTCGACGCGGACCTTTCCGCCGCTCGACGGCGCATGCACGAATTTGCCGTCACCGAGGTAGATTCCCACATGCGAGAAGGTTCGGCGCATCGTGTTGAAGAACACCAGGTCGCCGGGCTTGAGATCCTTCTTGCCGATCTTGTCGCCCAGGCTTGCCATCTCACTCGCGCTGCGCGGCAGATCGAGGCCGAGCGCGTTTCGGAAGACGTTGAGGACGAGGCCGCTGCAGTCGAAGCCGGTTGCTGGCGAGGTACCGCCGAAGCGGTAGCGGATACCCAGGTAGGACAGCGCCTCGTCGACCAGCTGCTCTGCAGCGGTGGCGTACTCGTCGAAGGCCGACGCTGCAACCACGGTGCGCGCGTCCTGCAGCGCAGCCTGCTCTGCAGCCTGTGCCGGGAGCGCGAGCGCGAGGGAAGCGAGCAGAGGGAGGAGGGATGTCCGCAAAAACATTCGCCGGAATATACGCATCGAGTCGTTCGCTGTAAAGGGAAATCTGCGCCGGCTGCGCGCAGCGGATCCGCTTGCCAACGGCATGCGAAGTCAGACCTTGAGCTTCTGCCGGTACGCGTGGGCGTGATCGGCAAGCGCGCGCGGATTGGTAACCGCGAGGGACAGGGCGCGCGACTGCGCGGCCAGGAAGAGCTGCGCGATCGCCCAGGCGTCGCCGAGGGCGTGGTGACGCTGGAAGGTTTCGATCTCGAAGGCGGCCATCCAGTCGGCCAGTCGGCCGGGGCGCTCGAGACGTTCGGGAAACAGCGAGGGCAGCAGGAAGTAAAGGTCGATCCAGAGGAATTCGGGCGTGAAGCCCAGTTGCCTTGCAAACGCACGCTCGAGCAAGGTGCGGTTGAAGGTGGCGTTGAACACTACCAGCGGACAGCGTCCGGTGAAGCCCAGCAGGCTCGCGAGCGCATCGCCGGGCGAGGGCTCGAGCTGTGCGTAATAGGCGTCCTGCGGGTGGAGCAGCCCGCCGTCGATCGCGATGGCGCCGACCGCGAGCAGGCGGTCGCGCTCGAGGTCGAGCCCCGTCGCCTCGGTGTTGAGCACCACGTAGCGCGACTCGAAATGGGGGTGCTCGTGGACGGGCTCGGTGAGCGCGTGCCAAGCTTCGAGCGCACGCTCGGCTTCTTCGCTCAGCGGCGACTGGCTGCCGCGGGCGGTCTTGAGGCGGGAGAGCCAGCTCATAATTGATAGTCGAGTTTGAGCCGCAGCTGGAGCTTGCGCGCCTGGCGGAAGGCTTCCTTGAGGATGCGGCGGTCGAGTTCGTTGAGCGATTCGGGATCGACGCGATTATCGTCGGCGGAGTCGTGTTCGGTCTCGAGGTGCTGCGAGCGCAGGCGGAGCAGCTGGATGAAGTTGAAGCCGTCGATGATGGCCGAGACTTCCTCCTGGCTCATGCCGATCTTGGTGCTGCCCTGGCGCAGCCGCTGCACCGTGCTGCTCGACTCCACGCCGGTGCGCAGCGCGAGGATGCGCGCCACGTCGACGAAGAGGCGGGCACCGGACTTCTTCAGGTCGATGGTGCCGTCGTCTTCGACCACGAAGTCGCGGATGCGTCCGAGCGGTGGCATGACCTTGAGCGCGTTGGCGGCCATCATGCGCAGGAAGGCGCTGTTGCCCTTGGCGCCCTTGTTGAGCGCGCTGCGCAACTGGTCGCCGAAGCGTTCGTTGCCGTAGAGCACGCGGAAGTCGAAGAAGATCGACGCGTTGAGCAGGGCCTGCGGGTCGGGCTCGCGGATCCAGTCGCCAAAGCGCGACTTCCACTCGTCGAGCGTCAGGCACAGCTCGGGGTTGCTCGCCATGATGTTGCCCTTGCACAGCGGGAAGCCGCAGGCGGCGAGGTCTTCGTTGACCGTGCGCGCGAACTCGACCAGGTGGGCGCGCGTTTCCTTGAGCTGCTTCGCGTCTGCGCAGCGGAAGATGATCCCGTTGTCCTGGTCGGTCGATAGCGTCTGCTCGTGGCGGCCCTCGGAGCCGAAGGCGAACCAGGCGAACTCGATCCCCACCAGGTCGTGGCGCTCGCGCGCCAGGGTGATGATGCGGCGGGTGAGGGCGTCGTTGAGCGCGGAGATGAACTGGGTGAGCTGCTCGGCGCCGATGCCCTGGGCGATGAGGTTGAGGGCGAGCTGGCGGATGTCCTTGCTGGCGCGCTGCAGGGCCGCGATGTCGGCGGCGTTGTCGATGCCGGCGCGGATCTGGCGCAGGCTGATGCGCTGCAGCGAGAACAGGTCGCGCTCGGAGACCACGCCGAGCAGCACGCTGTCGGAGTCGACCACCAGAAGGTGGCGCACGCCATGGGTGGCCATCTCGAGCGCGGCGTCGTAGGCCGAGGCGCTTGCCGGCAGCTGGTGCGGGTTGGCGGTCATCAGCTCGCCGATCGGGCGCGCGAGGTCGAAGCCGGCGAGGATCACGCGCGGCAGCAGGTCGCTCTGGGTCAGGATGCCGACCGGGCGGCGCTCCGCGTCGACGACCACCATGCAGCCGAGGTGCAGCTCGGACATGCGTTCGAGCGCGCTGCGGGTGGGCGTGTCGGGGGTGACGAAGACCGGCTCCTGCTTGATCAGCTTGCCCAGTGCCGTGGTCATCGTCTGTTGTTCGGCGGCGCGCTGGGCGAAGCTGCTTTGCAACTGCTGGCGCGACTGGCTGAGCAGGCTGGCGATGTACTGCGTGCAGAACAGGTGGAACACCGGGCTGATCTGCATCAGGTGCAGGAAGTCATCGGCGCTGATCTGGAAGCAGAAGCTGTCCTCGACCGCCACATAAGCGTTCGTAGAGGGACGTCGCGCCGAAATCGCACCGATCGGGAAGCACTCGCCCGCGCCGAGCGTCAGGCTGGTGTACTCGGTCACGGTGGCCTGTCCGGCCTGGCGAGCCTGAATCTTGCCGCGCTGGACGATGTAGAAGTGCGTCGGCACGCCTGACTCGGGCGTCAGGATCTCGCTGCCGCGGGCGTGGAAGGCGAGTACCGCGCGTTCGGCCACAAAGGCGAGGGCTTCGGCCTCCATGCGGTTGAAGGGGGAGAAGTTGCGCAGGAAATCCGTGCTGGCTCCCACCAGCAGGGTGGTGGCGTCGTTGCTCATGGGCGGACCGTGGTCGAAGCGATCCGCTCATTATAGGCGAGCGCGCCGCAGGCGCGAGGGGCGGCCGTGACGGGGCGGTGGCGAGGTAGCGTACGTGACCTGCGTGGTCGGACCTCGGGCTGCCGGGTTCGCGCCTGCCGGCGCTCCGGCAGGCGTGTGCGTCAGAGCACTTCGGCGGCGTGGTCGGCCAGGCGCGAGCGCTCGCCGCGCTGCAGGGTGATATGGCCGGAGTGGGCCCAGCCCTTGAAACGGTCGACCACGAACGTCAGGCCGGACGAGCCCTCGGTGAGGTATGGAGTGTCGATCTGTGCGATGTTGCCCATGCAGACCACCTTGGTGCCGGGGCCGGCGCGCGTGATCAGGGTCTTCATCTGCTTGGGCGTGAGGTTCTGCGCCTCGTCGATGATGAGAAACTTGTTGAGGAAGGTGCGCCCGCGCATGAAGTTCAGACTCTTGATCTTGATGCGGCTGCGGATCAGGTCGCGGGTGGCGGCGCGGCCCCAGTCGCCGCCTTCGCCGGCGGTGCCGTTGAGCACGTCGAGGTTGTCCTCGAGCGCGCCCATCCACGGCGCCATCTTCTCTTCCTCGGTACCGGGCAGGAAGCCGATGTCCTCGCCCACCGGGACGGTGACGCGGGTCATGATGATCTCGCTGTAGCGCTTCGACTCGAGCACCTGCGTGAGCCCGGCAGCGAGCGTCAGCAGGGTCTTGCCGGTGCCGGCCTGGCCGAGCAGGGTGACGAAGTCGATCTCCGGGTTCATCAGCAGGTTGAGCGCGAAGTTCTGCTCGCGGTTGCGCGCGGTGATGCCCCAGACGTTGTTCTTGTGATGGCTGTAGTCGGTGAGGGTCTCGATCAGGGCGCCACGGCCTTCCTTCTCCTTGACCCAGGCCTGCAGCGGGCTGTCGCCGTCCTGGTAGACGAACTCGTTCACCAGCATCTCGGCGGCGACCGGGCCGCTGACGCGATAGTAGGTGCGGCCTTCCTCCTTCCACGACTGCATGCCGCGCGCGTGGCTGTCCCAGAAGTCGGAGGGCAGCTCGCGGGTACCGGTATACAGCAGGTCGCTGTCCTCGAGCACCTTGTCGTTGAAGTAGTCCTGCGCGGCCAGCCCGAGCGCACGCGCCTTGATACGCATGTTGATGTCTTTCGACACCAGGATGACGTCGCGCCCCGGGTGCTTGTCGACCAGGAACATCACCACGGCGAGGATCTGGTTGTCGCCGCGCGCGGTGGGCAGCGCGGGCGGCAGGCGGATCTCGATCGCCTCGGTCTGCAGGTGCAGGCGCCCGGTCGCCAGGCCGCGCGAAGGGCCTTCGAGCGCGATCCCCTCGGCGATGCCGTTCTCCGAGGCGCACACGATCTCGTCGAGCATGCGGCTGGCCTGGCGGGCGTTGCGCGCCACCTCGCTGGTGCCCTTCTTGTTGTTGTCGAGCTCCTCCAGCGTCATGATCGGCACGTAGAGGTCGTGCTCCTCGAAGCGGTACAGGCTGGTCGGGTCGTGCATCAGCACGTTGGTGTCGAGCACGAAGAGCTTGCTCGCGACCACGGGCTTGCGGCTGCGACGGACGCGCTTGGCAGCGGGTGCGCCCGTGTCCGCGGGGCTGGACGGAGTGGCGGCGGATTTGCGGGTGACGGGCATGGCGTGCGGATCCGGGAGGGCGGCAGGACGGCCGCGGGAAGAGGCGAGGCGGCGCCGGGAGGCACCGTGCGTGCGGGACGGCTCGCGGTGCGGAGCCAGCGCTGCTGGGGTCAGAGCGCGCGCGCGGCGGTGAGCACTTCCTCGGCGTGGCCGGGCACCTTCACGCCGCGCCATTCGCGCGCGATCGCGCCTTCGCCGTCGATCAGGAAGGTGCTGCGCTCGATGCCGCGCACCTGCTTGCCATACATGTTCTTGAGCTTCATGACGCCGAAGGCCTCGCAGGCCTTCTCCTCGGGGTCGGAGACGAGCTCGAAGGGCAGCTCCAGCTTGGCCTTGAAGTTCTCGTGGCTCTTGAGGCTGTCGCGGCTGAGGCCGAGAACGGTGCAGTTGGCGGCGGCGAATTCGGTGTGCAGCGCGCCGAAGTCACGCGTCTCGTTGGTGCAGCCGGGCGTGTTGTCCTTGGGATAGAAATAGATCACGACCTTGCGGCCGCGCAGCGCGGACAGGGTGACGGTCTGGCCGCCAGTGGCCGGAAGGGAAAAGTCGGGGGCGAGAGGGGCGCTCAATCGGGTCTCCTGTTCGTCGGGCGATGGTGCTGCGCGATCATGGCGAAAGCGCCGGCGCACGCGGTTCGTGTGTCGCAGGGTAGCCGAAAGCGCCCGCCCGGGTGAAGAGCGTATTGCGGCGGTGTTACCGCCGCGTTGCGGGGTTCAACGTTCGTGCAGCAGTCCGACCACCACCGCGCGGCCCTCGGCCACGAGGATGTTGTAGGTGCGGCAGGCGGCCGCGAAATCCATGAACTCGAAGCCGATGCGCGCCTCGACGAGCCCGCGCAGCAGCTGCGGCTGCGGGAAGCGCTGGCGGCGGCCGGTGCCGATGATGAGGATCTCGGCGCCGAGTTCGGCGGCACGGGCGAGATCTTCCGCGCTCAGCCCGGCGAGATCGCCGCCGGCCTGCGGCGCCCAGTCGTTCACGACCTGTCCGGCGCTGACGAGAACGTTGCCCTCGTGGCGGGTCTTGCTGATCATCACGTGGTCGTCGCCGTAGCCGGTGATCACGTTGGTGTTGGCGTGCTTGTCCTGGTAGAGCTTCATCGTTCGTTCCTGGTCGCGGCGTGCGGCGCACGCCGGCGGGGTGCCCGCGATGGCTGGGTAAATTGCCGCAGTGCGGGAGCGCGGCTAAGATATCAACCTTTTGGCGCGCGGGAAAACTCCCTTGCGCCCCTCCATCTCTCAGGAAGGACTGGCATGAAAGCGGTGAAGACCCTCGAGCTCGCGACGACATCCCCCGAACCGGTGATCAAGGCCGAGGCGGGCGCTGCCGCCGCGCCGCGTCCGATCCGCAAGTCCGCCAAGCTCGCCGAGGTCTGCTACGACATCCGCGGCCCGGTGCTGGTGCGCGCGAAGCAGATGGAGGACGAAGGGCACAAGATCATCAAGCTCAACATCGGCAACCTCGCCGCGTTCGGCTTCGACTCGCCCGAAGAGATCCAGATGGACATGATCCGCAACCTTCCCAACGCGGCAGGTTACTCGGACTCCAAGGGCATCTTCTCCGCGCGCAAGGCGGTGATGCACTACACCCAGCAGAAGGGGATCAAGGGCGTCACCATCGAGGACATCTACATCGGCAACGGGGTGTCCGAGCTCATCGTGATGGCGATGAACGCACTTCTCGACGCCGGCGACGAGGTGCTCGTGCCTGCGCCCGACTACCCGCTGTGGACTGCGGCGGTGAGTCTGTCGGGCGGCAAGCCGGTGCATTACCTGTGCGACGAGTCCAAGGGCTGGCTGCCGGACATCGAGGACATGCGCGCGAAGATCAGCGCGAACACGCGCGCCATCGTGGTGATCAACCCGAACAACCCGACCGGGGCGGTGTATCCGGACGAGACCCTGAAGCAGATCGTCGAACTCGCCCGCGAGCACGACCTGATCCTCTATGCGGACGAGGTCTACGACAAGGTGCTCTACGAGGGCGTCAAGCACACCTCGATGGCGGCGCTGTCCGAGGACGTGCTCACGATCATCTTCAACGGCCTGTCGAAGAACTACCGTTCCTGCGGCTACCGCGCGGGCTGGATGGTGGTGTGCGGTGACAAGCGCCGGGCCAACGACTACATCGAGGGCCTCAACATGCTGGCCTCGATGCGCCTGTGCGCCAACGTGCCTGGGCAGTACGCGATCCAGACCGCGCTCGGCGGCTACCAGAGCATCGACGACCTGGTCGCCGAGGGCGGGCGCATGCGTCGCCAGCGCGACCTCGCCTGGGAGTTGATCAACAAGATCCCGGGCGTGAGCTGCGTGAAGCCGGAGGCCACGCTGTACATGTTCCCGCGCCTGGACCCCAAGGTCTATCCGATCGAGGACGACCAGGCCTTCATCGCCGAGCTGCTGGAAGAGGAGCGCGTGCTGCTGGTGCAGGGCTCGGGCTTCAACTGGCCGCATCCCGACCACTTCCGCCTCGTCTTCCTGCCGCACGAGGACGACCTGCGCGATGCCATCGGCCGCATCGCGCGCTTCCTCGAGAACTACCGCAAGCGCCACGGCACCTGAGCCCTCACCGGAAGGCGGCTGCGCCGCCTGCTCCTCACCTCTGACATCTCACACCTCACGGACAAAATGAAACCTATCAACGTTGGCCTCCTTGGCATCGGTACCGTCGGTGGCGGCACCTACACCGTCCTCAAGCGCAACGCCGAGGAGATCACCCGGCGCGCAGGTCGTCCGATCCGCATCGTCACCGTGGCCGACAAGAATCTCGAGCTCGCGCGCCAGGTCACCGGCGGTGAGGTCAAGCTCACCGACGACGCCTTCTCCGTGGTCACTGATCCGGGCATCGACATCGTCGTCGAGCTGATCGGCGGCTACGGCGTGGCCAAGGAGCTGGTGCTGAAGGCGATCGAGAACGGCAAGCACGTCGTCACCGCCAACAAGGCGCTGCTCGCGGTGCATGGCAACGAGATCTTCGCCGCGGCGCAGAAGAAGGGCGTGATGGTGGCCTTCGAGGCCGCAGTGGCCGGCGGCATCCCGATCATCAAGGCGCTGCGCGAGGGCCTCACCGCCAACCGCATCGAATGGCTGGCCGGCATCATCAACGGCACCACCAACTTCATTCTCTCCGAGATGCGCGACAAGGGCCTGCCCTTCGCCGAGGTGCTCAAGGAAGCGCAGGCGCTCGGCTATGCCGAGGCCGACCCGACCTTCGACGTCGAGGGCGTCGACGCCGCGCACAAGGCGACCATCATGAGCGCGATCGCCTTCGGCATTCCGATGCAGTTCGACAAGGCCTACATCGAGGGCATCAGCAAGCTCGACTCGGTGGACATCAGCTACGCCGAACAACTCGGCTACCGCATCAAGCTGCTCGGCATCGCCCGTCGGCGCGAGAACGGCGTCGAGCTGCGCGTGCATCCCACGCTGATCCCGGAGAAGCGCCTGATCGCCAACGTCGAGGGGGCGATGAACGCCGTGCTGGTCCAGGGCGACGCCGTCGGCGCCACGCTGTACTACGGCAAGGGCGCGGGCGCCGAGCCCACCGCTTCGGCGGTGATCGCCGACCTGGTCGACGTCACCCGCCTGCACACCTCCGACCCCGAGCACCGCGTGCCCCACCTGGCCTTCCAGCCCGACCAGGTCCACGACGTGCCGGTGCTGCCGATCGAGGAGGTCATCACCTCCTATTACCTGCGCATGCGGGTCGAGGACAAGCCGGGCGTGCTCGCCGACATCACCCGCATCCTCGCCGACAGCAGTATCTCGATCGAGGCGCTGATCCAGAAGGAAGCGGCCAAGGGCGAGGCGCACACCGACATCATCATGCTGACCCACCAGACCGCCGAGAAGAACGCCAACGCCGCGATCGGCGAGATCGAGGCGCTTCCGGTGGTGCAGGGCAAGGTGGTGAAGCTGCGCATGGAAACGCTCTGAGCGTCGCACGGAGTCGTGACCGAAGGGCAGGCCGCGCCCCCGGGTGCGGCCTCGTGCGTTCACGCCGCCGCGGACGCGCGTTTGCGCGGCCAGTTGGCAAGGAGGATTGCGGACATGCAGAACCAGGTGGATGAGGTCTTCGTCGGCAAGGTGCGCCTGCTGTCGATCGACGGCGAGCGCAGCGGCATCGTCAAGGCGCCCGCCGCGGGGCCGGTCATGTTGACGCCGACCGGGCTGGAGGGCGACGAGCAGGCCGACCTGCGCCACCACGGCGGGGTGGACAAGGCGCTGCACCACTACCCGGTCGAGCACTACGCGGTGTTGGCCGCGGAGTGGCCGCAGTGTAGGGCGGCCGTCGGTGCGGGCTTCCTCGGCGAGAACATCAGCACGCACGGGCTGGACGAGCACCTGCTGTGTATCGGCGACGTGCTGCGCATCGGCAATGCGCGCGTGCAGGTGAGCCAGACACGATCGCCATGCTGGAAGATCGATCTGCGCCTGAAGGTCGACGGCGCGTCGCGGTTCGTCGAGGCGGCGGGGATCACCGGCTGGTACTACCGCGTGCTGCAGCCGGGCACGATCGCCGCGGGCGACACGATCGAGCTGCTCGAGCGCCCCAACCCCTGGCTCACGCTGGCCAACTACTGGGATGCGGTGACCGCGCATCGCCCCGATGTCGATCTGCTCGATCGCATCGCCGCCGCGCCGGGCCTCGCGGCCGACAAGGCGACGCGCTGGCGCGAGCGCGCGGCGTGGCTGCGCGCGCAGGCGAGCTGAGGCTGGGCCGCTCAGCAGGGGCGCTGCGGGCGCGACAGTGTCGGGGCGCGCGACACGGGCGGCGTTTGCGCCTAGACTGAAACACCGCACAGTGCGCCATGCGCATGTGGCCAAGCCCATCCCCTGCGCGCAGGAAGCTGTCACATGGTCTTCAAACTTACCGTCTTCGTCGCCATCCTGATCGTGATCGCCGTGCTCGGCGTGCGCGCCTACGCGGCATCGGTGCGTCGCTTCGAGGCCGCTCGGGCGCTGCGTGGCGAGGGGGAGCCCGGGGATTCGGGCGCAGGTTGAACAGGCTTCCGGCAGCAGCCGGCACCGAGGAGGAGAAGGAAATGTCCGATCGCGTCTACAAGCTCGTCGAAGTCGTCGGCACCTCCCATGAGGGTACCGACGCCGCCATCCGCAATGCGATCGAAGCCGCTGCGCGCACGATCCGCCACATCGACTGGTTCGAGGTGGTGGAGACGCGTGGCCATGTGGTCGATGGCAAGGTCGCGCACTTCCAGGTGACGCTGAAGGTCGGCTTCCGGCTCGAAAGCGAATGAGTACGGCCGCGCCGCCGCGAGGTGCGGCGGCGCGCTTGCATCAAGCGCTCAGACCGCGGTGGCCCCGGTGATTTCGTGCAGGCGGGACAGCGTCGCACCGTCCAGGCGCAGGGCCTGGGCGAGCTGGCGCAGGTAGGCCGCCTCGGCCGGGGTGTCGAGTTCGATCGCGAGCAGCGAGGCGGCATAGACCTCGGCCGCCACCATCTCGTTGGGAACCTCGGCCACCAGCGCCGCGAGGTCGAGCGGGCGGCGCAGTTCTGCGATCAGGAACTGCTTCTCCTCCTCGCTCAGGCCGTCGGCGCCGACGCGGCCGACGATGCGCTGGATCTCGTCCTCGCTGACCTCGCCGTCGGCCTTGGCGGCGCAGATCATCGCGCGTACGACCAGTTCTTCGGTCGCCGGTGCGGTCATGGTCTCCAGCTCGGGGGCCGCGAAGCCCGCCGCATCGGGCACCGCCGCGGCCTGTGCGCGGCGGCCGTCGGTCCAGTTCTTCAGTGCGGCCATCGCGATCGTGGCGAGGATGGCCATGCCCGCGTGGCCGCCGCCGCGGCGCGTTCCCGAGCCGCCCGCAGCGCCTCCACCGAGCAGACCGCCGAGCAGGTCGCCCAGCCCGCCTCCAGTGCTCGCGGCGCGGCCGCCTCCGAGCGCGCCGCCGAGGATCTCGCCCAGGCCTCCCATGCCGCCCGCCGCGGTGCCGGAGCGGCCGCCGCCAAGCACGCCACCGAGCAGATCGCCGAGGCCCCCGCCCAGGCCGCCTGCACCACCCGCCGAGCGCCCGCCGAGGATGCCACCGAGCACTTCTCCGATGCCGCCGGCGCCCATGGCGTGGTCGAGGCGGGAACGGCCCTGCTGGCCCACGCCTTGCTGGAGGATCTGGCCGAGGATGTTTCCGAGGTTCATGGCGGACTCCCGTTCATGGTAAGGAGGCTTCATTGTATCGGTGCGCGGGCCGCAAACGGCCGGCATAGTCGGGCAGCGTGCCCATGGCGGGTGTGCGCAAGGGGCAGGATAGGGTCGGCACGCTCCCCGAGGGCGGCTGCCGGCCCGTTGGAGGCAGCGGGCCGGATCCATCCTCCGAATTCGTCCGCCGAATTCGTTAGAATCCCGGCTTTGCGCCGGACGGCGCGCGCCGACCAAGTCACTCTGAAGGACTGCCCACGTGAAGTATCTCTCCACCCGCGGCCACGCCGGCCAGCCCGCCAATCCGGAATTCTGCGACATCCTGCTCGGCGGCCTCGCCCCTGACGGTGGCCTCTACCTGCCCGAGACCTATCCGCAGGTGACGCGCGCCGAGCTCGACGCCTGGCGCAGCCTGTCGTACGCAGAGCTGGCGTTCGTGATCCTGTCCAAGTTCATCACCGACATCCCCGCCGCCGATCTCAAGGCGATCTGCGACAAGACCTACACCGCCGAGGTCTATCGCCACGTGCGCGCGGGCGACGACGCGCGCGACATCACCCCGGTGCACTGGCTGGAGAGGGATGCCGAGGGTCGTGGCCGCTTCGGTCTGCTCGAGCTGTCCAACGGCCCCACGCTCGCCTTCAAGGACATGGCGATGCAGCTGCTCGGCAACCTGTTCGAGTACGTGCTCGCGAAGCGTGGCGAGACCATCAACATCCTCGGCGCCACCTCGGGCGACACCGGCTCGGCGGCCGAGTACGCGATGCGCGGCAAGCAGGGCGTGCGCGTGTTCATGCTGTCGCCGCACGGCAAGATGAGCGCCTTCCAGCGCGCGCAGATGTATTCGCTGCAGGACGACAACATCTTCAACATCGCTGTCACGGGCATGTTCGACGACGCCCAGGACATCGTGAAGGCGGTCTCCAACGACCACGCCTTCAAGGCCAGGCACAAGATCGGCGCGGTCAATTCGATCAACTGGGCGCGGGTGGCGGCGCAGATCGTGTATTACTTCAAGGGCTATTTCGCGGCCACCAGGAGCAACGACGAGCAGGTCGCCTTCTGCGTGCCATCTGGGAACTTCGGCAACATCTGCGCCGGCCACATCGCCCGCCAGATGGGCCTGCCGGTGGC
>Ga0268298_10001768_pt1 | contig 24660 bp, 25 predicted proteins | sample WWTPWeurt_MetaG_FD_194462 | JGI IMG/M metagenome (GOLD analysis project Ga0268298, IMG submission 194462) | Activated sludge microbial communities from WWTP in Nijmegen, Gelderland, Netherland - WWTP Weurt | ecosystem: Engineered > WWTP > Aerobic digester > Activated sludge | place...
TGCGTGTGCCAGGCATGGCCGCACCGCCGCCCTGGTGGCGCCGTTCAAGCCCAAGGACGCCACGTTGTTCTCGGTGATCTCGTCGTTCGATGCCGCCTACACCGCGTACGCCGACTTCCAGCATGGCATCGAGCGATTCTGGGCGCTGCGCTGGCTCGAGCAGCAGCAGGTGAGCGAGCTGCACGCGGCCGTGATGAAGGACGGCCTGGTGCGGGCCGACTCCGTGCCGCTGGTGTTCCGTGCGCTGGGCTGCGAGAGCCTGCCCCGCGGCACGCGCGTGCTGGTGCGCATCACCGGCACCGATGCCCTGACGCTGGATGTGCACGCCAGCCTGGTCACCCGGCTGGACGAGGCCGCGCCTCCCGGCATCGACGACGAAGCCGGCGACGACGAGCCCGACTCGACGCCGCTGGCCCTGGCCATCGACCTCTCCGATGAAGAAAGCCAAGCCTCGCCAAGCCCCGGCGCGACCGCTGCGACCTAGCCGCCTGGCCTGGCTGTCCAAGTTGTCGACGCTGCACTGGGCCTTGCTGGCCTCGGTGTCGATCCACGTCATCCTGCTGACGTGGCGCTTCGTCGATCCCGAGCGCTTCGACCGCGTGTTCCGCGACACGCCGCTGGATGTCATCCTGGTCAACGCCAAGGCCAACGAGACGCCGCTCAAGCCTCAGGCCATCGCCCAGGCGCGCCTGGCCGGTGGCGGTGACGCCTCTGCCGGCCGGGCGACCTCGCCGCTGCCCGCGTCGGCCCGCATCGAGGTGGGCGAATCGGTGGAAGAGGCACGCAAGCGCGTCGAGCAGTTGCAGGAGCAGCAGCGGCAGTTGCTGGCGCAGGTGCGTCGAGAGGTCGCGGCGCTGCCCCCGCCCGACCCTGCGCGCGACAACGGTGCCCCACGAGAGCGCGACCAGGAGGAGCGCCGGCGCCAGTTGCTCAAGCTGCTGGCCGAGATCGAGAAGCGCATCAACGACGAGAATGCGCGGCCCAAGAAGCGTTACATCAGCCCGGCCACGCGCGAGGAGGTCTATGCCGTCTACTACGACCACCTGCGCCGCAAGATCGAGGACCGCGGCACGCGCGACTTCCCCGAGCATCGCGGCAAGAAGCTGTATGGCGAGCTGACCATGAACATCACCGTCGACGCCCGGGGCCGGGTGGTCGAGACCGAGATCATCACGCCTTCGTCGAACAAGGTGCTCGATCAGCGGGCGCAGGCCATCGTCCGTGCGGCAGCGCCCTTCGGGCCCTTCAGCGCCGCCATGCAGCTGCATGCCGACCAGATCGTGGTCACGTCGAGATTCCGCTTCACCCGCGAGGATGGCCTCGAGACCAGCCTGAGCAGTCGCTGAGCGATTGCGCGGCCCGCCGTCCCGTCCGAACGACGACCCTTACCCCCGCTGTCCCCCTGCGTCACGTCACCGCTGCCCCGCCGTTCCGCCATGCCTTCACCTCTTTCGCCCCCGAGCCAGGAGCTGCCCGACCGCTATGCGGTGCTCGGTCACCCGGTGGCGCACAGCCAGTCGCCGTTCATCCACGCCGAGTTCGCACGCCAGACCGGCCAGCGGATCGACTACGGCCGCATCGAGTGCCCGCTGCACGGCTTTGCCGACAGCGTTCGTGCGTTCGTCGACAGCGCCGATCCGGCCGCGGGTCTGGGTGCTGCGCGAGGCTGCAACATCACCGTGCCGTTCAAGTTCGAGGTGCTGCCGCTGGCCGCGCGCGTCAGCCCCAGGGCCGCGTTGGCCGAGGCGGCAAACGTGTTGCGCTTCGACGCCGACGGTTGGTTTGCCGACAACAGCGACGGCATCGGCCTGATCCGAGACCTCGGCCAGGGCGCCGGCTTCGACGTGGCCGGACGCCGTGTGTTGTTGATCGGCGCGGGCGGCGCCGCAGCAGGCGTGATGGGGCCATTGATCGAGGCCCGCCCGGCGTCGGTGACGATCACCAACCGCACGCTGTCGAAGGCCCAGCACCTGGTCGAACGCCATCAGGCCCTGGCCGATGCCTGCGGGGTCGAACTGCACGCCCGCGGGCTGGACGATCCGGGCGACGCATTCGCATTGGTGATCAACAGCAGCGCCAGCAGCCTGTCGGGTGCTGCCGTGCCAGTGAGCGCCCACGTGCTGGGCCAGGACGCACTGGCGGTCGACCTCATGTACGGCCAGGCGGCCCGGCCGTTCCTCGAATGGGCCGACACCCACGGTGCCCATGGGCGGGACGGCCTGGGCATGCTCGTCGAGCAGGCGGCCGAGGCGTTTCGCCTGTGGCGCGGCGTGCTGCCCTCGACCGCGCCGGTGCTGGCCGCGCTTCGGGCGCGCCTGGCGTCCAAGGACTGATGGCTGCCCGGGCTCGCTCTGCCGGCGTCTGGCGCGTGTTGCGCAACGCCGTGGCCCTGGTGCTGGTCTGCGGCTTGTCGCTGCAGCTGTTCTGGCTGGGCCGCATCGCGCTGATGGCGGGGGTCGACCCGCAGTCCACCGCCTTCGAGCGCAGCGAGATGTGGCGCCTGCTGACCGAGAAGCACCAGATCGCCTGGGCCCAGCAATGGGTCGACGGGGATCGGATCGCCGAGCCCATGAAACGGGCGGTGATCGCCAGCGAGGATTCCGGCTTCGTCGACCACCACGGCATCGAGTGGGATGCGCTGGAGCAGGCCTGGTCTCGCAACCAGCGGGCCCTGTCGAAAGCCACCCCGCGGCGGCCGCCGAAATTGGTGGGCGGGTCCACCATCACCCAGCAGTTGTCCAAGAACCTGTTCCTGAGCGGGGAGCGCACCATGCCTCGCAAGGCGCAGGAGTTTGTGCTGACCCTGGCGCTGGAGGCCATGCTGTCGAAGCAACGCATCCTCGAGCTGTACCTGAACCACGTTGAACTGGGCGAGGGCCTGTTCGGGGTCGAGGCGGCAGCGCGCCACTACTTTCACCGAAGCGCCAGCCAGCTCGATGCCGCCTCTGCCGCCCGACTGGCGGTGCTGCTGCCCGCCCCGAAGCGGCTGGAACGGCAGATGGGATCGGTGCTGGTGACGGGCCGCGCCGCCTCGGTGCTGGCCCGCATGCCCTCCGTCGCCCTGCCGTGACCCTCGGCACTCCATGAGGGCCGGCGGCCGGGCCGATCGAGTCGCGGCCACTGGCGGCACCCGGCACGGCCGATCCCTACAATGCCGGTGGCCGTCGGTGGCGCCCGCCCCGGCCCGCCAGCCTGGCGCCGATTCCGTCCCCCCCCGTCCATTTCCGGCGCCCATCCTCCCCCATCAACACGAGTCCAGTCCTGCAGACGTCATGAATGCCACGCTGATCGCCGAAATTGCTGCGGCTGCAGCTCAGCTGGTGGCCGATGAGGGCATGGAGTACGGGCCGGCCAAGCGCAAGGCCGCCAAGAATCTTGGCCGAGCTGCCCGTGGGCATGATCTGCCAAGCAACGAGCAGGTCGAGGACGAAGTACGCGCTCACCTGGCGCTCTTTCATGCCGAGACCCAGCCCTCCGAACTGGCCGCCCTGCGGATGCTGGCCGCACGTTGGATGCGCCGCCTGGAGGCATTTCAGCCCCACCTGACCGGTGCCGTGTGGCGCGGCACCGCAAACCGCCACAGCGCCGTCCACCTGGAGCTGTATTGCGACGACGCCAAATCGGCCGAGATCACGCTGATCAACCTCGGCATCGACTACGACGCCAGCCAGCATCGCGGCCCCCGGGGAGACGACATCCCCGTGCTGACCCTGGCCGATCGCTGCGACGGATTCGAGGGCCCGGTCACCTTGCACCTGCACATTCTCGATGTCGACGACTTGCGGGGTGGGTTGAAGCCGGATGCCCGTGGCCGCACCTGGCGAGGCGACGCGGCCGCACTCGCGGCACTGCAGCGCCAGGCCGACGCTGAGTCAGGCAGCGCATGATGGACCGGCCGACCACGAGGCGTCGCTGGTTGATGGGCGGGTCTGCGCTCGGGGCGGCGGCCCTCGTGGTGGTGGGCAAGCGCTGGTGGAAGAGCCAGGAGGCCCAGGCGCTTCAAGAGGTCCAAGAGGCGCCGCCGGACTTCTGGCTGGCCCGCTTTCCTCGCCCGGAGGGCGGCGAGCTGTCGATGCAGGCATTCCGAGGCCGGCCCTTGGTCGTCAACTTCTGGGCCACCTGGTGTCCGCCCTGCGTCCGCGAGTTGCCGCTGCTGGACGAGTTCGCCCGCAGTCAGGCCACACAGGCACTCCGATGCATCGCGCTGGCCATCGATGGCGTAGAGCAGGTGCAGACCTTCATCCGCCGAACCCCGATCGGCGTGCCCGTCGGTGTTGCCGGCACTGCCCGCCTGGAGCTGGTCCGCCAACTGGGCAATGCCCAGGCCGGCCTGCCGTTCACCGTGCTGCTCGATGCGCAGGGCCGGCAGATTCGGCACAGGCTCGGCGAAATCACGCGCAGCGAGCTCGACTCGTGGGCAAAGCTCGTTCAAACCTGACTTGCGCGCAAACTCGCACCAAGCAGCGCGCTTCGCGCGTAAACTGCGCCCAATTCACGCCCCTGGCCGCCGATTGAGCCTCCAATCCATCCGGCCGCACATCGATGCACTTGCATTCCGATGTGCCACAATCCACCCACTTTAAACGCCGATCTCGGCAAATCCCCTAGAACAACCGCCGCCCGCCCCGTGCAGGCGCGCCAGGCAGGCCGCCGGTCTCTCGCCCGCCCTGCCCACCCTCGAGAGGAGTGCCCTTGCATGGACCTGCGCAAGCTAAAGACCTTGATCGACCTGGTCTCCGAATCCAACATCTCTGAACTGGAGATCACCGAAGCCGAAGGCAAGGTTCGAATCGTCAAGGCAGGCGCCGCGGTACCGGTGGCCATGGCCGCCTATCCCGTCGCCGCCCCGAACCCGGCACTCGTGGCCCAGGCCGTGGCGGCCCCGTCCGCTTCCGAGCCCCCCGCGGCGCCAGCACCCACCGGGCACGCCATCAAGTCCCCGATGGTCGGCACCTTCTACCGCGCCTCCAGCCCCGGCGCCAAGCCGATGGCCGAAGTGGGCCAGACGGTGAAGGAGGGCGATCCCGTCTGCATCATCGAGGCCATGAAGATCATGAACGAGATCGAAGCGGACAAGTCCGGCACGATCACCAAGATCCTGGTCGAGAACGGACAGGCGGTCGAATTCGGCCAGCCGCTGTTCACCATCGAGTAAGCGGGCGAGCCCCCCCATGTTCAAGAAGATCCTGATCGCCAATCGTGGCGAGATCGCGCTGCGCATCCAGCGCGCCTGCCGCGAGATGGGCATCAAGTCGGTGGTGGTGTATTCCGAGGCCGACCGCGAGGCCAAGTACGTCAAACTGGCCGACGAGGCCGTGTGCATCGGCCCGGCGCCCTCCTCGCAGAGCTACCTCAACATGCCGGCCATCATCTCGACGGCAGAGGTCACCGACGCCGAGGCGATCCATCCGGGCTACGGATTCCTCTCCGAGAACGCCGACTTCGCCGAGCGCGTGGAGAAGAGCGGCTTCACCTTCATCGGCCCCACCCCCGAGTCCATCCGGCTGATGGGTGACAAGGTGTCCGCCAAGCAGGCCATGACCCGCTCCGGCGTGCCCTGCGTGCCCGGCTCGGAGGGGGCGCTTCCCGAAGATCCGAAGGCGATCATCCAGGCGGCCCGGGCCATCGGCTACCCGGTCATCATCAAGGCCGCGGGCGGCGGCGGCGGCCGCGGCATGCGCGTGGTGCACACCGAGGCGGCGCTGCTCCATGCGGTGCAGACAACCCGCTCGGAGGCCGGTGCCGCGTTCGGCAATCCCGCGGTGTACATGGAGAAGTTCCTCGAGAACCCGCGCCACATCGAGATCCAGGTGATGGCCGACCAGCACCGCAACGCCGTGTGGCTCGGCGAACGCGATTGCTCGATGCAACGCCGCCACCAGAAGATCATCGAGGAGGCGCCGGCGCCGGGCATCCCGCGCCGCGTGATCGAGAAGATCGGCGACCGCTGCGCAGCAGCCTGCAAGAAGATCGGCTACCGGGGCGCGGGCACGTTCGAGTTCCTGTTCGAGCGCGGCGAGTTCTACTTCATCGAGATGAACACCCGGGTGCAGGTGGAGCATCCGGTCACCGAGATGGTCAGCGGCATCGACATCGTGCAGATGCAGATCCGGGTGGCCGCCGGCGAGAAGCTGCCCTTCACGCAGCGCGCCATCCAGATGCGCGGCCATGCCATCGAGTGCCGGGTGAATGCCGAGGATGCCTACAAGCTCACGCCCAGCCCCGGCCGCATCAGCGTGTGGCACATGCCGGGCGGCCCGGGCGTGCGGGTCGACTCGCACGCCTACACCAACTACACGGTGCCGCCCAACTACGATTCGATGATCGGCAAGATCATCGTCCACTCCGACACCCGCGAGCAGGCCCTGGCCCGCATGCGCACCGCCCTGTCCGAGACCGTGATCGAAGGCATCCAGACCAACATCCCGCTGCACCGCGAGTTGATGGCCGATGCCAAGTTCATCGAGGGCGGCACCAGCATCCACTACCTGGAAGGCTGGCTCAGCCGTCGCAACCGCTGAACCCGCCGGGCCACTTCGGCCGCTCTCGCTCCGTGACAGCGAACACACGCGCCAGGGCGAAGGCACCACCACCCCGGCCGGTGACGACCCGTTGATCATCGAATCGAGCCCCCATGCACGAACTCCTGCTGCGCCTGCCCGAGTCCCTGGTCGAGTCGGTGTCCGACGCGATGGTCGACGAGCTCGAAGCGCTGTCGGTCTCGGTCGAGGATGCCGATGCCGGCACCGACGACGAGCAGGCGCTGTTTGGCGAGCCGGGCCTGCCCGCGCCGCGTGAGGGCTGGCAACGCTCCACGCTGACGGCGCTGTTCGAGAACGAGCTGCAGGCCACCCAGGCGGCCACGCTGCTGAAGGCGCAGCCCTGGGCCGAAGCCGCCCAGGTGATCGGCCTGCGCGAGGTGGAGGACCAGGACTGGGTGCGGCTGACCCAATCGCAGTTCGCGCCGGTCGAGATCACGCCCGAGTTCTGGATCGTGCCGAGCTGGCACGAGGCTCCGCCCCAGGCCCGGCAGGTGATCCGCCTCGATCCGGGGCTGGCCTTCGGCACCGGCACGCATCCCACCACACGCATGTGTCTGCGCTGGATCGCCGCGCACCGCCAGCCCTGGGCCAGGGTGCTGGACTACGGCTGCGGCTCCGGCATCCTGGCCATCGGCGCGGCGCTGCACGGCGCCCGGCAGATCGATGCGGTGGACATCGACGTCGCGGCGGTGGAGTCGACCCGCGCCAACGCGGCGGCCAACCAGGTCGAACTCCAGGCCGGCCTGCCGGATCAGGCCCAAGGGCACTACCCGCTGGTGCTGGCCAACATCCTGGCCACGCCGCTGAAGCTGCTCGCGCCGTTGCTCACCGGCCACCTGGCGCCCGGCGGGCACCTGGTGCTGGCCGGCATCCTCGAGCGGCAGGCCGACGAACTCGCGGCGGCCTATGCCCCCTGGTTGCCGCTCGAGGTGAGCGACAGCGAGGACGGCTGGATCCTGATGACCGGCCAGATCGTGTCGAAATGATTCCGAGCCCCGTGCCTCGCCTGGACGCTGGCGAGGCGCATGGCATGATTCCGACATGAGCCTGGCCACCCGCTGCACCGATTGCGGCACGGTCTTCCGTGTCGTGCGCGACCAGCTCAGGGTCTCGGAAGGATGGGTGCGGTGCGGTCGCTGCTCGGCAGTCTTCAACGCACAAGAGCGCTTGTTCGACCTGGACGAGCCGATCACGCTGCCGGGCGAACTCTCGCCCACCACCACGCCGGCTGCACCGCCCCGCCACACCGCCGCCCCGAGCCGCGGCCGAGGGCCGGTCGGAGGCTTCGATGCCCATGGCTCCGCCGTCGGCACGCCGCTGCCCGCCCCCCCGCCACAGGTGTTCGCGCCGCCGCCAGGCTTCGAGACCTTCATTGCCCACGAGCCGGCTCCGCCCATCGCTCGGCCCGCGGAGCCGGATCACGATGAACCGCCGCTGCCGTTCATCCGTCCGAGCGACCCGAACCCGAAGCGGCTGGTGCGCCATGGGCTGCCCGCCGAACCCCTCGACGAGTTTCCGCCGCTGGTGCCCGCGTCCACCCCGGCACCCCTGCCCGACCCCGCCCCGGCGGCGCCTGGGCCGCAGGCAGCGGACGACCACGACGGCATCCAGGTCGAGATCGGTCGCGAGCCAGTCGCCGATGAGCTTGCGGTTCGGGCGGTCGCGGCCGACGCTGCCGTCACCCCGTCGTTCATCGAGTCTGCCAATCGGGCGGCGTTCTGGCGCCGGCCGGCCGTGCGCGGCGGGTTGACGGCCGCGGGCCTGCTGTGCGGCCTGCTGCTGACACTGCAGATCGGCGTGATCTGGCGCGACCTGCTGGCCGCCCGGCTGCCCGCCCTGCGACCGGCGCTGGTGCAGGTGTGCGAATGGACGGGTTGCCGGGTCGGTGCGCCACGCCGCATCGATCGCCTCACCGTCGATGCCAGTGGCCTCACGCGCATCGAGGGCGCACCGCTGCACCGACTGGCCGTCACGCTGAGAAACCGCGCCGACACCGCGGTGCGGGTGCCGGCACTCGACCTGACCCTGATCGACGCGCAAGGCAAGCTGGTCGCCCGGCGCGTGCTGCAAGTCTCGGATTTCGGCTCGGCGGCCACCGCCATCGATGTCGGCGCCGAGCTACCGTTGCAGGCGCTGCTGTCGGTGGGCGATGGCCGCATCAGCGGCTACACCGTCGAGCTGTTCTATCCCTAACCCCTGATCAGAGGCGACCCTCGTCCGCCTCGCCCCAGAACCCATGTCCGTCCTCATCTGCGGCTCGCTCGCGTTCGACACCATCACCAACTTCCACGGCCGCTTTGCCCAGCAGATCCTGCCGGAGCAGGTGCATATCCTGAATGTCTCGTTCCTGGTGCCCACCCTGCGGCGCGAGTTCGGCGGCTGCGCCGGCAACATCGCCTACACGCTGCACCTGCTGGGCGGCAAGCCGCTGGTGATGGCCGCGCTGGGCAATGACGGGCAGGACTACCTTCAGCGGCTCGAGTCCTGGGGCCTGGACACGTCGCTGGTGCGCCGCGCGCAGGACACCTACACCGCCCAGGCCATCATCATCACCGACGAGGACAACAACCAGATCACCGCCTTCCACCCCGGCGCGATGCAGCAGGCCCAGGTGACGCCGGTGCCCCCCGATCGCAGTGACATCCAGCTGGCCATCATTGCACCGGACGGTCGCGAGGCGATGCTCACGCACGCGCGCCAACTGGCCAACGCGGGCATCCCGTTCGTCTTCGACCCCGGCCAGCAGTTGCCGATGTTCGATGGCCCGGAGCTGCGGCAGTTCGCCTCCATGGCGCGCTGGATCGCCTTGAACGACTACGAGGCCCGCATGCTGTGCGAACGCATGGAGACGGATCTCGCCGGCCTGTCCCGGATGGCCAACCTGCAGGGCGTCATCGTGACCCTGGGCGCAGAGGGGTGCGACGTGTGGCAACAAGGCAGCCGGTCCCACGTGCCGGGCGTGCGTGCGGCGGCGGTGGTCGACCCCACGGGCTGCGGCGATGCCTTCCGTGGTGCGCTGCTGCACGGCCTGTCCAGAGGCTGGTCGCTGGAGCGCTGTGCCGCGCTGGGCAACCAGGTCGGGGCCCTGAAGATCGCCGAGCAGGGCGGCCAGAACCACCGGATCCCGGAAGCGCTGATCGCCGGCGCTTGATTCGGGTCGAGTGTTGCGCCGCAGCATCACTCGCGTCTGAGCCAGATCAAATCCCTGTGGCGCGTGAGGGCGGGGGGTCTTCGGATTGACGAATCCCAATGGGCCGGCGTTGGGCTGCCGCTCCAATTCGTTCGTGATCCAGTTTCCGCCATACCTCACACCCTACAGGAGAACCCCCATGTTCCAACGCTTGCTCATCGCCGCTGCTGCCATTGCCGCCCTGCCCCTGGCCGCCCAGGCCCAGGACACCGGCAGCTGGCTGGTCCGCGCCCGCGCCGTTCAACTCGACTCGGCCAACAAGGACGGCACGCCGCTGAAGTTGACGATCAACGACAAGACGATCCCTGAAGTCGACATCACCTACTTCTTCTCGCCCAACATCGCGGCCGAGCTGATCCTGACCTATCCGCAGAAGCAGACGGTGTACTCGAACGGCGCCGAGATCGGCTCGTTCAAGCACCTGCCGCCGACGCTGACCTTCCAGTACCACTTCACCGGCATGGGCGCCCGCCCGTACATCGGCGCTGGCATCAACTACACCAACATCTCGGCGGTGAAGTTTGCCCCCGCCGTTGACGCCGCGCTGCACCCCGGACTCAAGCACAACAGCGTCGGCCTGGCCGTTCAGCTGGGTGTGGATGTGCCGATGGGCGGCGGCTGGGTGTTCAACCTCGACGCCAAGAAGGTGCAGATCGGCACCACGGTCTACTCGAGCGGCAACTCGGTCGGCAAGTTCAAGGTCGACCCGGTGCTGTTCGCCGTTGGTTTCGGCAAGCGCTTCTGATCCCTTGGCAAGGGCGGCCGGGCCAGTGCCCGGCCAACCCCAGCCTCGATCTCGACGGGCCGCCTGAGGGCGGCCCGGTGCTTTTCGGGCCTGCGAATTACCGGGCGATCAACCCGCTCACGCATCCTGCTCCCAGGCCACGCCCTCTTCGGTGAGGATGGCATCCAGCGGGATGTCGTGCGGCTCCGGCTCGAGCCACGGAATCAGCCCGTGCGCGTAGCCCACCCCCACGGTGGCGGGTCGGGGCTGCAGCGCGGCCAGGGTGCGGTCATAGAAGCCTCCGCCATAGCCGAGCCGGGTGCCGCGTGGGCCGAATCCGACGCAGGGCACCAGCAGCAGGCTGGGCTCGAAGGCTTCGGTGTCCTTGGGCTTCGGAATGCCGTAGGCATCCTCTTCCATCGGGCAGCCCGGATACCAGATGTGGAACCGCAACTGCTTGGTCAGGCGGTCGATGACCGGCAAGCCGATGCGTCTACCGGGCTCGGCCTCGCTCCAGCGAAACAGCGCCGGGAGGGCATCGAACTCGCCCTTGATCGGCCAGTAGGCGCCGATGGCCGTCTCGAACCGCGACACCAGCCACACCCGCAGCACCTCCTGCAAGTGAACGGCACGCTGGTGCCGATCCACCATCGCCTGGCGCTGGGCCTGCAGTTGCTTGCGCAGCAGCGCCTTGTCGTGCGAGGGTTCGAAGCGGTATCGAAAGCCAGAGCTCATGGTCACGATTGTGACGCGCCAGCCAGGCGATCGGCCGCCCCTCTACACTGCCCCATGGCCAACAGCGCCGAATTCGTTGCCCATTGCCTCGATCTGCTGGCCCCGCTGGGCCAGGTGCGGGCGCGACGGATGTTCGGTGGCCATGGGGTGTACCTGGACGACCTGTTCATCGCCCTGGTGGTGGATGAAACGCTGTACCTGAAAGCCGACGACACGAGCCGATCGCAGTTTGAACAGGGCGGCTGCCAGCCGTTTCGGTATCGCACCCGGGATCAGCGGACGGTCTCGCTCGACTACTGGAGCGCACCCGGCGACGCCATGGAATCCCCGGGGCTGATGCGCCCCTGGGCCCGGCTGGCTCAGGCCAGCGCTCTGCGCAGTGCTGCGGCCAAGCGGGGCCCGCGCAAGTCGGCACGCACGGGGCGGGCCGACCGGCGCTAGCATCGCCTCCCTCACCCTGGAGGCCTCATGCAGCTGTACATCGGCAACAAGAACTATTCGTCCTGGTCCATGCGCCCGTGGGTGCTGATGCGCGAGTTCGACATCCCGTTCGAAGAGAAGATGATCCGCTTCGACGGGTTCGATGCCACGTCGAATTTCAAGCAGGCCGCCCGTGCGGTTTCGCCCACTGGCAAGGTGCCCACGCTGGTGGAGGGTGACCTGGTGGTGTGGGACACGCTGGCCATTGCCGAGTACCTGGCCGAGCGGTATGCCGACCTCGCGCTGTGGCCGCGCGAGGCCGCGCAAAGGGCGCGGGCGCGCAGCCTGTGCGCCGAGATGCACTCGGGCTTCGGCGCGCTGCGCAGCGCCTGCCCGATGAACATCGAGGCCCGATTGCCCGAAGTCGGCCAGCGGATCCTGACCGAGACCCCCGCGGTGCGCGCCGACCTCGACCGCCTCGAGTCGATGTGGACGCAGGCACTGCAGGCCAGCGGCGGCCCCTTCCTCTTTGGCGCCTACAGCATCGCCGACGCCTACTTCGCGCCGGTGGTCTCACGGCTGCTGACCTACGGGCTGCCGGTGTCGACCACGGTTCGGGGCTACCTCGATCGGGTGTGGGGCAGCAAGGGCGTCAGTGCCTGGGTGGCCGAGGCCATGGCCGAACAGGAGTTCCTCGACTTCGAGGAGCCCTATCGGACCTCGCGCTGATCGAGACCGTCCGGCTGGCCGCAGCACTCGGCCGCCTGGCCGCCCGGGCCGGAGGCGACCGGGTCGGCCCGCGGGCCCGGCATTGCCCCGGAGCCCTACGACCCCGATGCCATCGCGGCGCGGGGGTGCTGCGTTAAAGTGGTTTCGCCCAGCCGCCCTCGCGGCACTTCCCAGATGCCTGCTTCCCGACGCCTGATCCTCGACTGCCCTCCCATGCACCATGTCTTCCCGTCGCGGCCCCGGTGGGTGCTGGCGACCCTGGTGCTGGCGATGGGCGGTGCGTGCGCAACCGCCGACGCGCAAGCCCTGGCAGGCGACACCAGCGTGGTCGAGGCGCGCGAAGCGGCCCGCAAGCGCGACAAACCGAAGCTCTCGTCGGCGACGGCCGCCGTCAAGGCGGCCCATCATCCGCTGGCGCCCTGGGCCGAGTACTGGGAACTGCTGTCTCGGCTGCCGACCGTCATGCCCGACGAGGTGGACGCCTTCTATGCCCGCTGGCCCGGCAGCTACCTTGAGGATCGGCTGCGCAACGACTGGCTGCTCGAGCTCGGCAGGCGCCGCGAGTGGGCCCTGCTGGCCAAGGACCTGCCGCGGTTTCGCATGAACGATGACCGGGAGGTCACCTGCTACGGCCTGCTGGCCGATCACCTGTCGGGCAAGGAGGTGCGCGACGCCGCCCGTGCAGCCTGGTGGGCCCAGCGCGAGCTCGACGACGGATGTCATCAGCTGGCCAGCGCCATGCTGGAGGCGCGCAAGTTCGGGCCGGACGAGGTGTGGCGCAAGGCCCGGCATGCCATTGATGCCCATCGGCCCGGTGCCGCACGGGCGGCGATCGCCTTGCTGGGCCAGGTTCCCGTCAAGGATGTGACAGAGGCACTGGATCAGCCCATCCGCTATGTGCGCCAACATGTGGGCGCCACCCGCATGCGACAGGAACTGCGCCTGCTCGCGGTGCTGCGCCTGGCCGCCAATGACACCGACGTCGCCGCCGAGATGCTGGAGGCGCGCGGCCAGGGCACCCTGCCGCCGGCACTGGCCGCATGGGGATGGGCGAGCATCGGCAGGCAGGCGGCGCTGAAGCTCTCGCTCGAAGCGCCTGGCTACTTCGAGCGGGCCTGGAACAGCCTGCCTGCGGCCGAGGCCCCGTCGCCCGGGTGGTCGGATGAGACGTTGGCCTGGGGCGTGCGCAGTGCACTGCGCGTGGCGTCGCAGCCCCAGCGCTGGGCCCTGGTGCAGCGGATGACCTCGGCGATGAGCGCCGGCGAGCAGGCCAATCCGACGTGGATCTACTGGCGCGCACGGGCCATGCAGGCCCGCGCCGCGACCGGGCCCGCCGGCGACGAGGCCCGGGCCGAGGCACGCAGGCTGCTCGAGTCGATCGCCGGCCCGCTGGGTTTTTATCCCCAGCTGGCGGCCGAGGACCTGGGGTGGCCTTACGCGTTGCCCGCGCCCGCCGCGGCCCCGACGGCCACTGAACGCGACGCGGCCCAGCAGTCACCGGGCCTGAGCCGTGCGCTGCACCTGGCCCGCCTGGGCTTGCGCGACGAGGCCCGCCGCGAATGGAACTTCACGCTGCGCGGCATGAGCGATCGCGAACTGCTGGCCGCCGCTCAGCGGGCCTGCGAGCTGTCTGACTGGCAGTTGTGCATCAACACCAGCGACCGCACGCGACAAGACATCGATGTCGCCAGCCGCTACCCGATGCCCTATGCGCACGAAGTCGCCCTGGCCGCGCAGTCGGCCGGCCTGGAGCCGGCCTTCGTGTTCGGGCTGATCCGCCAGGAGACCCGCTTCATGGCCCAGCTGCGCTCCAGTGCCGGCGCCACCGGCCTGATGCAGCTGATGCCCGCCACCGCGCGCTGGGTGGCCAAGCGCACCGGAACCGAACTGCCGCGCGCCGACCAGGTGTTCGACCCGGCCATCAACCTGAAGCTCGGCACCACCTACCTCAAGCTGGTGCTCGATGACCTGGGCGGTTCGCAGCCGCTGGCGGCGGCGGCCTACAACGCCGGCCCGGGCCGGCCTCGCCGCTGGCGCGAGGGCCCCCGGCTCGAAGCCGCCGTGTGGGCCGAGAACATCCCCTTCAACGAGACGCGCGACTACGTCAAGCGGGTGCTGTCCAACACCGTGGTCTACGCGGCATTGCTGAAGACACCGGCCGTGGCCCTGAAGACCCGGCTGGGGCAAACGATCGGGCCTCGCGAGGTCGGCGCTGGCGTCGCCAACACCGAGCTGCCCTGACATGGCCCCGATCGCCCCGACATCACCTCGACACCACCCAGACCCATGGGCTGCACATGAACCGTTCGTCCGCATGAGCCGTTCACGCATCGTCGTCACCGGAGGCACCGGCTTCGTCGGCCGGGCCTTGCTGGCCCGGGCCGCGGCGCGCTGGCCGGGCTGCCGGCTGGTGGTACCCACCCGGCGCCGCAGCGCGGCGCAGGCCCTCCAGGTGCTGCCGACGGTGGATCTGGTGCAGGCCGACGTGCACGATCCGGCGGCCATGGCCAGCGTGCTGGGCGGGGCGCAGGCCCTCGTGCACCTGGTGGCGGTGCTGCATGGCAACGCGGCCCGCTTCGAGCGGGTGCATGTCCAGCTGCCGCGTGCCCTGGCGCAGGCCTGCCGCTCGGCCGGCGTGCGGCGGGTGATCCACGTCAGCGCGCTGGCCGTCGCCGACGATGCGCCCTCGCTGTACCTGCGCAGCAAGGCGGCCGGCGAGGCGGTGTGGCGCGACAGCGGCCTCGAGGTGACGATGCTGCGGCCCTCGGTGATCTTCGGGACGGACGATCGCTTCACCAACGTCTTCGCCGCGCTGCTGCGGCGGCTGCCGGTGCTGCCGCTCGCCGGCGCAGCGGCGCAGTTCCAGCCGGTGTGGGTGGGCGACGTGGCCGAGGCCATCCTGCGCAGCCTGGAGCGACCCGGCACACCCGACGTGATCGACTGCGCCGGCCCGCAGGTGCTGAGCCTGGCCGACATCATCGCAGCGCTCGGTCGGATGACCGGTCACGAGCGGCCGGTGTGGCCGCTGCCCGAGGCCATCGGCCACCTTCAGGCCACGCTGATGGCGCTGTTGCCCGGCGAAGCGCCGCTGTCGCACGACAACCTGCACTCGATGCGCGTGCCCAGCGTGGCCAGCGGGCGGGTGCCGGGCCTCGACGCGCTGGGCATCCGACCGGCACCGCTGGCCCTGCTGGCCTCGCACTTCGCGCCCGCGACGCGTTGAGGCCCCCGCAGCCCTGGTGAGCCGATGAAGGCCTGGATCGTCGGCGGCGCGGTGCGCGACAAGCTGCTGGGCCAGGCCCCCGGCGACCGCGACTGGGTGGTGGTGGGTGCCACGCCCGAAGCGATGGTCGACGCCGGCTACACCCCGGTGGGGCGCGACTTCCCCGTGTTCCTGCACCCGCTCACGCACGAGGAGCATGCGCTGGCGCGCACCGAGCGCAAGTCGGGGCGCGGCTATCGCGGCTTCGTGGTGCAGGCCTCGCCCGAGGTGACGCTCGAGCAGGATCTGGCGCGCCGCGACCTGACCATCAATGCCATCGCCGAGGATCCCGAGACCGGCCAGCGCGTCGACCCCTATGGCGGCGAGCAGGACCTGCGCGCGGGCGTGCTGCGCCATGTGTCCGACGCGTTCGCCGAGGATCCGGTGCGGCTGTTGCGTCTGGCCCGCTTCGCCGCCCGCTGGCCCCACTTCGTCGTCGCACCTGAAACGTTGGCGCTGATGCGGCAGATGGTGGACTCCGGCGAGGTGGATGCGCTGGTGGCCGAGCGGGTCTGGCAGGAGCTATCGCGGGGGCTGATGGAGTGCCGCCCCGATCGCATGCTCGAGGTGCTGCGCGACTGCGGCGCACTGGCCCGGGTGCTGCCCGAAGTCGATCGCCTGTGGGGCGTGCCGCAACGCGCCGATTACCACCCCGAGGTCGACACCGGAGCCCACCTGCTGCTGGTGCTGCAGCAATGCGCACGCGTGCAGGCCGATCTGCCGGTGCGTTACGCCTGCCTGTGCCACGACCTCGGCAAGGGCACCACCCGGCCGCAGGAATGGCCTCGCCACATCGGCCACGAAGGCCGCAGCGCGGCGCTGGCCCGCGCGGTGGGCGAGCGGTGGCGCGTGCCCACCGAGTGCCGCGAGCTGGCCGACGTGGTGGCGCGGGAGCACGGCAACATCCATCGCAGCGGGGATCTGAACGCGGCCGCGCTGGTGCGTCTGTTCGATCGTTGCGATGCCTGGCGCAGGCCGCAGCGTTTCGCCCAGCTGCTGCTGGCCTGCGAGTGCGACGCGCGTGGCCGCGGCGGGGCCCAGGAGGCGCCTTACCCGCCGCGCCCGCGGCTGGCGCAGGCCCTGCAGGCAGCACTTGCGGTACCGACCGCCGAGGTGGCCGCCGCCGCGCGATCGCTGGGGCTCACCGGGCCGGCCATCGGCGGGCGCATCCACGCCGCGCGGGTGGAAGCCGTGCGCCTGGCCGAAGCCTCGGCCGGGGGCTGATCACACGATCAGCCCGATCAGCATCGCCAGCACGCTGAGCACCAGGCTGGAGGCGATCGGCAGGTGCCAATCGCGCCCGCGCCACTGCACCGTGAAGTCGCCCGGCAGACGGCCCAGGCCCAGCTTGCGCAGCCAGCCATGCAGGCCCTGGAACGCCACGAACGCCAGCAGGAACACCAGCAGCCAACGCATCAGAGCCGGTGCATGCGGTCGCCCTGGGCAAAGCCCAGCGGGTCGATCTCGACGCCGCGCGCGAACGCGAGCACCTTGAACAGCTCACCCATCTCGTGCTCGGTGATCAGGCGCTGGGCCATGATGCGCTCGCGCAGCGGTGCCGCATCCATCATCGCCGCGATGCCGCAGTTGACGAGAAAGCGTGCCTGCGAGGTGTAGCCGACGATCTGCGCGCCGGCCTCCTGCGCGGCCAGCGCGATGCCGGTGAAGTCCACATGCGCGGTGATGTCCTTGGCGCCCACGTCGGCCAACGGATCGACATCGGCCTGGTGCGCCCGGTGGCACATCAAGGTGCCGCCGGTGCGCTGCGGGTGGTAGTACTCGGCCTCCGGAAAGCCGTAGTCGATCAGCACCACCAGCCCACGCCGCAGCCGCTGTGCCAGCGAGGCGGTCCAGGCCCTGGCCTGGGTGTGCAGTTCGGTCGCGGTGCCGGGCACGAACGGGCCGTCGACCGGCGGGCACTGCGTGGTGGGTCGGTCGCCAAAGGCCAGGCTCGCCGGCACCCCGTGCGGGTTGCCCTCGCCGCCAGCGGGCGTGGCCACCACCACGCCCCGCTCCCACCACTGCTGGCCGTCGAAATGCACCAGTTGCACCGGCATCGCGTCCAGCACCTCGTTGCCGAGCACCACGCCGTCGATGGCCTCGGGCCAGGCCTCGAGCCAGCGCACCCGATCGCCAAAGCGGGCCAGGCGCTCGCGCTGCCGCGCGCGCAACCCGGCCGAGAGCTCGACGATCGAATAGCGCGAGACGGGTCGGCCCTGCGCCTCCAGCGCGTCGAGCACCTGCTCGGCCAAGGCGCCCGAGCCGGCGCCGAACTCGATCACCTCGTCGGTGCCGCTGGCCGCCAGGCCCTGCGCCACCTGCACCGCCAGCGCGCGGCCGAACAGCGGCGACATCTCCGGCGCGGTGACGAAGTCGCTGCCCGAGCCCGGCATCAGCCCGAACTTGGGCGAGCCATTGGCGTAGTAGCCCAGGCCCGGCTGGTACAGCGCCATGGCCATGAAGCGATCGAAAGGCAGCCAGCCGCCGGCATCGCCGATGGCCGACACGATGGCCGCGAGCAGGTCGTGCCGGGGGCGCGTCGATACACTGTCGGGATGGCTCTGCTGCGGCATCGCGGCATTGTAGGAACCATGTCCGAATCCACCCCCTTGCCCGCCTCCCCCTCTGCCGACCCCGCGCCGGCCGACGGGGCTGCCTGCATGCCCTCGGCGAGCGACGCCGATCGCCCCTGGGTGCTGGTGACCGGCGCCGCGCGACGCATCGGGCGGGTGGTGGCGCTGGAACTGGCCGCCCAGGGCTGGAACGTGGCGCTGCATTGCCACCACTCCACGGCCGAGGCCGAGGCCACCGCCGGCGAGGCGCGGTCGCTGGGCGCGCAGGCCGAGGTGTTTGGTGCCGACCTGGCCGACGCCCTGGCCTGCGAAGCCCTGGTGCCGTCGGTGCTGCTGCGCTGCGGGCGGCTCGATGCGGTGGTGAACAACGCGTCGCTGTTCGAGTACGACGATGTGGCCGGCTTTACCGTCGGCGCGATGGACCGGCATTGGCGCACCAACACCGCCCCCGCCATCCTGCTGACCCGAGCCCTGCACGAGCACCTGCTGGCCCGCGGCGGCACCGGCTGCGTGGTGAACCTGCTGGACCAGAAGCTGGCCAACCCCAATCCCGACTACTTCTCGTACACGCTGTCCAAGGCCGCGCTCGAGGCCGCGGGCGTGATGCTGGCCCAGGCGCTGGCGCCGGTGCTGCGGGTGTGCGGCGTCTCGCCCGGCGTCACGCTGCTGTCCGGGCCGATGTCGCAGGATGAATTCACGGCGGCCCACCGGCTCACGCCGCTGGCCCGCTCGTCCACGCCCGAGGACATCGCGCGAGCGGTGCGCTACCTGCTCGAATCGCCGGCCATCACCGGCACCACCTTGCTGGTCGATGGCGGCCAGCACCTGCAGGCCCAGCCGCGAGACGTGCTGTTCCTGGCCAGGAACAACGATTGAGACCATGCAAAGCCTGCTCACCAATCCCAGCCTGATGGATTGCCGGCGCCTGTTCCTGCGCAACTACGAGGTGTGGATCAACATCGGCGTGCACGAGTTCGAGAAGAAAGGCGAGCAGCGGGTGCTGATCAATGTCGACCTGTACGTGCCGCTGTCGCTGTCCACCCCGACGCAGGACCAGCTGCACGAGGTGCTGGACTACGACTTCATCCGCCGCACCATCGGCGAACGGGTGTCGCGCGGCCACATCCACCTGCAGGAGACGCTGGCCGACGATGTGCTGCGCCTGATGCTGGCGCACCCGCAGGTGCGCGCCGCCCGCGTGTCGACCGAGAAGCCCGACGTCTACCCCGATTGCGAGGCGGTGGGCTGCGAGGTGTTCGGCATGAAGGAGGCCGGATGAACGCGCCGGATCTTCCGCCCGACGCCATGGAGGCCAACCGGGCCGCGACGGCGCCAGGCGCCACGGCTGGCGCCACCGCCGAGCAGGCATCGAAGGCGGCACGCAAGCACGCCTTCGAGATGAACAAGCTGAGCAAGCGCCTGCATCGGCAGGTGGGCCAGGCGATCGCCGACTACCGCATGATCGACGAGGGCGACAAGGTGATGGTGTGCCTGTCGGGCGGCAAGGACAGCTACGCACTGCTCGACATCCTGCTCGGCCTGCAGGCCCGCGCGCCGGTGAAGTTCGATCTGGTGGCGGTGAACCTCGACCAGAAGCAGCCGGGCTTTCCGGCCCATGTGCTGCCCGACTACCTGCGCAGCCGCGGCGTGCCGTTCCACATCGAGAACCAGGACACCTACTCGATCGTCAAGCGGCTGGTGCCCGAAGGCAGCACCATGTGCTCGCTGTGCTCGAGGCTGCGCCGGGGCGTGCTGTACCGCGTGGCCGGCGAGCTCGGGGCCACCAAGATCGCGCTGGGGCATCACCGCGACGACATCGTGGTCACGCTGCTGATGAACATGTTCTTCGGCGGTCGGATGAAGGGCATGCCGCCCAAGCTGGTCAGCGACGATGGCCGCCACACGGTGATCCGGCCGCTGGCCTACGTGGCCGAGACCGACCTCGAGGCCTGGGCGGCGCATCGGCAGTTCCCGATCATCCCGTGCAGCCTGTGCGGCAGCCAGGAGAACCTGCAGCGCGTCCAGATCAAGCAGATGGTGCGCGATTGGGAGCGGCGCCATCCGGGCCGCACCGACAACATGCTGCATGCCATGGGCCACATCACGCTGTCGCACATGATGGACCGCCGGCTCTACCCGTTCGAGAGCCTCTTGCCGTCGGGCCGCCCGGACCCTCAAGGTGACAAGGCCTTCGACGAGGACGATGATTGCGCTGCGCCTGCAGCCGCCCAGGTGGTGCGGCTGGACCTGGATCGATGAGGCACACCATGCGACGACAACTATTGACCTTGGCGGCGGCGGTGCCCGTGGCCGCGTGGCTGGCCGGATGCGCCAGCTTCAACGAGATCACTGCGGACGTGGCCAGCTTCGGCGAATGGCCGGCCGGGCGGCCGCCCGGCACGTTCGGCTTCGACCGCCTGCCGTCGCAGGCGGCGCAAGGCCAGGCACAGGCCCGGCTTGAGGAGGCCGCCCGGCTGGCCCTGGTCAAGGCCGGCTTCCGTCCTGCGGCCGAAGGGGTCGAACCCGAGTTCGTGGTGCAGGTCGGCGCCCGGATCAGCCGCGCCGACCGCTCGCCCTGGGACGACCCGCTGTGGTGGCATGGCGGCTTCGGCCGCTGGCGGATGAGCCCGTGGCGCGGCCCCTACTGGGCGCCCGCCTGGCGCATCGAGCCGGCCCGCTACGAGCGCGAGGTGGCGCTGCTGCTGCGTGAGCGCGCCTCCGGCAAACCGCTGTACGAGGCGCGCGCCAGTAGCGAGAGCGTGCAGGCTGGCTTCGGCGAGGTGCTGGCGCCGATGTTCGTGGCCGCGATGTCCGGGTTCCCGAAGGCGCAGACCACTCCCCATGCCGTCACGGTGCCTCTCACGGCACGGTGACGTCGGCCGGCTTGCCCAAGGCCAGCCCTAACCGGCCGACGACGGCACGGCCGAGCGCACCGGCGGCGCCTCGCGGGCCAGCGTGCGCAGATCGTCTTCCCAGCCCTTGAGCCGCTCGACGGCCTTGCGGCGCTGCGCTGGCGTGGTGGCGTTGTGGATGCGGGCCAGCAACTGGCAATTGGCCTCGTCCAGCCGCTGCCGGTAGGCCCGGTAATCGGCGCGCGGCGACCGCGCCTGGTGACTGGCAAAGACCCGCAAGGCCGCCTGCCATTGCGATGCCTCGGCCTTGTCGGCCAGCAGCTGCCGCAGCGTGCGCACGATGTCCTGCTGCCGAGCCTTGCGTTCGGCCAGCCAGCGCTGGGGCTCGTAGGGCAGCGCCGCCAGCCCGTCGGCGACCAGACGTCGCTGCCCGTCGTCCAGCGACCCATACAGCGTCTCGGCGCGATCGACCCAGCGCTTGAGCATGGCCTCGCGCCGCTCGGCTGCCGAGCCTTGCAGGTGGTCGCGAGCCCACTCGTCGTTGCCCTTGTCGTAGCGCTGCTCGAGGTGCGTGACCTGCGCCATCGAGAACCCGCGAAGCACATCGGCCATGGCCGGCACCGCATGGTCGTAGGCGATGGCCAGGCGTTGTTCGGCCTCATCGATCAGGCGGCAGACCTGCACCGGTGTGATGTTGTCCACGGCCTGCCGCTGCGCACCGGCCAGCAGGCCCGCGTAGTCGCCCAACTGGGTGGCACGATGCCAGGCGAAGAACTCGTCGAGGGCCGAGCGTACGCGCGGCGCCTGCTCGTGGCTGATGTCGACATAGCCGTCGAGCCACCAGTAGGCGAGCGTGGGCGCCTGGCTGTAGGTCAGCTTCACTGCACTGCAGCCGGTCAACAGCATCAGGCCCCACAGCATCGTCAGCCACCGTCCCCATCTGCACATCGAATTCAAACCACTCATGGCACTCCACATCGTGATCATGGCCGCGGGCAAGGGTACCCGCATGAAGTCCCGCCTGCCCAAGGTGCTGCATCGCCTGGCCGGCAAGCCGCTGCTCCAGCATGTGCTGGACACCACGGCCAGGCTGGGCCGGCACCCCACGATCGTCATCACCGGCCATGGCGCCGACGAGGTGGAAGCCGCCATCGCCACCAGCGGTGCCCAGGCCGTGCGGCAGATGCCGCAACTCGGCACCGGCCATGCCATCCAGCAGGTGACACCTTACCTCGACGATGAGGGCACCACGCTGATTCTCAATGGCGATGTGCCGCTGATCGGTGCCGACACCGCCAATGCGCTGGTCGAGGCCTGCGCCGGCAAGCGCCTGGCCCTGCTGACGATCGAGCTCGATGACCCCACCGGCTACGGGCGCATCGTGCGCGCGGGAAACGGCAACGGCGCGGGCCCGGTGCAGGGCATCGTCGAGCACAAGGACGCCACGCCCGAGCAGCGCGCCATCCGCGAGATCTACACCGGCATCATGGCGGCGCCCACGGCGATGCTCAAGCGCTGGGTGGCGGCGCTGCGCAACGACAACGTGCAAGGCGAGTACTACCTGACCGACATCGTGGCGATGGCGGTGGGCCAGGGCGTGCCGGTGGTCGCCAGCCAGGTCAACGACGAGACCGAGGTGCTGGGCGTGAACAGCCCGCTGCAACTGGCCGAGCTGGAGCGCCGGCTGCAGCGGCGGCAGGCCGAGGCCCTGATGGAGGCCGGCGTGCGCCTGGCCGATCCGGCACGTTTCGACCTGCGCGGCGAGCTGCGGGCCGGCCAGGATGTCGAGATCGACGTGGGATGCGTGTTCGAGGGGCGGGTGGAACTGGCCGACGAGGTGCGCATCGGCGCGCACTGCGTGATCCGCGACGCGGTCATCCAGGCCGGCGCCGTCATTCATCCCTTCACCCACATCGAGGGCGCGACGGTCGGCGCCGGCGCGCTGGTCGGCCCCTATGCCCGGTTGCGCCCGGGCGCTGATCTCGGGCCGGAGGTGCACATCGGCAACTTCGTCGAGGTGAAGAACTCGTCGCTGGCGCGCGGCGCGAAGGCCAACCACCTGGCCTACCTGGGCGATGCCAGCGTGGGCGAGCGGGTGAACTACGGTGCCGGCAGCATCACGGCCAACTACGACGGCGCGAACAAGCACCGCACGGTGATCGAATCCGATGTGCACGTCGGCTCGAACTGCGTGCTGGTCGCTCCGGTGGTCATCGGCGCCGGCGGCACCATCGGCGGCGGCAGCACGGTGAGCAAGGACACCGCTCCGGGGCAGCTGACCGTGGCGCGAGCCAAGCAGGTGTCGATCAGCGGCTGGAGCCGTCCGGCCAAGGGCTCGCCCAAGCGCTGAACGCCTGTCGGCCGCCAACGGTCAGGACGGCTGGGCTCCTAGCCAGTCGGTCAGCTCGCTGGCGGTCATCGGCACCTCGACCCAGGCCCCCTGGAGGTGGTCGCAGCCGGCCTCGGCCAGCCAGCGCTGCTGCTCACCGGTGGCCACGCCCGACGCACACACCGACAACCCCAGCCCGTGGGCCAGACGGATGATGGCGTCGACCGTGGCCGCCGCCCTGCCGTCGCCCGGCAGATCTCCGATCAGCGCGGGATCGATCTTCACACCGGCCAGGGGCCAGTGCGACAAGCGGGTCAGGGGGATCCCCTGCCGTCCGAAGTCGTCGATCAGCACCTCGGCCCCCAGGGCCCGCAGGCGCTCCAGCCAGCGGGGCAGGCGCTCGGTGGTGGGGCCGAATGCCGCTTCGTCCAGCTCGATCCACAGCGCGCCCGGGTTGCTCGGCTGTTCGGCCAGCACATGCGCGACGGTGGTCGCCAGGGCGTCGCCATGTGGATGCATCGAACCCAGGTCCAGCGACAGCGGCACATGGGCGCATCCGGAGGCCATCCATGCCCGGCGGCGATTCAGGCCCAGCCGCAGCGCCCATGCGGCCAGCGGCTGCAGCAGTTGCCGATGCCCGGCCGCCCCCACGAATTCGGCGGGCGACAGCCAGCCGCGCTGCGGGTGTCGCCAACGCACCAGCGCCTGCAGCGCGACGAGCCGCCCATCCAGGCTCGAGATGCGCGGCTGCCACAGCAGCTCGAACTCGCCCCGGCTCAAGGCCCGCTCGACCTGCGCCTCGAGCTTGAGCTCGCCCTTGACCGCAGCCCCCATGCCCTCGGTGTAGACGATGACCGCGTCGCGGCCGCGCTGCTTGCCCGCATACAGCGCGGCATCGGCGTGGCGCAGCAAGGCATCGGCATCCTGCCCATGCGCGGGAAAGAACGACACGCCGATCGACGGTGTGACGGACAACAACTGGCCCTGGTACTCGATCGGGGCCGCCACAGCGCGCCGCAAGCGATGGGCCAGGTCGATGACCTGGTCCTGGTGCTCGACGCCCGGCACCAGGATCACCATCTCGTCGCCCCCGAAGCGCCCGGCCGCGCCGCCGGCTGGCAGCAGCGCCGACATGCGTATGGCCACCGATCGCAGCACCGCATCGCCGGCGAGGTGGCCGAAGCCGTCGTTGATGCGCTTGAAGTGATCCAGGTCGATGAACAGCAGCGCCAGCACCTGCCGGTTCTGCCGATGCCCGTCGAGCGCGGCCTCGAGGCTCTCGGTGAACGACGCACGGTTGCGCA
>Ga0268298_10001769_pt1 | contig 24651 bp, 20 predicted proteins | sample WWTPWeurt_MetaG_FD_194462 | JGI IMG/M metagenome (GOLD analysis project Ga0268298, IMG submission 194462) | Activated sludge microbial communities from WWTP in Nijmegen, Gelderland, Netherland - WWTP Weurt | ecosystem: Engineered > WWTP > Aerobic digester > Activated sludge | place...
CCGGGGTGTCACCGTAAGAACCGGGTGGGCCTCACCGGTGGTCGCCGCGACGGAGGGCTTCTCCATTCCCGGGGGAAGGGGAATGGTGGCGGGCTTACCCCACTTGACCTTGCGGCTGAGCTGGACCGGCAGGTGCTCCCCCTCGCCGCTGGCCTTGCCCAGGGCCACGGTGACGTTGGTGCCTCGGGCCCGGGCCAGTGTGAAGGCCTGCTCCAGGCTGCCGCGGATCTCCTGATGCGCGGCGGAGAGCTCCGTCGCACCGGTGTCCCAGAAGGAGGAACCCGCCACCGCGAGGATGGCGATCAGGGCCATCACCACGGTGAGCTCCAGCAGGGAGGTGCCCTGCTGGGCGGAGAAGTGGCAGCCTGGACGCATGGCCGCCTCCTACTTCTTGGGGGCCGCGGGGCGCGGCGCGGGAGTGACGGCCAGGTAGGGCTTGAGCTTGGCGTAGTTCTTGTTATCTGACCAAGTGTCGTAAATATATGTGTGTGAGTGACTGATTTTGAATGTGTTGTTTAAATTTTAGAGAAAGCAAATTAGGGGTCATTAGCAATTTTTAGGGGTGGACAGTGGTTGGTTGGACCCAAATTTGACAATTTTCAATACCCCAAAAATCTCGTCCTTCTCACACCGTTCAGCCCCAACTCGGCTTTTTTGATCTTCCTCGGTGAAGAACCACTGGAGAACCACCCCCCGCGGATCCCGCGGGGGGTGGTTCTCCTTCGAACATCAGTTCACAGCCTGGGGCCACCGCTTTCAGTTTTCCCCACCCTTCTCTTGATCCTCTGCCCTCAGATAGAGAAAGACAGTAGCCTCCAGAATCCGCGATGGCCTGACACTCAGCTTTGTGGCCGTGTCTTCAATCCATTTGTACTCGACCTTTCCGATCCTGGTGTGGACGATCTTGTAGCTGTGGTTTCTTCTGTGTCGTTTCACTACTGCGATGGTTTTTTCGATTTGGTCGAATGACACGACGGGTTTGATCGCTTGGACTGCTCGGGTGAAGAATTCCGAATAGCTCCTCCCTCCTGTTTGCTTGACCAATAGCCTGTAGGACCCGAGGTCGAGAGCACAACGGGGTGACTGAACCAGTTCCCAGGTTCCTGAGTCATCGCCAATCTCCAGACTCATGCGCTGAAGAATTCGATTGATTGCGGCCTTATCCAACCCTCGGAACATTTCCATCTCCATTTTCGTCGGGCGCACAGGGTTAGCGCCAGGCCCTCTGGTAATGTCTGTGCATGGCCCAGGCCCGCCGAACTCACCCAAGGATGAATGGGGCGAGAGGTGGCAGAACAATAATATCGGAATACGATATTATTCTGGAGTTTGGACGTTCTCATGCCAAACCCACCACGATTCATGCGCCTTCCCGCACTACCTTCATTCGAAAACCCAGGGTCGCGTCCAGGTACGCATCCTGGGTTTTTCTCATTGGATTGCGCTAGAAGACCAACCGGCGATCATGATTCCTTGCGAATCAGATCGGCTCACGTTCCCGAACGGGGGATCCAAACCTTGGTCCCTTCACCTGGAGGCAACGATTCCCCTACCACCGAAACTCCTGTGGCCCCGATGACGGGGCAAGGTCGGATCCCAGATTTTTCCGCCTTCGATCAGGCGGCTTGGTAGGTCTCTTGTTGGGTCAGGGCCCAATCCTTTGGCTTTTCCCAGTCCAACGAGGGAAATTCCCGGCCCTTGGCAAACTCGTTCCGAAGCATTGTGATGAGGTCGTGTTGGCTCATGCGCAATGGAGGTCGCCGTTTGCGCCAGGCAGACAACTCGGGGAATTCGTCAGTTCGTCCGCCTGCGAATGCTTCCAGCCCAGCTAAGTTCAGCATGGAATAGGCTGCGACCTGGGCCCCATGGACCTTTTCATTCGCTTCGTGACTGAACGCCTGTACCTGCCCGACACCAAGGCCACTCTTAAGGTCCCGGTGGAGAACCTCGATCTGCCAGCGGTCCAGATAGGCCTGGATTAACTCGTCAGCAGGAGAGGTTAGGTCGGTTGTCAGAAGGTAGCCGGGGGCGTTGTAGCCACGCTTTTTGCGGCCAGGGACCTGGTAGGGGATCGGCAATACGATCAGGAGCCGCATGAGTCGACCCTTGGTGCCGTCCTTCCAGAACACCCGGGGAACCTCCTTGAAACGGATGTCGCGAAGCCGGCCTCCGTAATGCAGGCTGGCCATCTGCTCTGGAATAGTTGGATCGACCCGGTACGCCTCTGGGGTAGGCAGGGCCACGCCAAAGATGCGCTTGCCCTCCTTGTGAAGCATGGGGGCATAAAGCCGGGCATTCTTGCGGGTTCGCCCAATCAGGTCGGTGTGGTGGGGAAGTCCCTTCACCACGGGCCCGTTCGTGAAGCTCCCATCAACGACCATCAGAAGGCGACGGGAAGCCTGACCTACCTCATCCAGGGTTCGACGGGCATCCAGAATGAGATCCACAGCCCGGGTCGTCAGGGAGGCCTCCCGCTTTCGGGCCTCCAGGTCGGCGAGCTCGGCCTGGGTCAGGGCGGCGAGGTTCTTCACTTTCGGTTGGGCTGGAACCGGCTCAAAGGCCGTACTGACGACCAGGGGCCGATGATTCGGGTAGTCCGGAACGATGAGCGCCAGATGGATCATGCGAATGCCCCACCTGATCTGCTTGTCGAGAAACTTTGGGGCAAGCGGGTTGTGGCACCAACGAGCTTGAGGAATTCTGGCCCCGGTTTTAGGAATACTCGTGTCATCCATGGCTAGGACGACAGGAGCCCCTGGGGGGAGGTTTTTGAGCCCTTGGAGCAACACAGAACGGAACAAGTCGCGAACCCGCCATTCGGCCCGGTTGAAGGCCTTGTAGTCGGCAGACCAGTCCTTTTGCTCGCGCCCCTGGAAGGTGATGGCATTGGTAACCGTGCTCCGGCCGTGGCTCGCGAGGAGGGCCAAGAGCGTCCGGCTGACTCGTTCGAAAGTCCTGGACTGTTTAAAGGCGGGGCGCCAGAGGGCGAGATTGGCCTTGAATCTGTCGAGAAAAAACATGAAATCTCCTGGGAACATTGGCCCGAATTGCGGCACGTAATCTTCGTTTCCGACTTGGAACGGCGACTCGTGACTGGACTCGGTCTGAAACCAGCATCCCCAAGGGTTACTTGTTGCACTCTTCGGCGAAGGCTCTGAGAGCGATTTGGGTTTTCGACTACTCGTATGGCCTTGCACTCAGTTGACCCGGTAGTGAAGGCGTCCAGGAAATCCCTCGCACTTCCCATTGATTTTGCTCATGGCCCGTGGGATATTGTCGCCACATCAATGGTGATATGTTGCGAAATGCCACCCAACAGGCAACTTGGCAAATTGAGTCAATTTTTAGCTCTTATGGAAATGGTTAGATTTACCCCAAATGGAAGGCCCCGTTTGTTGGGGGTTTCCATATTGGCTTGTTTCTGGCCTCTGCACCTTCAAGGAACCCCATAGACGCAGTCAATCACCCCGGTGCAATGGAGGCTGCATGCGCCCAATCAAAACACTTCTATTGCGCGTCATGGCCATCGTGGTGGCCCTCTCCCTCGGGTTGCAGGCCCAGGAGGTCAAGCAAGGGGGGTATCGGACGGCCCAAATCAAGGTCACGGCGGGTGGCGCTGGCTGGGACTTTGATACCGGCAACCTCATCCAGCTTGTGCTGACGGATGCCAGAGGGAATGCCGAGTCCAGCGGGGAGTACCTCACCGTGGGCAACGATTCGCCGATGCCCATCAAGGTTTCGTCGAAGCGGGTCGGCATTCAGAACGTGGAGATTGGCCCCGGTGAGCGTCGGCGCTTCAAGATCCAGGGCTATAGACGCCCCAATTCCCAGTATTCCGAGTTCAACTCAAGTGTCCCGGTAGGCATCGTCTATTGGTCTGGCCCCTCGCCGCAGGAGACACAGCAGGCGGTCCAAGCCAAGGCTCAGAAGGAATCTGACGCCAAGGCCGGGCAGGAGCGGAAGGCCCAGGAGGCCCAACGGGCCCGAGAGGCTGAGGAACAGGGCAAGAAGGACGAGTGGACCCGCAACGCCCAGAAGCAGCAGGACGACCAAGCCGCGCGGGCGAGAGCGGCAGCGGAAGAGAATCGGCGACAGTTGGAGCTTAGCCAGCAGCGAGCGAAAGCCCAGCGAGAGGGCATCGCGGCACTTGGCCAGATGATCAACAAGACCTTGGCCGACAAGGCCATTCGGGAACAACAGGAGCGAATTCGCACAAACCTCAAAGCCCTTGAGAGTGGAACGCTGATCCGTTGCGATAGCTGTAAGGGTACTGGGTTTGCCGAATGCCAACAATGCGGGGGTGAAGGCGTTGAAGAGTGTTCCCTCTGCTCGGGCAGGGGCGAGGTCGGCTTTGGTCAGTTCGCCAATAAATGCACGATGTGTGGCGGGGGAGGAAAGTCGAGTTGCAGTACCTGCCAAGGGACGGGTCGCGTTGATTGTAGTGACTGCGCTGGGCAGGGTAGCAAGGGAACCTTGAAAAATTCCAATCCAAGGAGTGGCACCCAAATTGGCAACTCGCCTAAAACGGCTCAGGAGGCCTTCGACCTTGGTAGAGGCAAGTACGCGGCAGGCGATTTTAAAGGTGCCATCAGTGATTTCTCAGAAGCTATCCGTCTGGAACCACGAAACGCCGCTTCCTGGGTTAAACGTGGGGCTGCCAAATACTTTCTTGGCGATTTCGAAGGTGCCATCAGTGATTACTCAGAAGCTATCCGCCTGGTCCCAAATGACGCTACTACTTGGTCAAACCGGGCGGCAGCCAAAGAGAAAAAGGGTGATCACGAGGGCGCCATCGCTGACTTTTCAGAAGCTATCCGCCTGAATTCAGAAGCTATCCGCCTGGACCCAAAAGACGTTGCTGCTTGGTCAAACCGGGCGGTAGCCAAAAAGAATAAGGGTGATCACGAGGGCGCCATCGCTGACTATTCAGAAGCCATCCGCCTGAATCCGCGCAACCTGAATACCTGGACATACCGAGGGATCGCCAAAGCAAGCCTTAGAGATTTCGATGGCGCTATCCTTGATTTTTCAGAAGCCATCCGGCTGAATCCACAAATCACGTATGCCTTGTCGAACCGGGCGAAAGCCAAAGCAGATAAAGGTGATTTCGAGGGCGCCATCGCAGATAGTTCGAAAGCTTTCGAAATCGACCAAACAGGCTATGCTGCCGGGGACCTTGCGGCAGCCTATTGGTGCAGTGGGGATCTTCAGCGCGGTCTCGATTGGGCACGGAAATCAACTGCACTTGACCCGAGATATCAATTCGCTGCGCTATATGAGTTCATCCTTTCCTCACGAATCAATAAGGGGACCCGTCCTAAAGATCAGGAAGCCCTCGCGATGAGATTGCGAAATGCGGATAAGAAGTGGCCATCCCGCTTGCTTGAACATTTTGCATACCCCGGGAAATATCCGCTTGCACCGCCCACGTCTAAGGCTGAAATGCCTGATTACTACTTCTACTTGGGCCAAGAAGCCCTTATCGCAGGGGATCGTGCAAAAGCGGCCAGCCTATTCAAACAAGCAGCAGAGGGACCCTTCAGCGACACTTCCACCGTTCTTGCTAAGGCCGAACTCCGACGACTTAAATAGTTTGGTTGTTATATAAGGCGGCGATTATATGAGGAATTTGTATTATTTTTTGTTGGTTGCCCTGATTTCTCAATTTGGATGCGTGCCGCCTAAATTGATGAATTCATTCCCTTCAGTTAAGCAAGCTCAGCTTCCAAGCCCAGCAGAACCCGCTACGACATCTTGGGTGAAATTACAGTCGAACGCTGAACTCATCGTTGTTGAGCTTGATAACGAGGGGGAGTTCTATGGGGCTGGACAAAGGGATTTTGCCCTTGAACGTGTAAAATACCTTGCAAAAAATAGAAATTCACTTCGAGTCGTTTTCTTTATTCATGGTTGGCGTCACAATGCTGATCAATTAGACCCTAATCGCCAAGACTTCCAAAAATTAATATGCGACATGGCAGCACCCTCTGATCCAGCAAAGACATACTGGGTCGGAGTATATATTGGTTGGAGAGGGAGCGTCGTTAAGTCGTCGCTTCTTTCGTTGGCCACCTTCTATGATCGAAAAGCCGCTGCAGCACGCGCGGGCGGGCTCCCGCTTTCCCTGTTTTTTGGGCAAATTGGCGAAGTTGTGCATGCTTCAGGGAGCAAGGACCAAATTGCTATTGCAGTCGGACATAGTTTTGGTGCAAGAGTCCTTGAAAGAGCCTATTTACCATCCCTAGCTGTGCCGAATTCAAAACCTATGCTTGATCTGATATTTCTGTTAAACCCGGCAACGGAAGGTCTCCAGGCTAAAATTGCAACTGATGTGCTCAATCTTCGCGCACAAGCAGGTGAAACCATTGATTCTCCGCTCATAGTGAGCCTCGCATCCGATAGTGACCAGGATACTGGAAAATTTTTCCCCTCAGGAACATGGTTCCAATCAATATTTCATTATTTTCGAAAAGATATTGAATACAAGACAGACAATAATGCTGAAATTAGTCAAGGAGAGCTTTGGAGGTTTACAGCTCCTTACTCAAATTCTATAAATACCCATGATGTCAAATCGCCATCGGAAGTAATTGATTGGAGAGACCAATCAACAACAGGGCTGTTGCCTCTTTGGTTCAATAATGAGGATCAGAAAAGGGGGCTACCCCCCCATAAAATATTAGTACCAAGAATCGGAGCTACAGATAGGAAGCCATATATTTCGAATAGCCCATATTGGATTTTCAAAGTGCCTTCTGAGTTTTCACTCAAGCATACAGATATTTTTCGAGCACCATTGGTTAATCTAATAACCACCATAATCAAGTATCAATTGAGCGTCCGTCAAAGCAACTCCGTCCATGAAACGGTCCAGAGCTCGCCAACGGCCAACTGATCAAATTAGGAGAATGGTATGAGGATGCACCTGATCGGCTTCTTCCTCTGCTTATTGAGTTTAGCCTGTAGAAAACCATTGCCCTTTGAGCACCCCTCCCGGTTCCACGTCTCCATCGATGTCATCCTCGAAGGAACTCAAGCTGGGTCGCCAAATTCTTTGAGAACACAGGCCTATATCAACCACCCCTTGGATTCAGAAAATCATTGGATGGGTGCGTTCGGCAAAGGGTCAGACGGTAACTATCCGGGTGTGATTGCAAGCAATGGTAAATATGAACAGACCCTGAACCCAGCCCAGCTTGCGCCCCTGCGCCGAGATATAGAGCTCATCAATTTTACTGTCCCCCCAGGCCGGACGGCGCTTCGACTGGATGCTATTGAACAACTCAGACGTTACTATGAAAAGGTTTATACGCTAGATGCTTATGTCAAATGGCACGCATCAAATGGCTATAAAAATTATCAAAATCAACAATTCCTACTTTCCAACATGACCTGGGGCTTGGAGAAGGTTCAATCCCTTGGTCCCCTTCTTGGGACATGGGCCTACACGGGGCCGTTGCTGGGGCTTGTCGGGGGAAGCATTACAAGAGGGCAAGGAACCGCAGAAGCCCAAGAAACTGCCATCTGCCTTTCCCTCACTCGCGCAAACGAGATCATTCAACGCCTTGATAACGCAAAAAATGAGATCGTCACGATCGTTGAGCATGGATCCACCGATGCCTCCGGCACGGAACGCTTCTCAGAAAGTGGATTTACTGCCTGGCGTCAAAAGCTCCTGACTGCACTCAACGAGGCCGAGAGCTTTGAGCGATCAGTTCCTCCGCTTGCTGGGAATCAGGCAGGACAGCCTAAAGAAAAACCTTCATCGCCACAACCCACGGAGCCTGCGACAACCACTCAGCCCCCGCCCGCTAAAACGCCCCCTGGGCCATAGAGGCATCGGAGCCGGACTCCCGTCTAACCCGACTTGTTGCCATGCAATCAGGAAATGTCCAAACTCCAGAATAATATCGGAATACGATATTATTATCAGATCAGGAATGCGACCATGACTTCGGAGCGTGGCGCATACCAAGCCAAGAAGCCACAGGGGCCGTTGGCCACATTAGGGCAACGGATCCGTGCAGTTCGAATCGCCTGGGGGTGGACCCAAGGCACCCTCGCAAAGGCCCTAGGCAGTGCTCAAAGCCTCATCAGCGAATGGGAGAAGGACATCAGCAGGCCGTCAGGGGCCTCCCTTACTGCGCTGGCCAGGCTATTCCACAACACCACCTCAGCCCTCTCCACAGGAAGGGGCTTCAAAATCTCCGACCCCCCCGACGCAGAACCGCGAGGTGGGCAAATGAGCAAGCGAACCATTCAGGAGTTGAGGCAACTTCTCCCAGCCCTTCAGGAAGGGGAGATCCTCAAGGTAAACACCACGTCCAATGATTCCGAATTGGTGGTGTTGAAGGAGGCTCTGACGGCTTTGAGGTCAGCGCAGAACGAAGGCCGTCCTGTGTGGTTGGTGATCGGAAACACTTCCCGCAAGAAGAAGTGAATCTCAATACATCCAGTTGGTTTGCCCTAGTTGGGTTTGAATCAGCGTGATTAAGATCACAGACCAAGTCGGGAATATCCAATCTCGGTTGAGAATCTGTGAAACCTTCTTATGAAATCGTATGAACAGTCATCAATACCCATACTTCACCATCCTTTACGGAGATTCCATGAATCGAAGTCGCTTTCTCCCCCTGGCTGCCATCCCTTTGGTTCTCGCGAGTGTGAGTTGCACTCCACCCACGGCCACCTGAAAGACATACAAGGCCGGAGTTGACGAGTTTGGGTACATGCCTTGCGTGGTTCTACAAAAAATTGCAACAGATTTCGAAAATATGGATAATGATCTCGATATCGCCTTTCATAAAAACTTCATACAGTGGTTTTTATCAATAATGGAGTAGCAAAATGAACAAACGGACAATGTTGACTTTCGCAGTAGTAGCCATATCTGCGCTAGCCATCGCATGCTCAAACAAATGCAAAGCAGACGTGCTCGCGGCGGCCCAGAAAAGGGCCGAAACCAACAATGCCGCGATTGTCGTTGCCGTCAGAAAATTTGTAAAGGAAAACGAAAGCCAACGGAGCATCGAGTATTTTTACGAAGTTGAATACGAAATTAAACGGGATCTATATGCACCAACTCGATATTTTAACCCTCCTGGAGTGTTAACAAGTTATTTAACTAAAGGGAAGGATATGACTTATATAATTGGTGGATTAGGGTCTATGGAGCAAACCGAGACTCGTGAAATTCAAGCTCCTAGTTTGAAAAATGGTGACCGATTTAAAGAAATAGCAAGTGTTGAAACTTTTAATGGAAAAATATCGCAACTAAATTTTAATTCATATAATCCGGATGTATATGGACGCCTTGAATAAGTTTATGCGTGCCTCATTTGTTTATTTGAAATCTACCCAGCAATTTAAATTCAGCATTTTGTAACCAACTGCAAAACGGGTGATTCATGAAAAATAGATGCCTATCTCTCGAATTCATTGTTGTGCTAATTTCAACTCTATGTTGCACTCCAGCACTTTTTGCCCAAGGGGGGAAAGCATCAAAAGCAAAACCAACAACCTCAATTGCATCATCGGTCTCACCAAATAAGAATGCCAAGAATGACTCCGCAATATATGGGACGTATCTCACTCAGGATGGGCGCCTAAGATTAGGGCGAGATGGGAAGTTTTCACATTTGAATTCGAAAGAAGCTCTAACATTACAGGGAACATTTAAAGTTTTTGAAAATACAGTTAACCTTATTTCAAATACTGGAAAAAAATTTCAACTGGCAATCATAAATAACAAGGTATATCCGGAGCTTAGTGAGGGGGGAGGATGCACTTCGTTTCCAATTTTCAAGGTTAAGGATGGCTTTAATATATACTTTAAGAATGCGCACACCAATCTTGAAATGAAGGATGATGGAACATTTATTTACAAATATGCTTTGAGATATTATACACAAGAAAAAAAATGGGCAATAATCATGTGGGGAGAAGGCCCCTATTTTGAAAAATATTTAAATAAACACATTTTACAATCGCCAGATCGCGTGTTTATTAGAAATGGTAACAATCCGTCTAATATGCCAAAACCTCAAGTGGTGCCCGGAAGATACCGGACCATTCCCAAATGTCATGTTGGGCAATGCTTCGAATTGAAATCGTTAGAAGGCGATGTCGCTGAAATTCACGGCATTATTGATAGCATTGGCCTACAACCAGTCACTCCCGACCTGGTTGAGGCCTTTGGTGGGAGTCTTCTCATCAGAGACTGTCAGGACGATGAGACTATGGCCCGGGAAAAGATCCCGGGTTCAGTGGAAGAGTCCGGTCCTATCGAATCCGTTCCTACAACCGCGAACTCGAACAATGTGGAGGCTCCGAGCTTGGAAGAGCAGGCTCCAGGCATCGCATTTATATCGGAACGATTCCAGGATAAGCGCCTGTCCTCGGCCTGGGCTGTAGGGGGCCGCAGCGTTGAGTTATCAGCAGGTGTCTTAAAGGTGTTGGCGCAAAAGACCGATGGCGGTGGCTATGCTCGACTCGCCTTCGATCTTCCCCCCAGTCCCATCACGATTGCCCGGAAGGCACTTATCCACTATGGGAATGATAAGGCCATGCCTAAATTGACACTTACATATAAGGATTCGAGCGGCGCTGAACATTTCATTTTCACTATTTGCTATGGGAACCTTCAATACCAGGATGCAACAAATCGCCAAGTGATTGGGACCTTCCTTGCTCCGGGGGACTCAAATCCCTTGAGCGCTGCGACCAGAAACCTTACTACAGCCGGGCCTGCTGTTATATGGGACAATTGGTTCAGTGAACGAATTGTGTATGACAGCACCTTGGGGTTAGTCCGGTATCAGCGGGAAGGCACAGAGGCGATAATCGCTCGCACGCCTAAGCTACCGGCAGGCACGCGTGTCGCTCTGGGAATAGATGCTTGGGGATGGTGGACAGGCCACTCTCACTCCACTAGTGACCTAGTGGTAAGTGCACCCTCCCACTAGGTCGGAGCTTGAAAAGGTCTCCTCGCTAAATCTTATGGGTAGCCGCTGTCAGGCGACATCAGAAACTGACCCCCTGGCGACACGAATATTGACCCCCTGAGGAAGGGGGAAGCAATGGAAGTGGAGAGGGAGGATCCTGGCGTCCGGAGATCGGAGGCCACGATGCTGGGTGAGGGGGCAGTGGCACAGGTGTTCGCGTTGAAGGGCTTGGGCTGGGGAGCGAAGCGTATCTCTCAGGAGACGGGTGTGTCGCGGAATACAGTCCGGGACTGGCTCAGGTCAGGTGAGAGCCGCCGGTATGGGGGAGACCAGGGCCGCCCAGGGATTCTGACGCCCCATCGGGACTGGATCCGAGCTCGGTTCCACGCTGGGGTTCGGAACTCCGACGTGCTGCGGCAGGAACTGGCGTCTAGGGGGATCGCCGTGAGCCTGCGGACGGTCGAGCGGGAGGTGCAGCCCTTTCGACAGGCCTGGGAGCGGGCGCAGAAGGCGACCATGCGATTCGAGACCATGCCCGGGAAGCAGATGCAGGTGGACTTTGGGGAGAAGTGGCTGCTGATCGGGGGCGAGCGCCAGAAACGCTATGTGTTCGTGGCAACCCTGGGCTTCTCACGCCGGTGCTACATCGAGATCTCCGGCAGCCTGCGCCAACGGGACTGGATCATTGGCCTGGAACATGCCTTCCGGCACTTCGGTGGCGTGCCCGAGGAGGTCCTGACGGACAACGCAAAGCCCCTGGTGCTGGGACGCAAAGGGGGAAGGCCCCAGTTCCACCCGGAGTTCGAAGCCTTCTGTCGGCATTGGGGCGTGATGCCTAGGGCCTGCCAACCCTTCCGCGCCCGGACCAAAGGGAAGGTGGAGAACGGCGTGGGGTATGCCAAAGGAAACGCCTTGGGCCGATTGGAATGGGAGAGCGACGAGACTCTGGATGAGCACCTGACCTGGTGGATGCGGGAGGTGGCCGATGTACGGGTGCATGGCACCACCCATGAACGCCCCATCGACCGGTTCGAGATGGAAAGGGCAGCCCTCAAGCCCGTGGGGAATCACCCGAGCCACCTACGGATCAGGCACTTCACGCGGAAGGCGGCCACCGATGGCCGGATCGACGTGGATACCAACCGCTACAGCGTCCCGCCTCAGTTCGTGGGCATCACCCTGGAGGTCAGGGTCGAGTTCGAACTGATCCAGGTGATGTCCCGCGGTGTGGTCATCGCCGAGCACACGGTGCACCCCGGCCGCCACCAGGTCATCGAGGACCCCGGGCATGTGGAGGGCCTGATGGGCGGTACGAAAGCGTCAGCGAAGCCCTGCGAGATCCGCCGCCCCCTGGCCCACTACGCCGCCATCGTGGGAGGTGAGGCATGGTAGATCCCCGCATGGAGCGGCTGGAGCGCCACCTGACCCGCCTGAAACTCGTGAGCACCCGGGAACGGTTGGATGGCCTGCTGGAGGCCGGTGCCAAAGGTGAGATGAGCTTCCTGGAATTCCTGGACCATGTGATCCGGGAGGAGGTCCAGAACAAGGACCAGAAACGGGCCCGGATGCGGATCCAGATGGCCAAGTTCCCGCTGGACCGCCGTCTGGAGGACTACGACTTCAGCCTCCAGCCGAGCCTGGATCGGCGCCTCATCACCGAGTTGGAGACAGGTCGGTACCTGGCCAATGCTACGAACGTCCTGCTGCTGGGGCCTCCGGGCGTGGGAAAGACCCACCTGGCCATCGGGCTCGGGCGGAAGGCCATCGAGTTCGGATATAGCTGCCGCTTCGTCCACGCCGCGGACCTGGCCCACCAGCTCATCGCCGCCTCCCGCCATGGCGCCCTGGAAGAGGCCATCACCCTCTTTGCCCGGCCCCACCTGCTGATCATCGACGAACTTGGCTACCTCCCTTTGGAGCGCGAGGCCGGGCACCTGCTGTTCCACCTGATCCGCCGCCGCTATGAGAAGGGGAGCCTGATGCTGACCAGCAACCAGCCTGTGGGGGCCTGGGGCGAGATGCTTGGCGACGAGGTCGTGGCGACAGCCATCCTCGACCGCCTGCTGCACCACAGCCATATCGTGACCATCAAGGGCGAGAGCTATCGCCTGCGAGAAAAGCGCCGGGCCGGCATCGTGCCAGCCCCGGAAGTGGCCGACTGAAGGCCGCGACCGGTGGGGTGCCCTCCGCTTCGGCCTACGGCCTCCGCTCCGGGCACCCCACCGGTTCCACATCAACCAAGGGGGTCAATATTCGTGTCGTTCAGGGGGTCAATAGTTCTGTCGCTTGACAGCCGCTACTGCTGATTGCGCGGCAGGGGGCGATGCGGACACCGCGCATGTGGTTTCCAGCCGTAGGCCAGGGCGATCGACTTCTACGAGCAGTCCAGAGTATTGGCAGCCGTGCAGTTCCTAGAGGACCAGCAACTGAGGATGGCGTAGTTCAGCAGCGCGGCTGTGGTAAAACCTCGTTCAAGTTGGCCTCCAGAAATGCAAAGGGACCAAGCTGAATGCTTGGTCCCGGCATAGATTTTATAACAAAATTATTACTCAAATTGCACGATATAGCCTAGGGCATGACTATTTTATTTAAACTTTAGGAATAAAAATGAACTTCAACCGACATTTGAATATTAGTTAAAATTTCCATAGGTGATTGTAACAGGACCCGCTCCTACTGATTGCAATAAAATACGGTCCTCTCCTTTGCCCCATGTGGTGTTTTTCATGATATCATAGGTCTCAATAGCGTATGATTGTCCGTGGCGTATTTTCAACTCGTTAAATACTTTCCCGTACACTACTTCTGTTTGTTTAATATTATTTGTTTCGAGTGCCTCTAGCTGAACGGCCTTCAGTTTGTGTCCATTGAATGCGAAAAATACGACAAATTTTTCGCCAGCCATTTGCACATTTTTGATAGACCAAAGAACAACGGTACCATTATCTGATATACGAGTATTAGCAGGAGTTAGGTTCTTGAATGTCTTTTTCAATTCTACCTCACTCATCCCTACCCTAGCTCCATTCCAAAGTGATTGAGCACTTACCTGAACGGAAAAGCCCAGGAGCAAAAGAACCGATAGCAGAATTGAGTTTTTCATGGGTTCCTCTTGAGTTGCTCCAAAGTTACACCAATCAAGCAGACCAATAAAGAGACTTTCTCGCTAAATCGGGTGGGCCGCTGCTGTTACTGACAGCGCGGCAGGGGGCGATGCGGAAATCGCCTATGCGGTTTCCAGCCGTAGGCTTGGGTGTGGAAGGGAGGTGGACCCGAAGGGCGGGCGCAGCCCATTTGCCGTGGGTCCCGATTGAAAATCTTGCTTAGCTTCCGGGTGCCACTGATCAGAACCACACTGCGCCCAGTTCCAGGCCGTGCCCCTTGAATCCCTTGAGCTTCTCGGATGGTCTGCTCTGTGATCGCGCCAGTGGGTCTCCGCTCTGTACAACGTTTACATTGCTGCCACACGGGCGAGAGCTTTCTCGTAAGTCACCCCGAAACGATCTGCCATCCCAGGGAGTAAGTCCTCCATAAAAAATGTGCGCTTGAATTGTTCAAAAATGGTCTCGTGATCGCTTAGTTTTGCACGCAAAGTTCGACGTAGGTTCCCATGGGCATTCTTCCCAGCGCCTGCTACAGAAGGGCCTTTAGACATTATCCGGGTGACCCTCCTCTCGATGGCAGCGGGCGAACACTCGGATTTGATATAAGCGGCCCAAAGGTTTATGAAAAAGTAGTCGGCCGTATAAAAGTGATAATTCCGGGTTGAACCATCTTTGTGGGCATTGAGAGCCTCAAAGGCCTTCCGAAAGTTGAAGTCGGTTAGAAAGCTCCTGTAGAAATTGCCGAAATCTTCAAGTAGGTGCTCAGTCCTTGCTATGTCGATGGGGCCGAGGATTCCCCAGAATGGAGCCGCTTCCGTTGCTTCCATGGCGGAGATGAAATGTGCACCATTACAAGCACTTACCATGAGCACAGTGTTGAACTCAGCCTGGCGGTTGATTTCCTGGAAGATTGGTTTGATCTCCTTCCAAGCAACAAGCGATGAACCCGTGCGGGTTGGAGCCAGACCATTTTCGTTCCCGTGGGATTCGATATGCACGAGAGGGCGGAATCCTTGATCTTTAGTGGCTTGAGCGATGATACCCAATGCCTCCATGAGCCTTTCTCGCGTGGGCGCATAGAAATGAAACTGATTGGGGCAATCCTTCCATGTTGGTTGGATATAACTCTGAAACATGGATTCTCCCGCTCGGTATTCCTGCGGGCCCAGGAATTCAATGATGGCTATTCCATTAGTGTTTATCGTGACGCCATCGTCACCCATGAGGGTTGCTCCATTAGATCGGTTAGACGGTTATGCCAGGAAACCACTGTTGTTCCAAGGATGTTGTGGGCGAGAGAGATAAGTTAGAGCTAGGTAGATAGCAGGGGCTCTGCCCCCGCGCCCCCGGGATTTATCGCCAGCTGGCCAAAGCTCATGGAACAAACCGGTCGCAATTTGCGACCGGTCAGAAGAAGGGCCCCCTCACGGAGGCCCCTGAAGCGTTAGCTTCGGCCCCAGCTCGGCGCTCGGGTCGCATCCCTGCGTTGCCCTATCCTCCGGCTGGCTGAAACAAGGTTAGGTCGGTTGTGACCTTGGCGCTATAAGGTGGCTACGGTGACTCACGCCTGGACTTCATCTGCATCATGCCCACCCACCATAGGTAATCTTCAGGTAGTTCAGCGTATGAAGCAGCCCCTCTCGGTCGGCGATCATCAGATCCAGTGGAGGCCTTCCGCTGAAGACCTCCGCAGTATTATTGGCGCGAAGCCAACGTTCAGCGTTGCCTACCAACTGTTCAGCAAGATCGACAACTACAAGGAAGTAGCCCAATCGCTCCTCACTGTCTCCGAGGATCTTGCACTGCTCCTCGGCCGAAATCCCCAAACTCGAGCACACCCGCTCGAAGGAGTGCAATGCCGCCGCAACAGGAGTCACAGCTGACATCTCCTCGAGGCTCCCCAGGCGCGAGATGTGAACCCATCCGCCCTCACGAGGCTCTCCCGGGATCACCGGCTCGGTACCTAGGACGAACTCAACCATCTCTTCGTTCCGGCGGGTCAACAGGATTTCCGTCCCCACGTGCAGAACGCCCCATCCTGGAGCCCATCCGCCGCAGTGCAGGTAGGCGGGCACATCCTCGCGCACCCGAACGAACCGCGGCCAGACATCCGCCATTTAAGCCTCCATCCCTGTCAACCGCCTCTTAGGTGCAGGCAGTGACTCTACCGCTGATGCGAGAGCCGCGTGGTTCCCCACCATCACTACTTGTTTGATTCCTCTGGTGATGGCCGTATAGACCAGTGTCCGGTCCAGAAGGCGACTCGGGAATACAGGGACAATGACGCGCGGAAACTGGCTTCCCTGGGCTTTGTGAATGCTGATGGCATAGGCCAGATCCAGGCAGTCCAGGTCTGAAAGACCCATATCCATTGGCTTGTCATGCCCGTCCCAAAGGACGGAAAGCGAGCTGGGGCCTGCGACCTCCACCACGCCGAGCGTCCCGTTCCAGATTCTTCGCTCGTAGTCGTTCTCCAGCCAGATCACCGGATCGTCCACGGCGTAACCCTGCCACTGATCCCGGCCCACAGCTCGCAAATGGTGCAGCGCAGAATTGATGGCTTTGATGCCAGCGGGACCGCTCTTTATGGGAGTGAGGATCTGAACCTCGCCGGGTCCACCCAGCTCCGCGACCAGCTCAATTACCTGGGCCTGGGCTTCGGCATCCGTGCAGGGCAGGAATGAGAGGCCAGATTGGCACCTCAAATTTGAGATCGCAGATTGCGATCTCAGTTCGGGGAGCACCCCATGCCGGATTTCCTTAGCAATGGCCGGGATCCCAGTCTCGGCAGCCTGTCGGTGGACCTGTGTCAGTTCTACTTTGGGAACCCGGTCGTCCTCCGCATAGACACTGAAAACCAGGCCAATTCCAATGGGCGGGAGTTGGTAGGGATCCCCAACCATCAGCAGACGCGCGTCCTCTGGGACAGCTCGCATGAGGCTGTAGGCCTGGGGGAGGTCCACCATCGAGGCCTCATCGACCACCACCAAGTCTGAACCACCCAACTCCAGATCGCCGCGTTCCACAGCCCCCAGGAACCCGGCGATGGTTCTTGCGGGTCGGCCGGTGGCCTCCGTCATGCGGATCGCTGCACGACCGGCCAACGCCACCGCGTGGACGGTGCCTTGCAGCCTCTCGACCGCCCACATGATGGCTTTCAGCACGGTGGTCTTCCCGGTGCCTGCGCCTCCCAGGATGATTCCCACGCGCTGAGTGAGGGCCATCCATACGGCCTGCTTTTGCTCATCTGTGAGCTTCTGACTGTTCTCGGCCTGGAACTCGGCCAACAATTCATCCACCTCGGCATCTGACGGGGCGGCCCAGAAGAGATGCCCGGAGGGAACTTGCTCGGCCGTGACCATCGCGGCCAGACGGACCCGAAGGTAGGTTTCCATCACATGAGGCCCAAGGGCCTGGATCCTATCTTCCCCCAGCCTCATTACGGCCTGATCCCTTTCCGCCAGTTCCAGGGCCCTTTCTGCTCCGTTCCGGCCGACTTTAAGCAGCCCACCCACACCCAGGAGCAGTTCTCTCTCCTTCATGAGCGTGTGTTTGTCGGCCATGGATCGGTAGCAGACAGCCTCCACCGCCGCAATCTGACGTGCCTCTATGTCTAGGGGGAAGCCCATGAGCTGGGCCGCACTGTCTACTTGCTCCCAGCCGGCCACGGCCAGCATCCGGTAGGGGTTCTCCAGAATCTTCTCGGGCGCAAGAGTGCCCCAGAGTTTGACCACTTTCGCTGCCAGGCGCTGGGGAAACCCATGCTTATCCAGCCACTGAACGACGCGGGCCTCCGAGCGGGATTCCTCCCAGCCTTGGAGGAGGGAATCCACCACGTCTTCCTTCAGCACCTCGCTAAGGGCGATGCGGTCCTTGGTATCCAGGACGGTCACTAGGTCCTGGTCGAACCGCTCCCAAAGCTGCTTGGCTCGGGTCTCCCCAATGCCTTGGAAGGCCTTGTTCCTGGCCAGGAAACGGCGCAGGTGCTCTCCCTCGGGTGTCACCGGTATCGCCAGCGTGGCCTCGATCTGCGGACCATAGGTGGGGTGATTCTTCACGGGGCCAACGACCCGCCAGGACTCGCCTAAACGCGGGGTTCTGGACAGAACCTTTCCGGAACCTAGGACCCGGTGGAGGACGCCCTTGGCATCGCGGCCAGAGAAGGCCGCGCCCCCAGTTCGACCAGGCCAGATCTGGCCGACCAGGACAGTCACTTCCATCACGGGATTACCCGGCGGCCCGTCTCGACCATGTGCTGCTCGATGTGGGCGAACCGCCGTAGCTTCGAGCGCAGGCCCTCTACCTCTGCCTGAAGTACGGACACCCTGGCTTCCAACGTCTGGATGCGGCGGTCCTTAGCATCGTCCTTGTTAGGGCCTGTCTCTCGGGAGGCGATGGCCTGGAGGCCCAGTTCCTGGGCGGCACTTTCAAGCAGGGCCCGGCACCCTGGGTTCTTGTACAGGGACTGACGATCCACGCCCACAGCCAGAGCCACGGCCGACACGGACACCTTCCCATTCCGTGCAGGTAGGCCCTGGCCCTCCTTGCGCAGAGCGGACAGGTACCGCTCCACCGAAGTCACGTTCTCTGCACCCTTCTCCTGACCTGACTTCTCAGCCATGGCTACTGTTCCTTGGGGTCCCGAGTTTCCGACGTATCTTCGAGCCGGCCCCATCCTCCAACGGCTCAGCCCGCTCACTCGGCTTCGCGGGAAGGGCTTTGTCCACCAGCCGGTGCAGGTCCTCGTCCGTGAACCCCTTTAGACGAAGGTTGTAGGCCCAGCGTTCCCACATCTGGTCGTACCTGTTGATCACCGCCTTCAGGTGGTCCACTTCCCGCTGAAGCCGGTCCCGTTTCTCCAAGGCCGCGACCACCGCCAGGGATCCCTGCTGCTGATTCTCATCCTTCGCCCGGTGTCGAAGGTTGTTCTTCTGGGCGATGAAAAGCAGCCGAATTCGCTCATGGTTCCAGAGTGCCTGCCGGGAGTAGCGATGCCCGGTGACTTGCTCCACCGCATCAAGGAATGGCGCCCACCTCAGAGTTCCCTGCCACTGCTCCAGCAACTTCAGGATCTCCTGCTTACGGCCCTCTCTGAGGTGCACCGGGGGCTTGCTCTTCTTGGTGCGCTTGGGCTCTGGCGCGGGGGTCTTTGTGGATTTCATGCCACACCTCCGTCGCTGAGAAAGGGCCGCTGGGTACACTTGACGTGGATGCTCGAGATTTTCTCAAGGGCGCGGTTCACCCAGGCGACATCCAGGCCCGCCTTGCGTCCAAGCTCCGCGTGGTTTCGCAGAGTGTTGGTTATCGGATCGTAGGTTTCCCCATGGGATATGTATCTGAACTCGGTGCCGTCCGCTCTCTCCGGGGAATCCAAAAGAGCCTGGTAATCACGACACACCAGGGCCCTCGGCAGGAGTAGGTTCTGGATGTGCTCCTTCACGCCGAACAATCCCCGGCGCTCCGCCTCCAAGGCGTTGCTCAGGTTCTCTTCGGTGGCCGCGCACTCGGCACGGATGTTGGAGTTCCAGGTGGGTACGCCCTTGATGCATCTGTGGTCCAGGCAGAACAGACAATCACGGAAATGGCGGCAGGGCCCTTCCGTATAGTCGTGGAGACAGAGGCCCTTGTCGGTGATGTGGGCGTACCCAGCCCGCTTGGCCACCTGAACCTCGATCATAATCTCCGTATGGCTCAACGGACGGTTCGGCTCACAGGAATCCAAGGCGCCGAATATTCGCTGACGGACCGAGAGGCCGCTGGACTGCGCTAACTTCTCGGCATCGGTGCGGTCATCGTAGGACTCCTCCTGCGAGGTCCTGGCCCGGCCCGCCCAGCGGTTCATCCAGGCCCGATCCACACCAGCCTTGTAGGCCGTGGTCTCAAGAATATGCCGAAACTGGTGAGACCGGATGCGGACTGGAGACCCGTCTGCCTCGACCAGTCCGTGCCGGCAAACCATGCTGTCGAGGGCTCTGTAATAGGTATTGTCGCTCGATTCCACGAACATGGTGAGAGAGGGGGGAGTGACCGAATTGAACTCGCCCTCTCGCAGCAGCAGGAGCATGTCACGATGCTTGAGCCCCTTCCCTCGGTGGTACCAGGGGAAGCCATGCGGCAGGTCCGATACAATGGCCTTTTCCAAGTCCGCGAAACGGATGCCCATATTCCCCGTCGTCGGGTTGAGGACGAGTTGGAGACCCTTGCCCCGGGCCCAGCTAGATTTCCTGAGAAACAGTTCTTCCTGGCACCCACGCAGCGACGCCGCCTCGGCCACGGTGAGGAATTCCTTTTTCCGCAGGTGCTCCAGTTCCGGCGGCAAATACACCATGTCGGGATGCTTCTCGTACCACGTAGCCATCTTCCGGGCCGGGGCGCTGATTTCGAGGAGCCACTCGATGGCCTGCCGAAACACGGGGACGAACGGATCGTCGAGCAGGAACGTTTTTACTAACGGCTTGGCCTTCTTCCGGGGCCACCACCTTAGGCCGAACTGCTTATGCCCCTGGATCTCTAATTCCACGCACCAGTCCGGCCGCAGGAACCAGCACTCCCCTAGACGCGCAGGTTGGCCCGAGAGAAGACCGTTGATCGCCGAAACCCACTTCTCACTTGGCCTCTCCGCGTGTTCGAAACAGTAAGCCATCGCGCCAATGGCCTCCAGGGAAGGCAGCATCTCCTCGCGGAGCTTATCGCCATCAGCACCGACATGGTAGCGGGTGTCCTGAGGCACCACTGCCATCCCACTCCAGGAAAAGCGCCGGCTGCACAGACCCAGGTCCTGAAGACTCTCGGCCAGCTCGTTTAGGCACAGGCATCGATTGTATTTCATGATGTCAGAACCATCGTTGGCACGGATGGCGGCGTTGGCTATCTCGCACACATCCTCGGTTAGAGCCGTTATGCAAGGTGCCTCCGATGGCCGTGCCATGCGGAGCCCATGTTCGATGTAGCGAAGCGTGGGAATATAGATTCGCTGGAGGGTGGAGGGCGAATTCCAGATTTTGGTCGCCATCAGGTGCAACGCGTAGGCCTTTGCGAAAACCAGGAAGGGTTGTTCAAAGAGTTCGGTGGCGTACCGCTGGTTCACTGCCAACCTGAGGAAGCGGATGGAGAGCTTCTTGTTGCCAGCGCCGGCAACGAAGTACTTTCCGCGCAGGTCCCAGGAATCTTCCTCAAAGCTCTTCACGCATGGCAAGGCCGTGGCGAGAGGGCGGTAGTGCTCTACGAATTGTCTGAGCCGCTCACCCACCTCGATCTCACCTAGCGACTGAAACGCAGTGATGACGGCCTGTGCGCTCATGCGATCACCCCCTTCTGGCGTAGGAGCGCCTCCTTCTCCTGCCGGATCTGCTCCAAGGTTTTACCAAGTTCCTTCAGGCGTTCCTCCACCATGTCGATTACCTTGCGGATCGCTCCAGCGACCGAGTCCTGCGTCATGAACCTTAGGGCATCGCCCGCCTCCTGGTCGAACCGCACCCGCTCCTCAACTACGTCCGCCAGCGCCCCTTCATGGTCGCCCTCCATGCTGGCGGTGAACAGCGGGCACAGGTAGCAGACGTAGGGCCTGCGCCCCGCGCACTGGCGCGACGCCTCGCAGCCGCCCACCACCGGATCGGGGCTGTCCTTGGCGAACCTGGGACGGAAAACCCATTGTCCGGGGGCCACGGACTCACCCGGCTCAGCGATCCGGCCAAGGAAGGCTGCAGCCAGCGGATTCCGGTACCCACCGAGTCGTTCAGTGTAATCACGCAGAAGTGCCGGCGAGATGGCCGCATAAACCTCTTGCGTTTGTGTGCTGCCATGGTCCAGCAGTGCAGCGATGGCCCCAGGGCTAAATCCCATCGCCTTGGCCACGGTGGCAGTCGTGTGGCGGTAGCGTCGCGTGTTCACGTGCAGAATCTCGCCGGTCCGCAAGGAAACCACAGCCAACCTGTTTGCTGTCTTGATCGCATGCATCGCGATTTGGGGCTGGTCGCGGTGGAACGTTCGGATCGGGTCACGATTGCCGGGGTCCACGAACACTGGCAATCGGTCGCCGCAGCCAAGGGAGGCGTAACGCTCCTTCTGCCTCTCGATGAACGACTCCAGGAGCACAGCCAGTTCGGGAAACACTTTCCGAGTGTAGCTTTCCTGCCGGAACCGTCCTCCCTGCTGCTTGACCCGAGGGATGTGGAGTACGTAAGTGGTTACGCCACTCTTCACCGTGGACTGGAGGTCGCAGACCTTTAGGTCCGCCATGTTGGCCGCTCTGGCCCCGAAGGAGGCGAACAGTAGGATCAGGACGTAGTTTTCAAGGCTAACTTCAGCGCGAACGAATGCCGCATCGAGGGCGCGCAGGAAGGCTTCCATCTCATCCGGGGTCAGGGGACCGGCAACCGGGTCCCAGGTGGCAGCCGCTTGGCCTTGCTCGTTACAGCCCGGTTTTAGAGTCTTCAAGAAAGCCAGGGCATCGGGCGTGATGCTGTGTCCAGGAATTCCAAACTGTCCCAACGCAGAACCGAGTGACTTGAGGCTGTTTAACCACCACTTCCGTTCTGGAGGAAGTGCAAGGCAGTGCTCTTCCAAGTCACTTTGGGTGATCTGCCCGACGGGTTGGGGCATGCGTTTCATCAGCGGGTTCAGACCATGCTTGAAACAGTTCTGGAGGCTGTTGGGTTTGAGGCGCCGATGTAAACTCACCATCGCCAATTTCAGGGACTGCAAGAATTCTGGCGTGCATTCCTCGCGGTACCGCGTGAAGTAGAGGTTCTTGAGGCTGGACGAGGAAACCTTCCAGACATCGGCCCTCGGGTCGTACCACAGTCCCTGGCTGTTTGTGACGCTCTCGGGCAGCGCGTACTTTTTAAGGAGGTTCTCTTCAAACATGCGCGGCTCCCTTGGTTTGACTTGCTTCTTCTTTCATCCGCCGCACTACTGCCTGCGCACCTTCTGCCAGGGACCAAAGGCGCCGCTGTACCTCCAGTGAGCATTCGTCGGCCCGCTCCTGGATGTAGGCCGCGTTGTAACGCTGAGGCATTGTGCTGGACATCTTCCAACCCATGAGTGTCTTCCTCATCTGGTCTGCCAGGTCGTCCGAGATTCCCTTCTCCTTGCACAGGATCGACCACTCGTAGTTCCAGGCGTGGCGGAGTAAGTGGGGCGTGAGCTTGACGGGCAGTCCTGGGACGTTCTCACGGAGTTCCCGGAACGCTTTCTCGATGGCCGCAATGCTGAGCGGCATCCCGTCCCACGCCGAGACCAACAGATACGGGTGTTTCAGGGCCGTGTCGTGGGCCTTCCGGATCTGTTTGTAAGCCTTGATGAGATCGATGAGTTCCAGGGCCATGACCCGGGCGCGGGTCTTCTGGTGTGGTGCATTGCGTCCCCGAGGATCATTTGGATCATCAGGGCGGCGCGCCACGGCCAATACCTGAGCTTGAAAGTTGATGTCGCGCACGTATAGGGCGCAGAGTTCCCCGACCCGCAATCCGAACGTGAACAGCATGTGGACGATCATGTGATTGCGTCGCTGGACCTCGGCCCGCCGCCAGGGATTTTCCGGGTGCCCAGGTGTGACGACTTCCAGCAAACGGCGCACTCCGTCTTGGTCATACCCCTTGTGGCGCCGCTTGTTGTGCTCGTGGTTGATGGGGGTCTTGGCCACGAGTCCCTGAACCATGTCGTTGAGATTCGCAGTGTGGATGGTCTTAGCGGCGAAGGGTGCCCGGTTCACGCCTTCCTGGCCTAGCCAGCGCAAGTAGTCGGCCACGAGATTCATCCGAGCCCCGATCGTCGTCTGCAGTACTAGCGGGGCCTCGGCGGTCTTGGATCCGAGGAACTGTTCGACATTCCCTCCGGGGCGCTTTCGAAACCGCTTGGGTTCAGACAGGCCGCCTCTGACCTGGACGCTCAGCACGTCAGCCAGGGAGTGTAGTTCCCAGTCCACCAACCAGTTCCGCTCAAGCATGCGCTGATCGAGTTCACAGTGGCGTGCCTCGGCCCAGGAATAGATGCGGCAGAGGCATTTCGCGTACAACTGGAGTGTCCCGAAGGCCGCGCCGCGGTTCCGGTGAACAGTAAGGAGCCAAAGGTTGGGCCACCATGCTGGTAGCGCATCGCTGCCGATGACCAGCGGATGAACCTCGCCGTCGTCAGCGACGGAAACTCGGATCGAATATGGCATTTTGGACGGCTCAGAAATGGTTCTAGGAACCAACATTTGGAATCCTAAGCCTTCTTGCCATCCGCGCAAGCGTATTGAGCTTGACAGTAAGACAATTTTTTTAAAAAAAATTTACATTTTATGGAAGGTCAAGGAATGGACTTCTCGCCGATGCCCTTGACGTTCATCAGCTCTTCGGGCCGCTGGAAGCCGCCGTGCTGCTTGCGGAAGCTGACGATCCGCTCGGCCGTCTTCTGGCCCACGCGGGGCAGCTGCATCAGCTCGGTGACGGTCGCCGTGTTGAGGTTGACGGGCCGCTGGGGGGCCCGGGGGGCGCGGTCGGGGGCCGCCGCGAGGGGAAGGGCCAGGGCGAGTGCCAAAGCCAGGGTGGTGAAGGGGTTGGACATGGTTGCCTCCTTTCAGGCAAGCCATACCAATCGAGGTTTATGCCAAGCTATAAGTC
>Ga0268298_10001770_pt1 | contig 24647 bp, 20 predicted proteins | sample WWTPWeurt_MetaG_FD_194462 | JGI IMG/M metagenome (GOLD analysis project Ga0268298, IMG submission 194462) | Activated sludge microbial communities from WWTP in Nijmegen, Gelderland, Netherland - WWTP Weurt | ecosystem: Engineered > WWTP > Aerobic digester > Activated sludge | place...
GTCAGAAATTCATCCTGGCGCGGCAACCCATCCTGCAGGTCATCGCCAGCCTTCGTGCCGACCTGAAGATTGCGGAGAAAGGGAAACAGACCAACATCATTGGACTCAACTTCAATCATCGCAACCCAGTTCGCGGCGCTGAGATCCTTAACGAGATCATCGGCCAGTATGTCCATCAGAACATCGAACGGAAAGCCGAGGAGGCCTCCAAGACCCTGGCCTTCCTTCAGGAGCAGATGCCTCAACTGAGGGGCAAACTGGATGTGGCAGAAGAGCGGTTGAACCAGTATCGGATGCGCTCGGGCTCCGTGGACCTGAGCGAGGAAGCCAAACTTGTGTTGCGGCAGGGGGTTGATCTGGATGGCCAGATCGTTGTGCTGAAACAGAAGCGCCAGGAGCTGTTGCGCACTTACAAGGAAGGAGCGGATGTCGTCTCCACCCTCGACCAGCAGATCGCGAAACTTGCCACAGAGGCCGGCGAAGTGGACAAAAAGGTGCGTGAATTGCCACGCACCCAGCAGGAATTTGTGCGCCTCATGCGTGAAGTGCAGGTGAACACCGATCTGTACACCGCCCTGCTCAACAACGCCCAGCAGCTGCAGGTGGCCAGGGCAGGCGAGATCGGCAATGCCCGCATCGTGGATCACGCATGGCCGAGCCTCCGGCCGATCACGCCACAAAAGTCCAACATTCTGGTTCTATTTGGGCTGCTTGGCATCTCCATCGGCGTGGGGCTCGTCATTGTTCGCAAAGCCTTGAATCGGGGCGTGGAAGATCCGAGGACCATCGAAAGCCGTCTCGGCCTGCCCGTGTTGGTCACGGTGCCCCACAGTGACCAACAATTGATCATTCATAGGGCAATGAACAAAGGGGAGGAAGGGATGCACCTGCTGGTCGAGGCATTCCCCGGCGACATGGCCGTGGAAAGCCTGCGGAGCCTGCGCACCAGCCTCCACTTCACCATGATGGATGCTCCAAACAGGGTGGTGCTGATCTCGGGTCCATCGCCCAGCATTGGTAAGACCTTCGTCAGCTCAAACTTCGCGGCCTTGCTGGCCCATACGGGAATGCGAGTGCTCCTGGTAGATGGAGATATGCGCAAAGGTTTCCTCCACCTGCCTTTTGGCTTTAGCCACCGGGAGCACGGCCTATCAGAGGTGCTGGCAGGCGATCAAAGTTGGGAATCCGTGATTCGGCATACATCTCTCACTGGGCTCGACCTGATCACCACAGGAACTTTGCCCCCGAACCCCTCCGAGCTGCTGATGACCAAACGTATGCCGGCCTTCGTCCAGCAGGTTTCAGCGGCCTATGACCTGGTTATCCTTGATGCCCCACCAGTACTTGCTGTAACCGATCCTGTCATCCTTGCCAGCCAGGTTGGCACGGTGCTCCTCTTGGCGAAGTCCAAAACCCATCCTCTGGATGAGATTCGAACCGCGGTCCAACGGTTCGAACACGCCGGAATCAAAGTGAAGGGCTGCATCTTCAACGATGTCCCAGAGGTGAAGGTCGGGTATCGCAACTATCGGTATGCCTACCACTACGGGTACAAGAAATGAGCGCCAGAATGCCTAAGCTCGCCGCACCTGTACGAAGATGAGCCTCTAATGCGCTTCCCGGATTTTCGGCAGCTGATTTCCGTCATTACATCCAAGGATACGGAAAGTGGTGAAGATCGCTCCTTCGAGCGGTACCGTCGCATCATCAAAACCGCAGCAGGGTCACTGGGATCCCAGGTCGTCAACATTATTTCTGCGGTCATTGTAACGCCAGTCTTATTGAATTATATCGGATTGGAGCGTTATGGCCTCATTGCCGCGCTCTCTTCAGCATTGGTGCTGATGAATTACCTGGATTTCGGTGTGGGTATCGGCATCCAGAACAAGGTCTCGAAAGCCTATGCGTTAAATGACCATGAATCGGGGACCATCTTTGTGAGTACCGGGATGGTCTTCTACAGCCTGGTGTTTGTCTCATTGGTGCTGTTCGCCATTTTCGTCATTCCACATGTGTCGATCACGCGCTGGGTGAAGCTGGAAACCCACTTAGCTCAGGCGGAACTGCTCCCGACGGTCCAGGTGGTCTTCATTGGCGTGGCGTTCTCCATGTTCTCGACCTTTGTGCAACGCCTGTTCGATGGGCTCCAACAGGGGTATCTGACCCGGTACGTCGCCGTCGCCGCCAGGCTGCTGGGGATCGTGCTGATGCTCGTCATGATTCATTTCAAGGCCGGGTTGCCCATCCTGGTGCTTGGCAGCATGCTCCCCAACATGGGAATCATGGTGGCCTATGGCCTCTTGTTACGGCGCTATCCATGGATGCGCCCCTCCTTGTTGTTGGTGCGGCCACGCCACTTCCTGGAAGTTGCTCGGATCGGGTTGCAGGGCATCGGGGCCATCGTGGCCGTTTCCGTTCTAAACTATGGCATCCCCTTCGTCATATCCAATCGAGTTGGCGCCAGCTCATCGGCCGTCTTTTCGGTGGCTTCCAGATTGTTCCTGCCAATTCTTCAATTGGTCATTTCCATCACCACCCCGTTCTGGCCGGCCGTGTCCGAGGCCATGGCGAGGGGCGATATCGAATGGATCCGCCGGGGGTTTGAGAAATACCTGAAGCTTCTATCTGCGGTTGCCGTGGCCGCCATATTGGTTGTGACCTTGGCGGGAAAGTCCGTCATCCTGCTTTGGACTCGAAACGCGAGCGTAGTACCTGGTTTCTCGCTTCTTTTCGCCGTGTCACTCTTTCATGGTTTCCTGATCCTGAACGCCCCCCTATCCAGCGTGTTGAACGGAATGAATCGCTTCACAGGTCAACTAGTCTACGGATCCATCACCTCGGGGATCTGCCTCGCCCTCGGGGCCGTGCTGGCAGGGACCTACGGTGCAGAAGGCGTGTGCTGGGCCTTCAACATAGGAGCTTCCCTCAGAATTGCATGCATGTTCCTCGAGGTTCACTATGCCCTTGGGGGTAGAGCAGGAGGCGTGATTGGGGCTTAGATTCCAGACAAAGGCCACTTTGGCCCTACTGCTGGCCTATTCTTTGGGGCGGGAGTGGTTCTGGCAATCTTTGGGAATTCCAAGATTATTGATTGTTTTCACCACACTAATCATTCCCATTCTCATCATCCTGGTCTCTTTGACCAAGTGGTCCTTTTCGGAAGTGCATCAACCATGGATGCACTGGTTCCTGCTGTGGGCGGGGGTGTTCCTGATCGCCCTCTTGGTAAGTCCCCTGTTGGACACCCCTCATCGCTTCGATGTGCCATTGGATTTCTATCTGATGCTCGCCTGTGCCTTCGCGGTCATTCCGGTGGGGGTGCGCATAGGCTCGCAGCCGAACTTGGGAGCGGATACCCTTTCGATCATTGCCAAGTCCGCATCTATTCTGGGATATTTCAGCTTCTTCCTGACCCGGCAAACCAGCACTTTTGGAATGGTCGACTTCTCCTGGGTTTCGATGGGATGGCCATTGCGGATTCTTGAACTGTTTGGGTTATTCTATTATTTCCAAGATATCTTACGGAAAAAAAGGATTAACTTACAAAATATGCTTTGGCTGCTTGGTCCCAGTCTTGCGACCATCGGCATCTTCACCAAGAACATCATTCTTCCGCTCTTGTTTGGCCTCATGGTGCTATCAGCACATAATTTAGTCTTAAGGGGCTATCGCTCTTTTTTAAAAAGCGCTCAGAAACCATTACTGGGAGTGATGGCGGCTTCGGCAGGGATTTTCTTGGTCGATTTGGCTTTGAGTGGGCGACTGCTCAAATCCATGAAGGATGAGCTGTTTTCGCATATCTTTAAAGCAGATAATCTCCAGGACTTCACCTTTTTGAACGTCTTGAGTTTACGGGACCAGATATGGTCCATCTCCTGGATTCGCTTCTTGGACAGCCCATTTGTTGGCAATGGGTTTGGCCAGGCGATTGCCACCCATCAAATTTATGGGACCTCGAGTGACTTGATTCCGCTCCACAACGGTTACCTTGATCTGTTGATTTCAGTGGGGGTGCTGGGAACTCTGGGAGTGGCCATTCCCTTGGTCTTCTGTACTTCGAAAATCCTGTCGCGGAAGTATTTTGTTGCTTCGGAGGGGATGAGTCCCGCGATTTCGGGGTATTTAGGTGCCTTGTGTTTTTTTAACACCGGGAGTACTAGCAAATTATTCTATGCAACTACTGTGACCTCGATCTTGATCATGGCAATCGCCTTTGGTATGTCGAGAGTGAGGTATGAAGATGGGCAATGAAATGCCTAAGGTGCTCATGATACATGCGAACCCAATTCACGAAACAGACGATGCCACTTCTCAGACATTGAACAGCCTATTCGGAGGGTGGGAGCCGAAACGCCTGGCCCAAATCATCTGCCGGCACACACCTGCGAGCGGCCACCAAATTTATCACCTGTCATCTGAGGAGGTGGTTGGGGTCAATTTGTACCACAAGATTCGGCGGCCCCGTGCCAAGGTGAATCAAGAGGCCGCCTCCGTTCCAGGGTTGGTGGACCTAGGTTCCGAGGGGGCGGCGCTTGCACTCAAAAACCTCGTGCTTACATACGCTGAGGTCCTCCCCTATCGGATTGGCGATGGTCTGAATAAATTTATCAAGCAATTTCAACCAGATGTTATTTACTCTCTGTTGGGCCATTACAGAATAATAAAATTAGTCGCCGACCTAGCCAGAATCCACAGCCTTCCCGTCGTTCCCCATTTTATGGACGATTGGATTTCCACTCGATTCGCTGAACAAAAAATATTCCACCCAATTCGGGGTTGTATAAATTACACATTAAAAAATCTAATGATGAATGTCAAGGAGGGACTGACCATCAGTCCAGCCATGGCCGAGGAATACATGGCCCGATTCCACATTCCCATGAAGCCATTGATGAATTGTGTCAATATTCCTCAATATGTTCAGCCAACCTTGCCTGCAGGAAATGACACACGAATTATCACTTATGCTGGTGGGCTTCATTTATATCGTTGGGAGAGCGCATTGGCCGTCTCACAGGCCGTGGAAGCCATGAGATCCAAGGGTGAGAACATTGAATTTCATATTTACACTTCAGAGGCGAACCAAAGCCAGCACTCACCTAGATTTTCCGGGTATGCAGGAACCAGAATGCTGCCGTATGTGGATACGAAGTCGTTGGGGCGCATTTACGGACATTCGTGTATGCTGGTCCACCTCGAGTCATTTAGACCTGTGGCATCGCGGTATACTCGCCTTTCCATCTCCACGAAAATCCCTGAATACATGGTGGCAGCAAAGCCAATCCTGGCGGTTGGGCCTAGGGGCATTGCCTCGATTGAACACATTTTGAACACAACCAGCGGTGTTTGGGCAGCTGCAGAGGCCGCTAAAATTGAAGAGTCAATCCATGGTGCGCTATCCTCTGAGGAGGATTACCAAAAACTTTGCCATAATGCCTTTAGGGCGGCAATTCAACACCATTCAAGCGTATCTCAGCAGAGAACACTCCAATCGGTTCTTACAGAGTCGATGAGGCAAGCCCCGAATCAGAAAATGAATGGGGCAGTTAAAACCCCTATTAGCTGATATATAAAAAATAAAATCTAAATATGTAAACAGGAAATTCGATAAATAATTTCATTGATACATAAAGATGATGAATTGGATTGATTTTTTTACCCAATTTCTGAAGCTTTTGGTAGTGCAAAATTCGTTTTATTAATAATAGCCTCATATTGTCTGGATGCTTGGTTTCAGTGCAGCGAGCTAAGGCGGATAAAAATATCAATTCAGAAAATTTAAATTTGATCTCATCTTTGTTTTGTACTAATTGGCCCTCACCATGTTCAACCCGGTATACTGATGCGAAATAATCAAGGAACTTTCCGCTATATTTTTCTGAAACCCTGATCCACATGTCCCCGTCCTCCCCATTCGATATCTTGGGGTTAAATCCACCAACTTGTTGAAATACGATGCGCCGGAACATTATCGAATTGGTATGTATGCAATATCCACGAAACAGGGCATGATAAAATTGATCCAATTTCGACATCCTTGCACGAGTCCATTCGGAAATCTTAGGATTGTGGAAACTATCGAAAGATAATTTCTTTGTACGACAAAAGACATAACCCAAATCAGGGTTCATATCTAAGGTGTCCGCCATATGATTTAACGCGCCTGGGAGGAGGTAATCATCTGAGTCCAGAAAACAAACATAGTCGTATTGCGCTGCCAAAAGGCCGCGATTCCGGGTGGCACTCGCCCCTTGGTCCATGCATCCAAATGGCTTTTCCAAGACTACAACAGGGAAGGTATATTTAGCGGCAATTTCTAGCGACCCATCCGTAGACCCATCATCCACTATAATAATTTCAAAATTTCGCGAAAGGTTTTGCGCAAGCACGCTATCGATACATTCGCATAAAAATTTTTCACGGTTATAAACTGGAATGATTATTGATATTCCCAGAGTCATAGAATTAGTCCTTGATTGACGGAGCTCATTATTCAGTCCGTGGCGGAATGGAGAAGCGTTTGAAATTTCATGCCTTGGGAAATTATATCATGATCAGATAGAGCCGCCAAATATCCGTTTCGCCCTAATGATTCTCGCTTTGCATGGTCCGTCATCATGGTTCGAAGCGTTTGCAACAAAGTCTCATCGTTACATTCGCCGAGGACAATCCCAGAATTTGTGTTGCGAATATATTCGCAGGATGCGATTCCAGACGGGCCTAAACAGAAGATGGCCCTACCTGCGGCCAAGTATTGAGGGATTTTCGTCGAAATAGAAAATCGAGTAAAATCCTGATCAGTCTTGTCAAAGGATTCAACATGAACCAAGACATCACTGGAGCGCAGCAGTAAAGGAATCTCGCCAAACATTAGAGATTTGCCAAGAGAAATTCCCGGGCAACCCTCAGATCTTTTATGAAAAAAGTCTAAATCAGCCATCGGGCAATGCACAATAAATTCCGATGAATACCCCTCCTGGGTCAGCACATTGAGGGCATTGGCAATGCGCATTATCGGTTTCCACCGATTCAAATGAACGCCACCAACATATCGAAAACAAAATTTTCTAGACTGTTCTGGGCGTTGAAAGGAAGGCGCCGTATTTGTATCTACTGTGCACATAAAATAATGAAAAGGTATTAAATATCGTTTGTGAAATTCCTGCGCCATGGCCTCACTTATGGCAATTGCAAATTTGGAATGGGAAAGGGCCTCCTGCAATTTCTTCTTCAATATCATTTGAGGAACTCGTGACCCCATTCCAAAGGCATATTTTGTTGTTGGCCAGTCATCCATGAAATGGGGAACTATTGGCAAATTGAAATAATTCGAAATATGGATCGATAATCTAATTATTCTAATGTTGGCAAAATTGCTATATATCAGGGATGGTCGAAAGTGATGAATTCGATGGTACAGTTCGGAAGGGACATGGAGGGGTATAGTGTCGGCCCATGCGGCGGCACTTGAAGTCCCCTTGACGCCTGAAGGCATGGAGGCGGTTGTGAGACGACTCGGCCCCGAATGGAAAGGATTGGGACGTTTAAAAATATCTAAGAAATTTTTATAGATACTGTGAAGTGGTACAAGGGATTTAGACAAGGGCCAATTTTGTTCACAATAATTTGTATCCGGTGCCATTGGGAATGAATAAATTTGCGCTATACAATTCATGTCCCAACCATGGAATAAATTCGCCAAGGTGATCCCGGTTGGGGTTTGAGTGTTTATGGGGTCCCCGTTTACAATCAGGACGCGTGGGTAGGACATAGAAACCTCAAATGGCTATTTAACTATTTTACTAAAATTATTTAATATTTGAATAAAATAATCAGGAGAACCTTTCAGTGGTGAAATTTTTTTGTAGCCCAAAAATCCATTTGAAATGAGTTATTCAGATGAGGACCTCGGCCCGGTCGTGGGTTTGAAGGCTAGAGTGGCCGTGCCGCTTGAGGAGGTGGCGCCGAATCTGGATGGGATTGTTAACAATCAGGAGGACCTATAGCAAAAGGGGTACCCTTTGGGGTGGCAGCAGTCAGAAAGTAGCTTTTGTCGATCAAGGGGGTATGGAATAGCTCATGGTGCCCGTGCCCGAGAGCAAGGACTTAGCCCTTCGGAAGATGCACCTTAATCCTGAAGGGAGTCCTCAGATGAAGTGATGGCCCCAATAAAGCTTCTCATCGATTCCAGATACATCCTGTAATCCAACCTGGTTTCGGCGAGTAGGCGTGCTGCGCGGCGCATGTCAGTCCGTTGCTGGTGGGAAAGTTTGAGAGCGCGCAAAAGGGTGTGCTCACAGGCCTCCGCGGTTGGTTCGGAGCAGATCAATGCCTGGCTCCCATCCACCAGAAAGTCCCCTAGGTCGGTGGTGAGGTTGCAGATTACTGGCGTACCGACCGCCAAGCTCTCGGGCACCTTGGTGGGGAAGCCGGCCATGGCGTAGCGCTGCCGGTGCCGCAGGAGTACGGAGAAATCCGCCCGGCGGACTTGGGCCATGGCCTCGGCATTGGTCATATAGCCTGGGGCCGCCAGGCAGGGTGGAAGTTGCTGTAGGCCCCGGCGCCGCAGAGCTGGGAGCTGCAGCAGGGTCTCAGTGGAGGGGCCGACGATACCGAAGCGGATCCGGGTGCCGTCGGGGTCGAGGCGCAGCAGGGCCTCGACCATTGGGTCGAGCAGGTCCTTCTTGCCTGGGGTGCCCGTATAGGCCAGGCGCAAGGGCGCCTCGCCGGGTCGGGCCTCTAGGCGGGGCGAGATGGTCGTCACATCCAGCACCGCCGGCAGGTAGAGGGTGTGGCAGCCCTTGGCCTCGAAGTGGCGCTGGAGGTAGCGGCTGATGCAGATGATGTTGTGTGCCTGCGGGTAAAAATAATGCATGGCAAGCTCGCATTCTATCCGAAACGGGCCCAGTGGCCCCCCTGTGATGTGGGAAGGCTCGTACCACTCGATGGCGTCAATGATGATGGGGACGCCAGTTCTTCGCGACCAGGGCAGAAGGCGGACAGAATAGGGTGTGTAGCCACCCGCTAGGAGCACGGCCTTTGGCTTGGGCACCAGGGCTCGGAGCCAGCGGACTGTATTCCCCCCCCAAAGGAGGTGCCGTATGGCCTTGATGGGCCCCCAAGTCTCTTTGGCGGGAATTTCGGAAAGTGGGTGCACCTGAAAATCAGAAAATGAGGAGGGTGTTTGTAGTCCCCCCTTTGGGGATTGACCACTGCCGACAACTGGAGTGAAACCATATATTTGAAATAGTTTGGCTAGAATCTCGATCCGGCGGGCCGGAGCACTGTCTGCCGGGAAGATAAATGGTCCGACAATGGGAATGTTGGGGGAACTGGTCGGACTGCTCATCGGCTCTTTGATGTTGTTATGTTTTGACTGTAGAGGGTTTTAATGACCTCGTAGTGGCTATCGCATCTAAGAATATTGCCAATGTTCATTTTTGCCTGATTTGATTTCCAGTCAGCAAATCCTATGAATTTATTTAAAATATATTCGAGTCTGCTGTGTCCAAATAATAAACTTTGGTACTGGTTTTTCTTAAAGAAGGTAAAGTTCTGCCATTGCAGGGAAAGGGCGGCGGGGTCTTTGATTAATTCTGAGCGTGTTTGGAAATCGCTCACTATTTTGTCCTTGACACTTCCCTCGGAAAATTTTAGAAATGGCGCATGTTTTGTCTGCTCGATTGGAATGAATTGAAATGATTCAAGCATGGGCCCGGATAGATTGATTTCTATAAGAAGACCCTGATGCCATGTTGGCTGATTGGATGGGTAATCAAAGAAAAAATTCCCTTGGCCATAAACAATTAGACCCTGATTCCATGTTTCATAGCTCCCAATGCAGTGGGTGTGTTGACAAATTACGGCGGTCGCTCCAAGCTCGATCATTAACCGACAACGGTCCTGAAGCCACGGGCTAGGATAAGGGTAATGCTCATTCCCGGCGTGCAGAAGGACGATGGCCGGAATATCGCTAGGCTTGCTTTTCAGAGCCCTTATTATGGCAATCAAATCGGCGGGTGCGGCCCCTGGTTTATCTGTATCTGCAATGGAATATTCATGCTCTGCAAATCCCCAGATGAAACACTTTTCTGAGCCGTTCGACCAAGTCAGGGGGGCGCTCGCCTCTGCCAGGTTGGCTCCGGCGCCGAAATATTGAATCCCTGCAGATTGTAGGGCTCTAACCGTGGAGTCGAGGCCTTCGGGGCCGTGGTCCATGATGTGATTGTTGGCCAGTGTGACGCCATGGATTCCCATCCTGCCGATTCCATGAGCTGTTTGCGGGGAGGCGGCGAGGTGTGGCCCTCCTTTTTGAATTGGCGTCTGCTGATAGGTCAGTGGACATTCAAGATTGGCCAGTACGAGATCAGCTCTCGAAAAGAATTGCTTAAAATCGTCGAAAAACTTTGGATCCGAAATAGCGGATTCATAGTCCCCCATGGGGCATGAATCCCCTGCGACGATGATTTTCATCGGTTCCCCGCGAAGAGGCTGGATTGTATATTTATTCGGTTATTTCTGAGATAGTGGCTAACGCCTTCAGCAAAAACAAATTCTAAGGGATGCGACTCGGTTGAAAAATTCCAATTATTTCCATCGTGAATCCAATGGTGAGGAGATTTTTCCATTGTGAGTGGGCCAAATTGTACAAATTGCGCTTCTAGCAAATAGTTGTGATGCTCCTTCTGTGCAATGTCTAGTGATATATGAGGAACATTGAAAAGATTTTTTATATAAAGTCCATATTCTAGCAGACCTGTAGGTGCTTCCGTCGGCCAACTGAATTTCCCTGAACCGCTGGCACGGAAGTCGTAATTCCTTGTTTTTCGTTCGAGAAGATAGAATCGATTTCCATATATAAGAAGCTTGTAGTCATGATCTAGCTCTGGGATATACTCTTGAATGATGAATTTGTTTCGATAAAGCGAGTAGGGAATTCGTTGTGGCGTTTTCAATCTATAATATAATTCTTTAAATAAATTCACATTGAAGCCGGAAAATGAAATTTTCCTACTTAATTTAATGCGCTGCTCTGGATCATTAATTAATTCGACACCTTTACTCCCGGCCCCATAACTGGGTTTCAGTACCGCCGGGAGTGGAATGCTGGATTTTGATGCTTCTTCAAAGGTTCCGTGAATTGAAGTGTTTATATTATTGATTTTTAGGGAATTGGATGCTTGTCGTAAAATTTCAAAAAAACATTTATTATGATGCGCCCGCAAATATGGAAAATCAGGAATTACTCGGGCCCCAGCGAGAGTGATTCCAAGTATGATGTCTTCAATGTATGATTTGTATTTTAGATCCGGATCTTCCGAAGATTGATAGATAATTTGGCGGTTTTTCCAGTTATCACTAAATTTGACATCAGAAAATGATATAATTTCAGTTTGAATGCCAAATGATTGAAAAAATGTACATAACTGATTCAAATTCATGCTGCAATGCGTTCTGACATTTTTCGTGGAAGAATAAAATGCATTCCGATAATCGGTCAGAATTATTAAATGACGATTCTCCTGAGTGTCATTATCCGTGGTCATTGGGTGCTCCAACTGGTGGCGATAATCTGGACTCATCTGATTTGTGCGATTTAAGGTTCATTCCACAAGGATGTTAACAGGCTGAAAACGGCCTTGAGTGTGTATCTTTGTTTCAGGCGGGTTGAGGCAGCTTGGCCCATGGATGCCCGGAGCGCCGCATCGTCCATCAGGTCGCGCAGGGCCACCTGGAGGGCAGGGACCTCTCGGGGGGGCACCACCCGCCCGCAGCCGACCTCCAGCATTTCAGGAATGGCGCCCACGGCGGTGGTGAGGATTGGCCGCCCCAGGGCCATGGCCTCGGCGATGACATTGGGGAAGCCCTCGGTGTGGCTGGGCAGCACGAAGAGGTCGGCCTGGGCCAGCCGCTCCATGGCCTCGCCATGGGGCACGGCGCCAGTGAAGGTTACCCCGTTTAGGGGGTACCGGGCGGCTAGGTCCAGGTGGTAGGCGGGCTCGACAGGCCCGGCGATCACCAGCTTCCAGCGGGCTTCCCCCAGGGCGGTCCAGGCCTGGAGCAGTTCCTCGATGCCCTTGGCGGGAATCACCCAGCCGAGGAACAGGGCGGTGGGGGGATCGCCGCCCAGGGGGGCGGGGGTGGGGAGGGCCTCCACGTCGGCGCAGTTGGGGACCAGCCGGAGGTCCAGGTCCGGCAGGTGGGCGCGGAGGGTGCGCTCGGTCTGCTGGTCGATGGCGAGGGTGGTGGTGGCCAGGCGGAGGGCCTTCACCAGTCGCCGCCACTCCGGCGCATCGGCGGCGGCCAGTTCTGGAATGCGGCCGAACCTCAGGTGGTAGAGGCTGCGGACGCCCAGGGCCCGGGCCAGGCGCAGCATGAGGATGTCGCGGTGGATGGCGAGCTGGCCGGAGGTGGTGAGGTGCAGCACCTGGCAGCCCCTCAGGAGGTGATGGCCCACTTGGCCCAGGAGCGAGATGCCATGGAGGCTGCCCAGCAGCCAGCGGCGCCAGGGGCGGAGGTCGTGGAGCTCCCGCCAGCGGGGGGCGGTGTCCACCACCCGGAGGTCGGCTTGGCCCGTGCGGCGGGCGTGGGCCGTGAGGATCTGGGTCCACCGGGCGATGCCTCCGTAGGGGGGAGGCAGGGGCGCCACCAGGCAGATGCGGGGGGGCCTGGCTTCGGCCATCAGGCCTGCCTGCGGGGAGGAAGCATGGTTCCGGCCTGCTGCCAGGCTTCCAGGGTCTCGCGGCTCAGGCGCTGATCTGGAGGGTAGAGGCTGGCTTCGTGCTGGAGGATGGTCTCCACATCCCAGCGGAACCGGATCACCCGCGCGGGGTTTCCCGCGGCAATGGCATAGGGGGGGGTGGAGCGGTTCACCACCGATCCGGCGCCGATGATGCTGCCGCGGCCCAGGGTGACGCCCCGCAGGATGATGGCCCGTGCGCCCACCCACACATCGTCCTCGATGATCACGCCGAGATCGTCGCCGGGAGCCTTTTCATGCACCTCGGACATGAAGGCGCCGATCTTGGCGGTGTTGTGGCCGCCCCCGATGACCATCACCTGGGGGCCGAACATGATGCGGCTTCCGATCCGGATTTCGGATAGTGCGGCCATCAGGATGGGCTGGTACCCGAGGTTCACCTCGTCGCCCACATGGATATTCGGATAGGAGTAAAACCCATCGGGATCGAACCGGAAGCCCTGCCCCCAAGATCCGAACAGGGGCCTGAGCAGGTACATCCGGCCACGGCGAGACAAGCGGCGGGCCAGATCCATCAGGGTGGCGGCCAGTTTGAGCATCGGATCAGTTCACTCGAGGGATTCTGGGTGGGACAGGAACCACGGCACCGTTTCATCCAGCCCCTGGACCACGGAGTGGGTGGGGGCGTAGCCGAGGAGGCCGGAGGTGCGGGTCAGGTCGGCCTGGGAGTCGCGGATGTCTCCGGCCCGAGGGGCAAGGTGGACGGCCTCGAGGCTGGCCCGCTCAGGGTGGAGGCGAGCGATGCGCTCGCGGATGAGGCCGTGGAGGGTGTTCAGGGAGGTCTTGCCGCCGTAGGACACATTGAAGATTCCGCCCTCGGCCTCGGGGGGCAGGGAGCCCGCCAGCAGGTTGGCCTGCACGGCGTTGGCGACGAAGCAGAAGTCCCGGCTGGTCTCCCCGTCGCCGAAGATGGCGCAGGTTTCGCCGCGTTCAATGACCCGGATCCAGCGAGGAATGACGGCGGCATAGGGGCCGTTGGGGTTCTGCCGGGGCCCGAACACGTTGAAGTAGCGCAGGCCGATGGCTCTCAGGCCGTAGGTTGACTCGAACACCCGGGCGTACTGCTCGTTGATGGATTTCGTGAGGGCGTAGGGCGACAGGGGACGGCCCGTTTGGGCCTCGACTTTGGGCAGCCGGGGGTCGTCGCCGTACACGGAGCTGGAGGAGGCGAACACGAAGTTTTGGACGCCCTGTTCCTTTGCGGCCCAGAGTATGTGGAGGAAGCCGTCCACATTGGCCTGATGGCTGGCGATGGGGTTCTGGATGGAGCGGGGTACGGAGCCGAGGGCCGCCTGGTGGAGGATGGCCTCGACGCCCTGGGCGGCTCGGAGGCAGGTGTCGAGGTCGCGGATGTCGCCCTCGATGAAGTCGAGGCGGGCCCAGGCGGCTTCGCCGACTTCCCGCCGCACATCGTCGAGGTTGCTCTTCCGTCCGGTGGCGAAGTTGTCCAGGCCCCGCACCCGCTGGCCGAGGCGGAGGAGGGTGGCGGTCAGGTGGGAGCCGATGAACCCGGCCGCGCCGGTCACGAGCCAAGTCCGGGGGCGCAGACGCAGTGAATCCTGCAGGTCGTCGTATCGACTCATTACAGGCTCCAGTACCGAACGCCCTGGGGCATGATTTCGGGCGTATAGACGGACTTGAGGTCGATGAGGACGGAGGGGCGCCTGAGGGCCGCCAGCAGGGCTTCTGGGCCCACGGCCAAATAATGGTCGTGAGGAACGGCCAGGATCACGGCGTCGAGATCCTTGAGTTCGGCGGCCCCGGCAAGCCGGAGGCCGTATTCTTTCTGTGCCTCGTCCGGATCGGCCATGGGGTCGGCCACGAGGGGGGTGATGCCGAACTGCGACAGCTCCTGGAGGATATCCGGCACCTTGCTGTTCCGGAGGTCGCGGACATTCTCTTTGAAGGTGAGGCCGAGGACCGCGACGCGCGCGCCCTTCACGGGAATGCGCTCCTGGATGAGGAGCTTCACCAGCTTCTGGGCGACATAGGGGCCCATCCCATCGTTGATTCTCCGGCCGGCAAGGATCACTTGGGCGTGGTAGCCGAGTTCCTCAGCCTTGGTGGTCAGATAGTAGGGATCGACGCCAATGCAGTGTCCGCCCACCAAGCCGGGGGAGAAGGGCAGGAAGTTCCACTTGGTACGGGCGGCGTTGAGGACATCGGCGGTCCGGATGTCGAGCTTCTCGCAGATGATGGCCAGCTCGTTCATAAGGGCTATGTTGATGTCACGCTGGGTGTTCTCGATGACCTTGGCGGCCTCAGCCACTTTGATGGAAGGGGCGCGATGGATGCCCGCTTCCACGACTGCACCATAGATGTGGGCGAGGAGGTCAAGGGTGACTTCGTCCTCGCCAGAAACGACTTTGATGATTCGCTGGAGGGTGTGCTCCTTGTCGCCGGGATTGATACGCTCCGGTGAATAGCCTAGGTGGAAGTCCTTCCGGGGTAGGCCGGACAGCCGTTCGAGGATCGGACCGCAGATCTCCTCGGTGACGCCGGGGAAGACGGTGGATTCATAGACGACGGTATCTCCGGCCTTCAGGTGCCTGCCGATGGTCTCGCTGGCCATGAGGACAGGGGTGAGGTCGGGACGGTTCCAGCCGTCAATGGGGGTGGGCACGGCCACCACGAAGATGGTGCAGTCACGGAGATCCTCGGGGTCGGCGGTGAAGTGCAGGGGACATCCCGCCAGGGTTTCGGGTGGCACCTCGCCGGTCCGGTCCAGTCCGGCCCGCAACTCAGCAACTTTGGCTGGGTTGGTATCGAAGCCCAAGGTACCTGGGAAAGACCGCGCGAAACCGATCGCCAGCGGCAAGCCCACGTAGCCAAGACCCACCACTGCGATCTTCATCAACTCTCCCCTGGTCTGTGTTCTTTGCCATGGCCCGAGCCTTCCCGGAGGCTCCAGAGTCAAGCCATGGGGGTTCGACTGGAGGCGGGCGCATAAATCATTATCTACTGCCTGTGGTTGAGGATAGCGGGAACGGAGGTGATTGGGTACAGTCCAATCTGGAGGGGTCATGATGACGGACAATGCCCACGACATGGCCATCACCGGGGCCTCGGGCTTTCTCGGGTGGCATCTCCGTTGCCATTTCCACCACGCGGCCGCGATTCAGGCAAGGAGCCTCTCTGACCAGGCTTTTGATTCCGTTGAAGCCCTGGCCGCAGCGGTGGGCCCGGCCAGTACCGTGATCCATCTTGCGGGCATGAATCGGGGCCCTGAATCAGAGGTTTACGAAACCAACATCGAGTTGGCGCGCAAGCTCACGGCGGCTCTGGATCTGCAAGGAATCGCGCCCACCATCCTGTTCGCGAACTCCATCCACAGCCTCGGTGACTCGGCCTTCGGGCGCTCCAAACGGGAGGCTTCCCGCTTGCTTGCGGGTTGGGCCCAGGCCCGGGGTGCCCGCTACGTGGATGTGATCCTCCCCCACCTGTTTGGCGAGGGCGGGCGGCCCTTCTACAACAGCGGATTCGCCACCTTCTGCCACCAGCTGGCCAAGGGGGAGGAGCCCCAGATCCTCCAGGATGGGCAGGTGGAGCTCATCCATGCCCAGCGGGTGGCGGCGCGCTTTTTGGCTCTGGCCCAGGATGGGGCCACGGCCGGGACGATTCGGGTGGAGGGGACACCCATGCGGGTGTCCGAGGCCCTCGCCCGGTTGAGGGCGATTCATGAAACCCATCGGGCTGGCATCATCCCGGATCTGGCCGATCCCTTCACCCTGGACTGCTTCAACACCTACCGGTCCTACCTGTATCCAGATCACTACCCCATGCGCTTGCAGCTGCACACGGACGCCCGGGGCGGGCTCTTCGAGGCGGTGAAGTCCCAGCATGGTGGGCAGGCCTTCCTGTCCACCACCCATCCGGGGGTCACCCGTGGACGGCACTACCACCACCACAAACTGGAGCGTTTCCTGGTGGTGTCGGGCGAGGCGGAAATCCGGATCCGGCGGCTTTTCGATGACCAGGTCAGGGTGTTCCGCGTTCGGGGCGCCGAGCCGTGTTACATCGACATGCCCACTTTCCACACCCACGAGATCACCAATGTCGGCAGCGAGGATCTGCTGACCCTTTTCTGGAGTCACGAGATCTTTGACCCGAGCTCCCCTGATACCTATCTCGAGCCGGTTATCCTGAACGCATGAGCAGATTGCGCGTCCTTACCGTCGTCGGCACCCGGCCTGAGATCATCCGGTTATCGCGGGTGATTGCGCGGCTCGAGGAGGATTTCGAGCACCGCCTGGCCCATACGGGGCAGAACTATGATTTCGAGCTGAACCAGGTGTTCTTCGAGGATCTTGCCCTGCGCAAGCCGGATTATTTTTTGGAGGCGGTGGGCGGTTCCCTGGCCGAGACCATCGGCAACATCATCACCCGCATCGATCCCGTGCTGGAGGACTTCAGGCCGGATGCCCTTGTGGTGCTGGGGGACACCAACAGCTGCCTCGCGGTGATCCCCGCCAAGCGGCGCAAGATCCCCATCTTCCATATGGAGGCGGGCAACCGCTGCTTCGACCAGAGGGTGCCCGAGGAAACCAACCGCAAGATCGTGGATCACACCGCGGACATCAACCTGCCCTACAGCACCCTGGCCCGGGAGAACCTGCTGCGGGAAGGCCTTCCCCCTGATCGCATCATCAAGACCGGCAGCCCCATGTTCGAGGTGCTGCACCACGCCATGCCCCGCATCGAGGCCTCGGACATCCTAGCCCGCCTGGCGCTTCAACCGAGTGGATACTACGCGGTGAGCTGCCACCGTGAGGAGAACGTGGATGCGGAGGGCAACCTCCGGCGCCTGGTCGACACCCTGAACCAGCTGGCTGCCAGCCGGCAGCGACGGATCATCGTGTCCACCCACCCCCGCACCCGCGCCCGCCTGGAAGCCCTGGGCCTCAGCCTGGAACCCCTGGTGGAGCTCCTCAAGCCGCTGGGCTTCCTCGACTACATCAAGCTCCAGATGTCCGCGGCGGCAGTGCTGTCTGATAGCGGGACCATCACGGAGGAATCCTCCATTCTGGATCTGCCGGCCCTCAACCTCCGGGAGGCCCATGAGCGGCCCGAGGGCATGGAGGAGGGGGCAGTGATGATGACGGGCCTGGCTTGGGAGCGGGTGGACCAGGGGCTGGCCATGCTGGAAACGGAGTGCCGGGAAGGGCGCCAGACCCGCCTCGTCGCCGACTACGATGCCCCGAATGTTAGCCAGACAGTGGCGCGGGTAATCCTCAGCTACACGGACTATGTGAACCGCGTAGTATGGCGCCGGTATTGAGGACAGGCCCCATTGCGCATCCTGCTCCTGTCCCAGTACTTTGATCCCGAGCCCCATCTGAAGGGCTTCGCCTTTGCCCGCGAGCTGATGGCCCAGGGCCACGAGGTGGAGGTTCTTACGGGGTTTCCTAATTATCCTGGTGGAAGGCTCTACCCTGGCTATCGGCTGCGCCTAGTGCAACGAGAGATCCTGGGCGGGATCCGCATCACGCGGGTGCCCCTCTACCCAAGCCATGACTCGGGAGGGCTTCGCCGGATGGCCACCTACCTGAGCTTCTCTATATCCGCGGCAATTCTCGGCCCTTGGCTTGTGCGGAAGCCGGATGTGATCCACGCCTATCATGGCCCTGCGACGATCAGTTTTCCTTCATGGGTTATCAGCTTGGTGCGCCGGGCCCCTTTTGTGCTGGACATCCAGGACATCTGGCCGGATACCATCACGGCCTCGGGGATGCTGCCGGCCCGGCTGAACCATTTCATCCCCCTGGTGGCGGCTTGGTGCGGCTTCATGTACCGGCGCGCCGCCCAGATCGCGGTGCTCTCTCCAGGGTTCAAGCGGGTTCTCGTTTCCCGCGGTGTCCCCGAGGAAAGGGTGACGGTCATCCCCAACTGGTGCGACGAGGTGCAGGCGGTGCCCGGCCCGGTGCGGCCTGAGGAGGCCCTGCTTCTGGAAGGGTGCTTCAATGTGGTGATGGCCGGCAACATGGGCACCCTCCAGGCCCTGGATGTGGTGCTGGAGGCAGCGCAGCGGCTCGGCCAGCTGGAACCCCGGATCCAGTTCGTGCTGGTGGGCGGCGGGGTGGACCGGTCTCGCCTTGAGGCACGAGCAGCGAAGCTGGGGCTGGCCAATGTGTGTTTCCTCCCCCGACGGTCGGTGGAGGAGATCGGGGCCCTGCTCCACCGGGCGGACGCTCTGCTGGTGCACTTGAAGGACGACCCCCTGTTCGCCATCACCATTCCCTCGCGCCTCCAGGCCTACCTGGCCGTGGGCTGCCCGGTCCTATGCGGCGTGCGCGGTGATGGGGCGGACCTGATCCGGGAGGCGGGGGCTGGGGCCTGCTTCGATCCCGAAAACCCGGAAGCCCTGGCTGAGGCGACCCTGGGCCTCTACCGGCTGGCCCCAGAGTCCAGGGCAGAGATGGGCGACCGGGCTCGAGCCTTCTACCGGGATCGCCTCTCCCTGCGGGTGGGAACCCGGGCCTTCCTGGGGCTGTTCACCCGGGCTCTGGGTGGAACTACTCCCGCCTCGTGAAACGGCTGCGCTTCCCGACCCGTCTTTTCTCGCCCCTCATTTCCCTTTTCTCGGAGCGCCCCGTGTCCCCACTCGCCGGCCTATCCCGCCAGAAACTGCTCATCACCGGGGGCACCGGCTCCTTCGGCAATGCGGTCCTGCGCAAGTACCTCCGGTCAGATATCGCCGAGATCCGCATCTTCAGCCGGGACGAGAAGAAGCAGGACGACATGCGCCACGAATACCGCGACGACCGCATCAAGTACTATCTTGGTGATGTGCGGGAGCCCCACAGCATCGCCTCCGCGCTGAGGGGGGTGGACTATGTGTTCCACGCGGCGGCCCTGAAGCAGGTGCCCTCCTGTGAGTTCTATCCCGTGGAAGCTGTGCGCACCAACGTGATGGGCACCCATAATTTGCTGAATGCCTGCATCCAGGAGGGGGTCAAGAAGGTGATCTGCCTGAGCACGGATAAGGCCGTCTATCCCATCAACGCCATGGGTATTTCGAAGGCGCTCATGGAAAAGGTGGCCATTGCGGAATCCCGCAACCTGGAGGAGGGCCAGACCACCATCGTGGTGACCCGCTATGGCAACGTCATGGCCTCCCGTGGCTCGGTCATCCCCCTATTCCTGGATCAGATCCAGGCTGGCAAGCCCCTCAGCGTGACCGACCCCGCCATGACCCGCTTTCTGATGCATCTGGATGTGGCTGTCGAGTTAGTAGAATTCGCCTTCGAGCACGGACACAATGGGGATACCTTCATCCGGAAGTCTCCGGCTGCCACCATGGGGGATCTGGCCCGGGCCATCAAAGAACTGCTGAAGGCGGATAACCCCATCCAGATCATTGGAACCCGGCACGGCGAGAAGCTCTATGAGTCCCTGGTATCACGGGAGGAAATGGCCCGGGCTGAGGACATGGGGGACTTCTATCGGGTGCCGGCGGATTCTCGGGATCTGAACTACGGAAAGTACTTCACAGAAGGCGATCCCGGACACAGCAAGGCCGAGGAATACCACTCACATAATGCACGCCGTTTGAATCTTTATCAGATTGAGGAACTGTTGCAGACTCTTGGTTGCGTAACGAAGGCGCTGAACGACCGGGGTCTGCGTGGATAAGGCTTCGAATGCCTTAGTGCTTATTACCGGAGCTACGGGTTTCGTGGGCCGACACCTTTGTGCCGAACTGGTAAAACGAGGGTTCCAGGTCCGGGGGACATTTCGAAACAAGCGCCCCGATTCCAAGGAAGTCGAATGGGTCGATATCGGAAACATCGGGCCAGAGACAAAGTGGGCATCGGTGCTAACTGGCGTTACTCATGTGGTTCACTTGGCGGCCTTGGCACATCAGGTTGGTGTTGAAAACGAGGACACACAGCGGTCCTTCCAGAGGATCAATGTTGAGGGCACCCATGGCCTGCTCAAAGCAGTCGCTTCTATTGGAATGCCTGGTCGATTTTGTTATGTAAGTTCCAGTGGTGTTGTCTGCACCATCACGGAGGACCTGATCACTGAGGATTCGCCTTGTCGTCCGGACAGTGCGTATGGCCAAAGCAAATTACAAGCCGAGCATCTGGTTCAGACTGTCCTGCGGCCATCCGGGGGTCATTGGACTATCATCCGCCCAACCTTGGTTTACGGCCCTGGTAATCCCGGCAACATGGCTCGTCTTCTTCGCCTCATTCGGGTTGGCGTACCGCTGCCGTTGGGTGGTATTCGAAACCGCCGAAGCTTTGTTTTTGTCGGGAATCTGGTGGATGCGCTGATTCGGTGTTTGGATCATCCCGGTGTGGAGGGCGAGATCTTGGCCATCAGCGATGGCGTCGTTGTATCCACGCCTGATCTTGTCAGGATGATTGGATTGGTGTCAGGCCGAAGAGTCAGGATCTTCCGCGTCCCCATGGTGCTTTTCAGGCTACTGGCTCGAATTGGAGATGTGCCGAATGCGATTTTCGGTCGATCTGTGGGGTTAGACACCTATTCACTTGATCGGCTGACCGGCTCTCACGCCGTAGAGGCCCGAAGGACTTTTGAAAAGCTTCAATGGCAGCCACCGCATACGATGGAGGAAGGGCTCGCGTTGACTTTGTCGGCGGAGCTTGATTCTGGAAAGAGTCCGTCATGATGGTTGATCCCCTGGAACACCTAAATCATTCAGTCTTGGTGGTGGTCGCTCACCCGGATGATGAGGTCCTCGGGTGTGGCGGTACCCTGGCTCGCCTGGCTGCAGCGGGGGTTCCCGCCCAGGCCTGCATCCTCGTTGGTGATGCCGAGGTGCGGGCGCATCGTCCAGATCTGCCCGACCTCCGGAAGGATACCCACCGTGCCCAGGAGATCCTCGGGATCGCCCCGCCCATCCTCGGGCACTTCCCGAACATCCGACTCAATACCGTGCCGCATGTCGAACTGGTGCAGTTCATCGAAGCGGCCATTGAGGAGACGGGGGCGAACCTGATATTCACTCACCATCCGGCGGACCTGAATGACGACCACCTCCAGACATCACGGGCCTGCCAGGCTGCGGCCCGGCTCTTCCAACGGCGACCAAACCTTCCGCCACTTAAAGGCCTCTACTTCATGGAGGTGCCCTCGGCCACGGATTGGGCCTTGTCGTCCGGTCCACGGTTTCGGGCGGACACGTTTGTGGAACTGGGGTCGGAGGCCCTCAATCGCAAGATCGAGGCCCTGCGGAGCTATCAGGGCGTGATGCGGGACTATCCCCATCCCCGGAGTGAGGAAGTGTTACGGGGATTGGCTACCTGCCGTGGAGCCCAGGCGGGCATGGATCAGGCCGAGGCATTTGAATGTGCGTTTGCCAACCTTTTCTTCTGAGTTGCCCGAGATGATCTACCGCGACCACTTGAAGCGCCCGGCGGATGTGTTTCTTGCCCTGCTTTCGGTGCTGGCGCTGTCGCCGATCTTGATACTCACGGCCCTGGCGGTGAAGATCGAGGATGGGGGTCCGGCCCTGTTCCGCCAGCAGCGGGTCGGTCGAGGGGGAAAGCCCTTCGGCATCTTCAAATTCCGAAGTATGACCGTGAATGCCGGGGATCTCCCTTCAGCCCAAGCCGCTTCGCTGAAAATCACGCGGGTAGGACGATTCATCCGCCGGACCAATCTGGATGAACTCCCGCAACTCCTGAATATCTTCAGGGGCGATATGAGTGTTGTGGGTCCTCGACCAGCCCTTCCCAGCCAGGACACCCTCACGACCCTGCGGTGTGGCAATGGTGCGCTCGCCTGCCGGCCGGGACTTACGGGGTTGGCTCAGGTGAATGCCTACGATGGCATGCCAGATGAGGAAAAAGCCCGTTGGGACGGGGAGTATGCCTCTTCCACTTCATTCGTCGGAGATCTCAAGATCATCTTCAGGACCTTCGGGTATTTGGCCCGCCGACCACCCACCTACTGAGGCACACATGCGATTTGGATTCGTGTCCTGTGTTCAACTGGGCTTGGCCTGCATGGAAGAGATCTATGCAGTTGGAGGTCGCCTGGATTTTGCCCTGTCGTTGCGGGATCACCAGGCGAGGAACAAATCGGGACGGATCTATCTGGATGCCTTCTGCCATGAACGAGGAATCCCACTCACCAAGGCAGGGAATGTGAATGATGCAGATGCGGTGGAGGCCATCCGTGCAGCCAGCTTGGATTGGCTTTTCATCGTTGGCTGGTCTCAGATCGCCGGAGCATCTGTGCTGGCCTCGACGAAATGTGGGGTGTTGGGGATGCATCCCACGTTGCTGCCTGAAGGCCGGGGGAGGGCGGCCATTCCCTGGGCCATCCTCAAGGGGCTTCCCGAGACGGGGGTCACGCTCTTCAAGTTGGATCAGGGTGTGGATACTGGCCCGATTCTGGCCCAGGAGCGCGTACCCCTGGATCCGAGGGAAGGTGCGGGATCACTGTACGAAAAGGTCGCCGTTGCGCATCGGGGCCTCATCCGGAATGTCTGGGCGGACTTGGCGTCGAATCGACTCGTCCCCCGGCCCCAGGATCCATCATCTGGAAGCACATGGCCTGGGCGCAAACCGGAAGATGGTCGACTGGAACCGGCCATGACTGTGGCGGAGGCGGATCGGTTGGTTCGCGCCGTCACACGACCCTATCCCGGAGCTTTCATGGATCTCGATGGTAGGAGGTTGAGGGTATGGGGAGCCCAACCTACAGAACTCACCGAAGGGCCATTTACGCTGACCTTCTCAGACGGGAACCTCCACGTTCTGGATTATTCCTGGGAGCCATTGCCTCTGGAGTAGGGTTCGCCCCCACACATGGCAAGGTCAAAGGGATGGCTAGGGGGGGGCCGCCAAAGGAAAGTTCATTCAACTCATACTTACTGGGTGGGGCAGCCATGAGATATCCAAATTGGAAGATTCTCTTATTGGCAGTTTCCATCGTAATGGCACTTCCCGCACAAGAGGCCCGGAAAAACCTGGCCTTAGGGAAGCCCTATTCGGTGACGCCTTCCCCCAATTATCCTCGTTGCATGGATCCTGGGGATGCCACTCAACTCACGGATGGTGAGGTTGCCAAGGGCACAATGTGGGCGCAGAAGGGCACCGTTGGTTGGACCAATGCATCCCCGGTCTTCATTACCCTGGATCTGGGGCGGGTCCAGGCCATAGGCGGACTGTCATACAGCACCGCGGCAGGTGTTGCCGACGTGGGTTTTTCATCTTCAATCGCTGTGCTGGTCAGCGAGGATGGAAAGACCTGGGACTGGGTCGGGGATCTGGTGGACCTGGGCCAGCGGCAACGGCGGATCCCAATGCCCGGGACCTACCAGACCTTCTGCTTCCTCACTGAAGAACTAGCGACCCGGGGCCGCTATGTGCAACTGGTGGTATTTCCAGTGGGGCCTTACACCTTCGTCGATGAGATCCAGGTTTTCCCTGGCCCAAAGTCACTTCTGACAAGACCTCAAAGCCCCGGACGGATCGAGGACGTACGGGCGTATCTGCCAGGGTTCCGCGCCCGAATGGGGTTGCAGCGGCGGTTGAACCAGGATCTGCGGGCGGTAAGGACCTTCGTGCGCCAGGCCAAGCTCGGCGAGTCATCTCGCCAAAGCATCTCGAAGAAATTGGAGAGAGCGGAGAGGGACATGGCACCCAGTCCTTCGCTTGGACCGAAAGGTCAGCCTAACGGTCGCTTGTCGACGGCGTTCCCGATCAACGAGACTCACCAGAAAATCTTTGCTGCTCAGGCGGCGGCTTGGCGTGGTGATACGCCTGGCCAGTTGGTGGCCTGGCAGAAGAATCGTTGGGACCCCCTCAGCCCCAACGACCCCCCCCTGGGCGGCCACCCCGTAATCGAGGTCGCCATGATGCGCGGAGAGTTCCGCTCGGAGGCGTTCAACCTCACCAATACCACGACC
>Ga0268298_10001771_pt1 | contig 24640 bp, 26 predicted proteins | sample WWTPWeurt_MetaG_FD_194462 | JGI IMG/M metagenome (GOLD analysis project Ga0268298, IMG submission 194462) | Activated sludge microbial communities from WWTP in Nijmegen, Gelderland, Netherland - WWTP Weurt | ecosystem: Engineered > WWTP > Aerobic digester > Activated sludge | place...
TTCGTCCTTGATCTCTTCTGCAATTTTGTATCCTTGCCTTGCCATAGTTTGTTTCTTAATGATAAACATTTAGAAACAGTGTGCAAAGAAAGGGGTACCTTTCAAATAGATAAGGTGCTCCTCGATATTGAAATTGATAGGGATTTTTATCTCTGGGCAAAATCCGCCCTGCGGGAACTGCACGCAGACGAAGTGGACGAACAAAAAGAAGCCGCAAAACGTGTCTATAACCGCAAAAATGAGCTTATAGCACGTGCAGATAGTTTAGTCCTTATGCGTGCTGACGGTGAAATTGGGGCAGAGCAGTTCAAGAAGATGAAAGGTGATATTGAGACAGAACTAGCTCAAATTGACAAGGAAGCAGTGGGAGTGAGCGAAAGAGTTATGCATTGGGTTGAGATTGCAGATGGCTATCTTACGTTTGCTGAGAAAGCCAGTGATCTCTTCAATAAGACGACTGACCTTCAAGTGAAAAGAGAGATAGTTATGACACTTGGTTCGAACCTAAAAATTACTGACAAAAAAGCCTTTATTACTTTGCGTAAACCGTTGCGGATTGTAAAAAAAACGCATTCCGCCTCGCATAGGGTTTTAGGCCGGTTCGAACCTAAAAAAGCCCTTGATATACAAGGACTTTCTCAAGAAAAAGCTATGGCTTTTTCAACATTGTGCGCCGAACTGGAGAAGGTTCGAACCGTATGCATGATATGATTTCAGTACATGGAAACAGAGGTTCAAGAAATAAGTGTGGCTGAAGTGAGTCCGTTACACCGTGTAACACCACTCTCAAAATACCTGGCAATGGCACTTTTTGTTGCGATGCCATTTATAGGTGGGTGGATAGGGTATACGTATGCACCCGAGAAAATAATAGAGGTGGAGAAGTTTGTTGAGGTGGAGAAAGAAGCTGAAAATGTTGTACGAGAATCAAAATCGTATCAGGATGAACAGAGTCACATCACGGTAACTCCGGGTGCATGGAACCAAATTGAAACGCATTACAAAGTGATTGATATGAACAGCCAGCCGTCTCCTGTGGTTGTTATCGACGATTTGAACGTACCATTCAGAGAAACGCTAGTAATGTATCCACCCGAACAGCGATCGAAATATGTTTTGGAAAAAATTTTTGAGTCTGATGATGGAGAATCTATATACTTCAAAGGGCACATTCCATATTCAAGTGCATGTTGTTCTATTGTGAAATTTGATTTAAAAACACTTAGTTTTACAGGACAGACCGGATTTGGGCCTGCTTATGGTGAAGGGTCCTCGCCGAACGGTCGGTACATTTCAGACGTCAGTGCAGGTAAGGTCTCGATTATCGATATACTCACTGATACAAGTATCAAGGAGGCGACAGTAACCGGCAATGAAACCCTTTCTTCAAGTTATTGTGGCTACGCGGGTGACACGTACGACCTGAAGTGGATTAGCGACAATGTCCTTGAATACGGAGTTTATGATAAAGCGTCGCTTGAAAAGGATATGTGTGAAGGCAAATTGATAGAAAAACGCCGATTGACTATTGAATAGTGTCGAACTCAACTCCAGCCTATGAAAAAATCCCTATGAAACTAGGGATTTTTTCAAGTGTGCGCCGGGGTGGGTTCGACCATCAAGTCACTAAGTATTTTTCACAAGCTCAAAATACTAAGTGCTTGCAGGCCCGGCTCGATACTTACTCGTGCCTATGCACGCGCATCTCCGCCTGTTCGAACCCACCCTCGGCTATCACGAGACACGAAAAACTCCCAACAAAAGTTGAGAGTTTTTCATGTAGTGCGCCGGGCTGGATTGATCCCGCTTTTTCTAATTCGCTACGCTCATAAGAACGCTGGACGCGCCTCGCGGTTGCTCGCGCCAGTCGGCGCGCTCGCAACATCGCTCCGGCGGTTCGAATCCAGACGAAAGACACTAAAGTGTCTTTCTCCCTGCGCACGAACAAAAATCGCCCAAGCAAAAGCTTGAGCTGATTTTTATACGCGTGCGCCGGGCTGGATTCGAACCAGCGAAGGCCGAAGCCGACAGATTTACAGTCTGTTGTGATTGACCACTCCACCACCGACGCAGTTTGATTGTGTATAAACGTCCCTCAGTAAGATGTTTATTACTTCACTCTTTCGAGTGCGAATAAAATATCATAGTTTTATCATTTTTCAAAATTGTTTTATAGAATAGTAGCGCTGGTTCTAATAGTTATTGACAGATATACATAGATAGTAATTGTTGCGTGGAACAATCGCGATTATAATTATGGTATATGAATTTTATTATAAAAATGAACATACTCATTGTATTGGTGCTGGTGTCTCTCGTTTGGGTAGAGCCTACTTTTGCTGCGGGACTGGTGCCGGACTGTGAAGGAGCAAGTTGTGGTTCGTGTCATTTGGTCCAACTCGGAAATAATGTTCTCAAGTGGCTAATTGGAGTGCTGTTTGTGGTGTTCGCGATACTGATTGCCGTTGGTGGATTTGAAATGGTTACTTCCGGTGGAAATCCTGCTGCCAAGACGTCTGCGAAAAGCAAAATTACCAATGCACTAATTGGGATTTTGATCTTGTTAGCGGGGTGGCTTTTGGTGGATACTCTTATTCGTGGACTTCTTTCTGATGGAAGTGGAAAGATTGACGGAAGATTTTGGTACGAGGTGGAGTGTGTGGGACAAAATGTACCAACATTGGTTCGTGAAGCTGATGATCCTTCTTACACCTACGATAAAGAACCTGGTAATTCATCTGGTGGAGCAGGAAGTACGATTCCTCCTCCGACAAGCGGAAGCAGTATTCCGGCTCACGATGCTGCATGGGCGATGCTTAATCCAGATGGCTTTTCAATAGTTTCCAGTGGTAACTGTGTTGATCCTTCAAAGAGTAGGTGCACCTCACTTGCTGGTGTTCGTGACACGACCATTTCTAGGCTTAACCAGTTACAGTCAGCGGTGGGTGAGAAGTTGGTAATTACAGGAGGGACTGAGACAGGTCATGCAACTATACCGTATTCTCATAGTAATGGGTACAAGATTGACCTTCGTCCTAGTACAAAATTAAACGAATACATCACTACCAATTTCGCTAGAATCGGCAATAACAAGTATCAAGACTCAAATGGTAATACGTATTATCGTCATCCGCCAGATCATTGGGACATTACTGTTACTCGTTAAATAAAAAACCGCCCTATGGCGGTTTTTTACTGGCGGGTCCACTCCGACTCGAACGGAGGACGGCGGTTTTGGAGACCGCTGTTTTACCACTAAACTATAGACCCTTGTACACCAATAACGATGTGTGGCTAATAGTAGGGGAAAGCAGGGTTCTGGTCAACTCTCCATTTAGGAAAGAGAAGGTATTGACCGAATACTAGTTTAGTTGTATTTTTGTAAAAGTTTTTAGGGAGGGCGGTAAAATGACGAAGTTGTCTCCTGATGGTAAGAAAGAGTTCGTTGCTGTCATCAAAACGCGGCGCAAAAGTAAAGGAGGAAAAAGAGACGGAAGGCACGGTCATACCGGAAAGGTGGGAATCGTGTATCGTCTCGAAAATGGGGAGCGTAAAGAAGAAATATTTCGAGCTGAGGGTCCAACTCTTAGGCACGTAGCTAGGTTGCTTCGCAATCCTGGACCGGTACCAACATGGGTAAGGATTGATTCAGAAGGAGAGACGTTTTTTTAAGTTACAATTCCTTGCGGCTTGCTGCAAGGTAGTACATTTGAAAGCGGCACGCAGTGCCGCTTTGTCTTTTTTACTTTTGGAGAAATTGCTGTACTCGTGCGAATATTGCTTCTTGCTCCAGTGGAGTGAACCATTCAATTGTGGCATCTCTTTTCAGCCATGTCAGTTGTCGCTTGGCGAATTGCTTTATTTTCGTTTCTAAAAGTTTCTCCATTTCATCTTTGGTGTATATGCCTTGTAAGTAGCGTGAAATATAACGATATTCCAAGCCTAGAGATTCGAGTCGTTGGTGGGAGACACCTGCAGCGTACAAGTTGCTGACTTCTTCAATCAGACCAGCATCGAGTCGAGCTTGGAGCCGAGTGGCAATATTTTTGTGAAGTGTTTCTTTTTCAATGTTGATTCCAATGATGAGCCAATCGTATGGTGACGGTTCGGTTGTGGTTGGGGGAACAGTGCCGACGGCTTCAATTATTTCTAGAGCCCGAATCAGTCGACGACGATTGTCCCTATCGATAGTAGTGGCACGAGCAGGGTCTTTCTGGAATATCATTTCCAGTAGTGTGGCATTCGATAGCGCGGAGAGTTTTTCGCGCAAGGTCTCGTCTGGTTCGACTGGTGCTGCTGAAAGTTTGTTTCGAAGCAAATCAAGATAGAAGAAGGTGCCGCCGGCAATAATGGGGCAACTGCCGCGCTTGAGGATTTTCTCAAGCGCGGCAGTTGCATCTCGCTTAAAATCTGCGCCAGTATAAATTTCCGTTGGTTCAACAATGTCTAAAAGATGATGCTGGATACCATCCATTTCTTCGGGGGTTACTTTCCCAGTGCCAAGGTCCATTCCTTTGTATACTTGCCTAGAGTCAGCGGAAATGATCTCGCCATGATATTTTTTGGCAAGAGCAATGGAAAGAGCTGTCTTCCCAGAGGAAGTTGGTCCGACAATAGCAATGACTTTTGGTCGTGTACGCATAAAGGGAGTGTAACAGAAATTTTTCGGTAATACAGTGCTTTTGTGCTATGATGAGCGCACTTATTACATAAAGTATGTTTATGAATGGATGTCATTGTGAAGATTATTTTTTAGGTTCGCTCTCAATTGGAGATACTGTGCCAGCAGAACTGACGTTTAAGGTGTTCCAGAATAACGCTGAGCGAAGTACAAGTTTTGAAGAATTGCGCGGCAAATGGGTGGTATTAGCTTTTTATCCAAAAGATTTTACCTTTGTGTGTCCGACCGAACTCGAAGATTTACAACGACACTATGAAGCATTTCAAGCTGAAGGTGCGGAAGTTGTCTCAATGTCTACAGATACTATTGAGGTACATAAGGCATGGCATGACCATTCACCAGCAATTGCTACGCTTACCTATCCAATGGGAGCAGATCCCTCACACGAACTTTCAGAAATGTTTGGGGTTTTAATTCCTGAAGAAGGAATTGCTCAGCGCGGAACGTATATTATTGACCCTGAGGGAGTCATTAGTTGTGTAGAGATTGTACATGGTGCTATTGGTCGTTCAGCAAAAGAGACATTGCGTAAACTCAAGGCTGCCAAGCACGTGAGTGAGCATCCTGGGAATGTGTGTCCTGCGGCATGGGAAGAAGGAGGTGAAACTTTGACCCCAAGTCTAGATTTAGTGGGAAAGATTTAAAAAAAAGCGGGATTGTCCCGCTTTTTTATGTTGTCTTAAACGCATTGTGCTGGAGGAGGGAATCGAACCCTCACACCTTGCGATATACGATTTTGAGTCGTACGCGTCTACCAATTCCGCCACTCCAGCACAATATGTTCAAAACTAGGGAGTAGTGTAGCAGAAAAAGGTGGAGAAAGGAATGAGGAAAAACAGGAAAGGGGCGCCGGCAAAGCCGGCGCCCCCTCCTGTTTTTCCTACGATCCTAACCATTTTTCAAAGAGGGTGTGTATAACTCGAGTATGTTAGAATGTTGAGACGAGAACCTGGGGCTCGGAGGTAATATTTGTTATGGCATTTCAAGGAGATTCAATTTACTGGGTAGAGGTCGAAAAAATCGTTCCGAACCCTTTTCAACCACGTCGTGAATTTGATCAGAATCGGCTGCAAGAGCTTGCTGATTCTATTCGCATGTATGGGGTATTACAACCACTTACGGTCACTCGTAAGGAAATTCAGCGTGAAGATGGCACATTTTATTCAGAATATGAACTTATCGCTGGCGAGCGCCGTTTACGGGCAAGTAAGTTGGCGGGAGTGGCGCAAGTCCCCGTCATCATTCGTGAAGGAGAGCAAAGCGAACAAGAAAAACTAGAGTTGGCAATTATCGAAAATTTGCAGCGGGAAGATTTAAATGCCGTTGATCGTGCCATCGCGTTTCGTCAGTTGTCGGAGCAGTTTGGTTTATCTCATGGGCAGGTGGCACAAAAGGTGGGTCGCAGTCGCGAATATGTATCGAACTCAATTCGCTTGCTTGGACTTCCGGCGCACATGCTCGATTCACTCAAAAGAGCGGAAATGATGGAAGGGCATGCTCGAACGTTGCTCATGCTCACCGACCGACCGGAAGAGCAAGAAGTAGTGTATCGAGAAATCCTGCTTAAAAAACTTTCTGTTCGAGAAGTGGAACGAATTGTACGAAAAATTGCTACCGACAAGGTGCGCAAGAAGACCCCGGGAGAATTCGACGCCACACTAATTGAATTTGAAAAGAAATTCACCGAAACATTGGGCACGCGAGTACAAATTCTTAAAACCGATTTCGGTGGCAAGCTTACTATTGATTACTTCTCTGAAGATGATTTGGAAACGATTCTCCGTCGCATTAACGACGAGACTAAGCAGTTAAATAATGCAAACGCTGAAGCAGTGAGTTCGCTTACTGCGGCGACGCCACTTGCACTGACTGTCGAGGAGAAAAAAGAGGCTGTCGAACCCCCAACTATGGCGCAAGAGACTCCTGCCTCTGCGCATTATGCTGAACCAGAAGCATGGTCAGAAGAAGTGTTTCCCTCTACTGAAACTCGTCGCCCAGAGCTAGAAATGGCGTTTGCACATCTACTAGAATCACCTGAAGAACCAGAAGAATCTATCGTGACAGAATCGGTAGCAACAGAAACAACAGAAGTAATTCCAATTGAACAACCAACACCCAACTTTTTTGCTCAGCAACCAGAACCTGTTGCCCCAGTAGTATCTCCTCTTGCTCCGAAGGAAGAAGAACCAGAAGCGGATGAAAGCGATTTGTACTCGATTCGAAACTTCTCAGTTTAGATATCTTGTTCAAGGGCGCTTTTAATTCGTCGCCGCGCGAGCGATGTCTTTGCAAAATTGAGCCATTTAGGACTTGGTTTCGCTGATTTTCGAGTTTCAATTTCTACAATATCGCCATTTTTGAGCTCAGTATCAAGTGAAACCAATTTTCGATTGACCTTTGAACCAGAAGTGTGTTCACCAACTTCAGAATGAATCGCGTATGCAAAATCAATTGGAGTTGCACCCACGGGCAAATCAACGACATCGCCAGTCGGGGTGAAAACAAAGATTCGGTTTGAGAAGAAATCAGACTCTGCGTCAGCCACAAACTCACTGGTAGGATTTTTAGAGTCAGCGTTATAGGTTTGTCCGATTTGCGATATCCAGCGGGGTATTTTTTGAGTATGGGGGCTTACTGTAAATGATTTATCTATCGTTTCTTTTGGCGTTGAATTTTGGAATGGACGAAATAGAGAAGGAATGAGACTTAAAAACATTGATGGTTGCTTTGTTATGTCGCTTACTACCGGTGATTTATAGAAAATATGTGACGCTACACCAAACTCTGATTCTTGGTGCATTTGTTTGGTGCGGATTTGAATTTCCAGAATAACACCGCTTTGTGTAGCGACGGTGGTGTGGAGCGATTGATAGCCGTTAGGTTTTGGAAACGCAATGTAGTCTTTGACTCGCTGTGGAAGTGGTCGCCAGAGATTGTGTACTAATCCAAGCGTGCGGTAACAGTCTTCAACACTGTTAACTACTACTCGCATTGCCATGAGGTCATAAATCGCGTCAATATTCCATTCTTTTCGTTTGAGTTTGTGATAGAGACTATAGAGTCCCTTCACTCGAAATGAAGTTTGAAAATCTCGTAGACCGACTTCTGCGAGACGCTTTTGTAGGACTTTCCGCTCTCGTTCTAGAATCTCTTGGGCGTTTCCGTAGCGTTTGGAAAGTAGTTCGGTAACGCGTTTGGCGTCTTCGGGATAGACGTACGGAAAGGCAAGGTCTTCCAGCTCTTTGCGTAATTTACCCATCCCTAGACGGTGAGCGACAGGAACATAAATTTCGAGAGTCTCGCGCGCAATTCGTAGTTGCTTCTCGGCGGGAACGTGCCCGAGTGTTTCCATGTTATGGAGGCGGTCGACGAGTTTAATAATGAGCACGCGAATATCTTGGCTGGTTGCCACGAAAAGCTTGCGCAAACTTTCGTTATGTCGGTCGGTACCGTAATAACGAACAGAGCTTAATTTTGTAACTCCTTCCACGAGGAAGAGCACTTCTTCACCAAATGCAGTTTTAATATTTTCTGAAGTGATGGGAGTGTCCTCAATAGTGTCGTGGAGCAGTCCAGCACAGATAGTACGAGGTCCCATTCCCATGGCGGCGAGTTTGTAGCCCACGGCAGCGGTGTGTGTCATGTAGGGCTCTCCAGAATAACGCTTGTGTTCCTTGTGTGCTTCGGCGGCAAAGTTATACGCCTTACGCACCAGCTCGCGGTCAGCCTCGTTAGGGTGATTTAGTTGGGTAATAATTTCATCAGCAGAATACATACGTTGTATTCTAGAGAGAGAATCAAGAATTGACAAGTATTTACTCTTGTACTTTTGTTTTCTTGCTCACTATGAAAGCAAGGCGATGGCGGTTTCAAGAGTGATATCTTCTGTCTTTATATTGTCAGGGATTCCAATGCGCTTGAATCCTTTCTTTAAATAACGACCGGATTTTGATTCATAGACGTTCACTAATTTCCTTGTTTTTGGATGAATACCAAGCTCCTTGAGGAGTTTTTCGCCTTTCCGTAGCTGCTTTGGTTCGGAAAGTATTTCCATTGCTCGTTCTAGGGTGATGGTATACGGATCGTCGGTGCCCTTGAGTGATCTAAAATCACCAGCATGTGCAATGTATGGTCCGAATTGACCAGTATTCGCTAGGATCGGTTCTTCTGTTTTTGGATGAATACCAAGTTCACGAGGCAGGAGCAAGTATTTTACAGCCTCATCCAAGGTAACATCTTCTGGTTTGATATTGGCGGGAAGAGAGGCACGTTTTGGTGTTGGTTGCTTTTTGCCTTTTATTTTTTCAGGGGTAGCGCCAAGTTGTACGTAGGGACCGAAACGCCCATTCATAACAAAAATGGGTTCGCCTGTTTCTGGATGATTGCCAATGGGGGCGTCGGGCTTTACTTCACTGCCGTCAATAAGACGGGCGCCAGTGCAGTCGGGAAAAGTACTGCAAGAAAGAAATGTTCCGTTCCGACCAAGCTTTTTAACCATGGCGGCGCCACAAAGCGGGCAAGGGAATTCTTTTGGTCCCGCACCAAGGGTGGTGAGTTTCTCAATATGTTCCTTGGCGGCAACTGCTTTCTGGAAGGGGGTGTAAAAATCACGAAGTGTTTTTACATATGAACGCTGTCCGGCGGCGATATCATCGAGCTCATCTTCCATTTCGCTGGTGAAATCGTCGTTTATATATTCGGCGAAATGTTGCTCTAGAAATGAGGACACCACGTCGCCCGTGTCGGTAGGGATAAGAGTTCGTCCTTCTTTCGTGACATACCCTCGCTCGGTAATGGTATTCATAATTGAGGCGTAGGTAGAAGGGCGTCCAATACCGCGTTTTTCAAGTTCCTTGATCAGACCGGCTTCAGTGTAGCGGCTTGGTGGTTGCGTTTGTTTGGCTTCAATATCGACAGTGCGACATGAAAGAGTGTCGCCTTCAATGAGTTTTGGTACTTCGGTGTCTTCGCCACGGGCACGAGTGTCGACGGTGAGCCATCCCGCGAAAATAACGCGCGAACCATTTACTGCAAAATCTGGAATTGCTTCGGAACTATTAACCACATTAGCAATGAGTTTGGTGCGCTTCAAAATAGCGTCAGCCATTTGTGAGGCGACGGCTCGCTCCCAGATAAGTTCGTAGAGTGCCTTTTGATCGGCAGTACTGCCAACAGAGTGTTTGGCGAAGTTGGTTGGACGAACAGCTTCATGCGCCTCTTGGGCAGATTTGCTTTTTGATTTGTAAGTGCGAGGGGCAACAAATTCTTTTCCGTATTCAGCGTGAAGTAGGGCAATGATTTGCTTTTGGGCTTGCACGCTCAAGGCAGGACTGTCGGTACGCATATAGGTAATATGTCCAGCTTCGTAGAGTTTTTGCGCCGCGCCCATGGTGCGTGAGGGTGAAAACCCTAGTCGGGTCGAGGCGGTTTGCTGGAGGGTTGAGGTGGTGAAGGGTGGGCGCGGCGCGCGTCTCATCTCACTCTCTTTTACTGCTGTAATACACCAATCATGTTTTTCGCCAATGGTTTTAATACGTTTTGCTTCGGTTTCTTCCTTTGGTTCTATCGTGCATGTAAAGGGAATGAGTTCTTTCTTTTGTGAAAGATGAGCAGTAAGTACAAAGTAATCCTCAGGAATAAAGGCGCGAATTTCTCGTTCGCGTTCCATTACAATGCGCAGGGCTGGTGATTGTACTCGTCCGGCTGAAAGTCCGTAGCGTACTTTTTTCCAAATGAGTCCTGAAAGGTCATACCCAACCAAGCGGTCAAGTACGCGTCGTGCCTCCTGTGCTTCTTTAAGATTTATATCGAGATCACGCGGATGAGCGATGGCTGCAATCACGGCATCTTTGGTAATTTCATTAAAAGCCACCCGTTTCAGATTACTGTTTTGCTTTTTGATGAGTTCGGCGACGTGCCAAGCGATGGCTTCACCCTCGCGGTCGGGGTCGGATGCTAATAGTACTTCATCCGCTTTTTTTGCGGCATTTTGTAACCCCTCAATGACTTTCAGTTTTCCAGGCGAAATAATATAGCGCGGCACAAACCCCGCTTCGATATCAACGGCGTCGGTATTACTTTTTGGTAAATCACGTACGTGCCCAATGGAAGACATTACTTTGTATCCCGTACCGAGATACTTTTCAATCGTCTTTGCTTTGGCAGGTGATTCAACGATAACAAGAGTTTGTTTTGACATAGCTGAGAGTAACAAATACTAGCATACTGACTTCTTGTCAAACTTTTCTGATGTACATAGATGAATAGTTTAAAGGAGTGTGCCGAATCAGTGTTGTGTATTTAGAGTTTAAAATCGTCTCCGATAGACATTTTGTTCAGCGGTGATGTGTCCTTGGAGTTCCATCATCATCAGTACTTGCGATGCCTCATGAACAGGAAGGTTGAGTTGGCGGATGAGTTCGTCACGGTGGGTTGGTGCAATGAGAAGTTCGACGATTGACTGTTCGGTCGGTGTAAGGGTAAGGGTTGGTTGTATGGGTTCAATAGATTCAGTTTGTAGTCCGAGTGCTTCAACGAGGTCTGTAGGGGTGGTGATAGGGGTTGCCCCAAGTTTGAGAAACTGGTGAACGCCTTTACTGTTCTCAGAAAAAATGCTCCCTGGAACGACAAGGAGGTCGCGATTGTAGTCCACGGTTAGTCGGGCAGTGATGAGTGTGCCCGACTTTGGCGTTGCTTCAATCAGTAGCGTGGCGCGGCTGATGCCGGCGACGAGGCGGTTGCGCTGCGGGAATGACCATGGTGTTGCTTTGAAATCTGGAGCAAATTCAGAAAGCAGGCAGCCGCCACTTTCAAGGATACGCTGAGCGAGCCGTTTGTGACTGGCGGGATAGATAACTTTATCTGACAGTCCACCTCCTGGAATCGCTAAAGTATAGAGGTGGTGTTTCAACGCTGCTTCATGGGCAAGTGAGTCGATTCCGAGGGCAAGACCAGACACTATGCCAACGGGATGGCTTCGTAGTCCACTAACCAGTTCTTCGACTACCTGCTTCCCGTAGGAGGTATATTTCCGCGAGCCGACGATGGAAAGGAGTGTTAAGTCAGTTGGTGGAAGTGAGCCACGGTAATTGAGGCTTTGGGGCGGCTGCGGAATTTCCCGTAAGCCTACGGGAAAGTCTGCAGCCGCCACTATTTCAATTGGAAAGGACATTGATTAATGCTAGCACGCGAGGTGATGGTATTTCTCGTGCTGTATACAACGGCGCTAGTTACAATCAGACGATAATGGGTGATAATGAAAGTATATGATTGAGAAATTTCCGATACCGAATTCTCCTACCGAAAAAGTTTCAGAATTATCTACTGAAGCTATTTCGGCACAGGAGCAGATAGAAAGGCTACAGAGCGAAATTGCACATATTGCTACTCTCGCCCGAGAAAGTAAAATGAATCAAGGTACGGCAGAATTGCTTATACGAGCACTCGAGCAGCAAATTGAAAATGAGAAAGTACTTCAGTAAAGGGAAGGTATTTATTACGAGCTGTATAGTGAGTGAGACATGTTAGAAAATTTTGGTAACAAGAAGTCAGGAGAAGATAAAATGTTGCCAGAGCAACAGCAATCAGCTTCTGACGAGAAAGCGGTCCCTGACTACTCGAGCGAAATCGAGCTCCGAAAGTTGGCAATAAAAAAGATTGAACGTGAATCGCTTGATAAAGACGACAGTGAGGCGATGCGGCTGGAGTCAGAGATATACGAACTTGAGCGTCAAAAGAAGGTGTCTGAAACAAACGAAAAAATTGCTCGGCATAGAGAACGGTTGGATGAACTCGAGACAGTGGTTAAGACTGGTAATTTTATAAAGGGTAATGCGGGAGAGGAAAGTGACATTGAGATAGAGATTGAAAATCGAGAACGGATCATTCACGAGTTGGAAGATTCGATTAATTTTAAGACCCCTGCAAAAATAGAAAAGGAGAAGTTGGATCAAGAGTCTACTAATGCGATTCAGGCGGTGCAAAACTTTTCAGACCTGAATCAGGTCATTGACAAGGTTCAGCAGGTTAAAGGAAGTGAAGGTGCGGTGTTTAGTGCTGAGTATTTAAAACAACTTATAGACTCAGTTCGATCTAATTCGATTTCTCTCGAGCATATCACTCGAACATATGGACTGCGTGATAAAGTAGAGGGGTTGTTGGCAAATGAGGCAAAGAGTGAATATTTGCAACTGAAGAAAAATTTTAAAGAATCACAAAGCGCATATCTCAGTGCTCTTGAACGAGACTATGCTGACAGAAATTTGCTCCAGAAGATGTTTGGTCTCGGGCGTAAGGAATTTAGTCCTGCTGTACAAGGAGCTTACGATGCTTTCATGAAAGCCAATCAGGCATACTATTCCTTTGCCGAAAAAAACGGAAACTATCAAAAAATCGCTGAGCGAATCAGTCGAGAACACTCAACTGACAAAGTGCCAAATATTGATTTGCTGGTTGCCAACCGCCACGTGCTTCAACCAGCCGAAGCGCGATTGGAGCAACAAAAAATGCATTTACCGGCTTATTTGCAAGATATTAAGAATGGAATTCAAGACAAGATTAAACGGTATCCAAAAACAGCGCTTGGTGTTGGTGCGTTATTGACGCTACTTAACCCCGCGGCTGTAGCGGCGGCGGTGGGAGTCCGTTATGTTGGAAATAAATTTTATGTTGCTGGAAAAGAATATAATCAGGAAGTGGAGAAAAACAATGTGCTGGAATCAATTCATTTTGATGAAGAGGCAGCAAGGTTAGACGAACTCGAAGCACAATATTACGAAGCTGCCAGACAGGCGCAAGATGCAAAAGTTCACACTAATATGGCAGCGGTAGGAGCGGCTGTTGCTGCTGGTGCTGCCTATGGCGGAGGTGCTGAAGAAGTGGTTCTTGACAAAGAGACAGTGGTTTTGAATGAAGCGTCAGGATTGGTGACTTTTCCAGAACCTATTGACCAGATTCCGACTTCGCCGAGTGATTTTGCCGATGTGATAGAGGTGAGTCCTGTTTCTGAAGGTGTTGTCGAGGTCTCTTCTGCTAATACTTTTGAAGCCACACGAACACTAGAGGATGGTGATGTTTTATCGAAGGTAATTCTGCAAACTCTTCGAGAACGAGTCCAAACAGGAGAATTAGTTTTGCCAGAGAGATTTAATCAAAATTATTTGGCTCATCACTTGTATTAAACATTTCCAGAGATGACGAACGCTGTCGGTGTAGAGCCGAGGCTAACTGCTACTGAGTGGAAAGAGTTGGGAGTTGGAAGTGGTAATCCCCACGAAATCGCTCCAGGGGAACAAGTGCAGACTGGAAAAATTATTAAAATTCTGCTTGATCGAGCCAGAACAGCTACCAATGTATAATGTATGAATAACACACCACAAAGAAGCGCGCTGGCAAAAGTGATTAATTTTGACGCGTGGTCAGAAGCAGAGCAGCTGTCGTTTATGGCAAGTAGTGGACAGTTGATTCTCGATGCAGCCGTCAATCGGTTGCTCTTGAGTTTAGGCGAGTCAGATATCGCAAAGCTTGAGCTGTATCTGGATACGCACGGGGAGACGACAGATGTGCTTTCCTATTTATCACAAACCTACCCGCAATTTGATGAATTGATTACTGAAGAAGTGGTGGCGTTTCAGGCGGAGGCGGAACGAATAGTTTCTGCTCGAGTCTAATCTCATCTGTTGCGAAAAATAGTTTCGTGTATAATCTGACGGTATGTTAGACATCAAATTCATCCGTGAGAATCTCGATTTAGTAAAATTAGCCGCAAAGAAGAAAAAGTCCTCCGTCGATTTAGATCGTCTAGTGGTGGTCGATGATTCACGGCGCGCCGTGATGCAGCGACTGGAAGAAAAGCGAGCAAAGCAGAATCGAGTGTCGGATGGTATTCCTGCGGCAACAGAGGTGGTGGTAAGGCAGCAACTCATTGCCGAGATGCAAGTACTAAAAACCGATATTCAGGCTGATGAAGATGCCTTGAGACCAATTCTTGAGGAGTGGCAAATGCTCATGCTCCAAGTGCCAAATATTCCTGATATGTCAGTCCCCGATGGTGATAGTGACGCCGATAATGAAGAAGTAAAGACGTGGGGCGAGCAAACACAGTTTACCTTTGAGGCAAAAGACCATGTGGAACTGATGACAAAGCACCAGATGGTTGACTTTGAACGTGGGGCGAAGGTGCACGGTTTTCGCGGCTACTATTTGCTGGGTGATGGAGCTCGTCTTTCGTGGGCAATTTGGAATTACGCCAATGCGTTTTTTGGTCAAAAAGGATTTGTACCAGTGATTCCGCCAGCGATTGTTCGCAAGGCAAACCTCTACGGTACGGGACATTTGCCGAATGATGCCGATGATGTATATCGCACACAGGATGAAGATTATCTCATTGGCACAGCGGAAGTTTCGGTTATGGGGTATTACGCAGATGAGGTACTTGATAAATCACAGTTTCCGGTGAAGTTTTTGGGATTCTCACCATGTTTTAGACGGGAGGCAGGAAGTCATGGAAAGGATACAAGAGGACTAATTCGAGTGCATGAATTTTACAAACTCGAGCAAGTGCTTCTTTGTGAAGCTTCGCATGAAGAAAGTGTCCGCTGGCATGAGTGGCTTAATCGTAATACGGAAGAGTTTATTGAGTCGTTAGGAATTCCTTATCGTACGGTGCTGAATTGTGGTGGTGATATTGGGCAAGGGCAGGTGAAAAAGTATGATATTGAACTCTGGGTTCCTGGGGAAAAGACGTATCGTGAAATTAGCTCTGCTTCCTACTTCCATGATTTTCAAACGCGACGGTTTAACATTCGTTATCGTGATGAGATGGGTAAAATTCGTTACGCTCACTCTCTAAACTGTACCGCTATCCCAACGCCTCGAATTTTGGTATCGCTGATTGAAAATTTCCAGCAAGCTGATGGTTCGATATTGATCCCTGAAGTACTTCGTCCATATTTTGGTAAAGAAGTGATAAGCTAGGGTGTTAAAAAGCGGCGGATGGCGAAGCCATCCGCCGCTTTTTATATGCTACGATACTGCCATGCGTCTTCTGCAAAAAAGAATCGATCCAAATGCTGTGGTGCTATTAAAACATCTTGGCGTGGGGGTGTTACTTCTTTGCCTTGTCGCACTTGGTGTTACTGCAATTTGGTATGGAACTCGTATTGCTGCGCTTACTATTACTACTGTTGAGGCGGAGGGTGGTAAAACAATTAATCCAACCGAAGTCGTATCGCTTGCCAATGAAACGTTGTCAGGTGAGTATTTAGGACTTATTCCGAAACGATTTGCATGGTTTTACCCCGAAAAAGCGATGTACGAAAGGATCTCCACAATCGAACGAATTCATAGTATTGAGATTGAAAGAGTTGATAGTACTACTCTTCGAATTATTTACGATGAATATGTCCCGCACGCGCTTTGGTGTCAGACACTGGAAGAGCAAAATTGTCTCTTTGTTGATGATCAGGGCTACGCCTTCGCTCAGGCTCCAATGCTCTCGGGCGGTTCGTTTCTTCGGGTAGTAACAAGCGGTCGTGCGCCCGCTGTCGGAGAAATAGCCATAGACGCTGCCCTCTATTATTCAATTCAAGAATTGGTTTCGCTCCTTGCGGCGCAAGGTTGGTTTGTTTCCCATGCAGAAATTGATCAGGTGGCTGATATTTTCTTGAAAGTTGTCGGAGGGGGAGAATTGAAGGTGAATTTCCAAGAATCTCCGGCGAGCACTGTTGATACACTGCTCGTGTTACTTACCGCAGATGAATTTAAACATCTAGAACCCGGAAATTTTCAGTATATTGACTTACGTTTTGGCAATAAAGTTTTTGTAAATGAACAAAAAAATGAGGTGGAAAGTGACGTAGTGGTAGAAATGTCTACCACTACTGAATCTGAATCAGTCGATGGTGAATGATGGGTCTGAGCTTGCAATCACTCCACTACTCAGTACAATTCGCGTATGAAGCATTTTTGGGAAACACTCCCTAACCCATTTTTTGTTGTTGCTCCAATGGCTGATGTTACTGACGCGGCATTTCGTCAGCTTATTGCTAAATATAGCGCCCATAAGCGTGCTGATGGAACAGTGGGAGGGCCCGATGTGATGTGGACTGAATTTGTGGCAGCCGATGGGTTGGTTCGAGCGACTCCCGAAGGAAAGGAAAAACTTATGGCGGATTTGCTCTATGGTGAGACTGAGCGACCAATCGTCGCCCAGTTATTTACTCGAAATCCAGAGCATATGGAATACGCTGCTGGCTTGGCATATGAATTAGGATTTGATGGTATTGATATTAATATGGGTTGTCCTGATCGAGCGATTGAAAAACAGGGGTGTGGGTCGGCAATGATAAAAACGCCAGAAATCGCAAGAGAAATTATCAGAGCGGCGAAGCGCGGCGCGAAAACACTTCCCGTTTCAGTGAAGACGAGATTGGGATATAACCATGATCAGCTCGAAGAATGGTTACCGACAATTTTAGAGGAAGAACCTGCAGCGGTCACGATTCACGCTCGAACTCGAAAAGATTTAAGTAAAGTACCAGCACGGTGGGAGCGAATTGCGCGCGCGGTAGAGATTCGTAATAGTATGAAATCACCGGCGCGAATTATTGGAAATGGCGACGTCCTTTCACTTTCAGATGCACATAAAAAAGTGGCGATGACCGGAGCTGATGGGGCAATGATTGGTCGTGCTCTCTTTGGGAATCCGTGGTTTTTTCATCCTACAAAGCGGTTGCCGGTGCACCTCACCGCGCTTCCAACAAAAGGAGTCGACCGTGATTCATTGCATGTCGTCGCTACTCCAGAGGCGGGGATAACTTTTGTGACGCTTGAGGAACGATTGCGAACCTTGGTGGAACATACCTACCTATTTACGACACTTTTGCCACACAAAAACTTTGCGGTGATGAAAAAGCATTATAAGGCTTATGTAAATTCATTCGTTGGAGCGGCGGAATTGCGAAGTGTATTAATGGAGCAAACAACGCCAGAAGGTGTAGAGAGGGTGGTGGAACAGTGGCTACAGCAAGAGAACTGTGTATAGTGATACTGACCAAATCTTGGTAGCACTGATACACTAGTTATGATGAATGAAGTATTACATGCGAATATTTTCTTTTTGATAGCCAGCATCGCTACGGTGGTATTTTGTGTATTCATTTGTTTTATTCTCTATCACGTTCTAAAGATAGTAAAAAGCCTTCGGGCGATTATTGAGCGGATTGAGCTTGGAAGTGAAATGATTGCGCGTGATGTTGCACAGGTGCGTGAGCTGGTGGCACGAGGAGGTATTTGGTCGCGTGTACTACAATTTATTATTGGAGGAACGCGCGGGAGTAGCCGAAAGCGGCAACGAGTCCGCACGGAAGAGTAATGATTTAGATAATCAATATGACAAAGAAAAATTCAGAAATGACGTCAACTCAGAAGATCAGTGTTGGGGTTGGTCTTACTGCAGCCGCAGTTGCCGCAGCGAGTACCTACTTTTTATACGGCAGTAAAAGTGCTGCAAAAAATCGTAAGGCAGTAAAGAGCTGGATGTTAAAGGCAAAGGCAGAAGTACTTGAAAAAATTGAAGATGCCAAGGAAATGTCAAAAGAGGAATACGAAGAATTAATTGGTACTGTTGTAGGAGCATATGCTGGAGTTAAAAATGCTTCAAAGACAGAGCTTAAATCGTTCAAGGATGAAATGATTGAACACTGGAAAGCAATCGAAAAGACTGCCAAACCAAAGAAAAAGGCGGTCGCTAAAAAAGCTGCACCAGCAAAGAAGACAGTGGCAAAGAAGGTTGCAAAATAGTTATACACTGTTTTATCGGCGCGGACCCTTCGGGTCCGCGCCGATTTTGTATTATTAAGCCATGAAGCAACTACTCGTAGTCATAGTATTCTTTGCTGTTTTGGTGAGTGTATACCACCCCTCTCGTGCAGCTGTACCTGCACAGCCTGCTTCTATTATTGTAGCTAGACCAGATCTGGCGGTTGTCGAGCCTGTGAAGCCAGATGTTTCAGCGAAAGCGTATGTCGTGATTGATGTCACTACCGGTGATACGATATTGCAGCATAATGCGTCACAAGTACTGCCAATTGCTTCAATTACCAAGCTTTTTACAGCCGCAGCCCTTACTTCATATGACGAAGAAATTACCATTACTGCTACCGACGTAGCTGCCGAAGGAAGAGCGGGGAAGTTAGAAGTCGGACAAGTGTACCGCGCGCGTGAATTACTCTTCCCGCTCTTACTTGAATCATCAAACGATGCTGCTGCCGCCCTTGCTCGCCGGCTTGATACTATTTCTTTAGATACGGTACCACTCGCTGACGCCTCAGGTTTATCTTCTCAAAATCAGGCGTCGGCACTTCAGGTGGCAGTTGCAGTGCGAAATCTCTATCATACACAACCGTATCTTTTTGATATAACTCAGTTGGAGCAGTATATTGGTACTTACACGGGATGGGTTAATAATTCACCCCTTTATCAATTTTCTGGTTACCGAGGTGGAAAACACGGCTATACCGAGGCAGCAGGCAAGACCGCCGCTGCAATTTTTGCTGAATCGTCTCTTGATGATCGAGAATTGGTGTATGTTGTTTTAGGAAGTCGTGATGTAAAGTCAGATGTGCAAGCATTACGTTCGACAGTCGAACATTCGGTGCGCTTACAATAATTTGCTATACTACAAGCCATGTCAGTTACTACCGCCCTCTATCGCAAATATCGTCCACAGACTTTTGCTGATGTACGTGATCAGGAGCATATTGTTTCGGTGCTGGAGGGAGCAATTAGAAAAGGGGAAATTCCGCACGCGATACTTTTTTCTGGTACGCGAGGCACAGGAAAGACGACACTCGCTCGTTTGTTTGCAAAGGCGATTGGCACTTCAGACATTGATTTATATGAAATTGACGCGGCATCAAATCGTGGCATTGATGATGTTCGAGAATTAAAAGAAGCGGTCCATACATTGCCCTATGAGTCAGAACACAAGGTGTATATTATCGACGAGGTGCATATGCTCACCAAAGAAGCGTTTAATGCGCTGCTGAAGACGCTGGAAGAACCTCCTGCTCACGTGGTGTTTATTTTAGCGACCACAGAGGAAGAGAAATTATTGGACACCATTCTTTCGCGCTGCCAAGTATTTCGCATGCGTTCGCCCTCACGAGAGGTGTTGGCACGCACGGTTACAGATGTGGCGAAGCAAGAAGGATTTACGCTTGAGCCAGCCGCCGCAGATCTCGTTGCTATTGCGGCCGATGGTTCATTTCGTGATGCGCTCGGGGTGATGCAGAAAGTAATTATGGCCTCTGGTGACCGTATTGGGAGTGCTGATGAAGTAGCGGCAATTATTGGTGCTCCCAAAACCGAGACCATGTTACAGCTCATTGAAGCCCTTCATCAAAAAAATCGTACGGCAGCGCTTACTGCTATTGCGGCTGCGGTAAGTAGTGGGGTCGATATGAAGCTTTTTGCGCGATTGCTTCTTGAACATGTTCGAGCAGTGATGCTCCTTCGGAATCTCCCTGCAAAAGAAAGAGATATTTTAGGTGCTTTTGGAACTGAAACCCAAAATCGTATACGTGAATATGCAAGTGGCACTTCTCCGCTTAATTCGCATGTACTATTGCGCTTACTCCAAGCAACAGAACAAATCGGTCGCTCACCAATTCCTTCGGCACCACTCGAGATTGCTATTATCGAGGTGACTACCTAACTACCATGAAAGTATATCTGGTTCGACACGGACAAACGGGAGGGAATGTGGCACGTCGCCATCAGGCCGAACATACGCCACTGACGACTCTTGGAAAAGAACAGGCGCAGCGCGTTGCTGAAATTGTTCGACTGTATCAACCAACTCACCTGCTCAGTAGTAATCTAGTGCGAGCGTTGGAAACAGCGAGAGTAATTGGTGACACCTGTGAACTTCCGATAGAAACTAGTCCGCTATTTATTGAGTTACGTCGACCAGAGTTTATGTATGGTCATCATCATCGAAGTATACGGTCGGTATGGTTTTATGCGTGGTGGTATCTTGGATTTGTTGGGGGGAAGAGGGAAGTAGAGGGTGAGACCTACAAAATGTTACGTGAGCGCTTCAGACAAGCACAAGCTCTGCTACAAAATTATCCTAAAGATGCTCGGGTAGTGGTGGTATCACATGCCGTATTTATTGGGTTGTTTACTGCTCATTTGTGCCGACAGCGAGCTTTAAATCCTTTACAGGCATTGCGGGTGTTTTATAACATCTTGACGATGCCGAACACCTCTATCACCCCAATTTATTTTGACGATGAACCAGATGAAGACGAGGCTTGCCAGTGGTATGTAGAAAGGTAGCTTGCATCTGCGGTGATTTCTGGCAGTATAGTGCCAATGGCGCGGGGTTCGCTTCGCGAACCCCGCGCCCACAATTTGCCCGATCGTCTAATGGTAGGACTACGGTTTCTGGCACCGTCTATCGAGGTTCGAATCCTTGTCGGGCAGCAAAATTGACTTTTAGCACAAAAGTGCTCTTATATCCATAAACATTTTCTAAATGATACCTTGTATATTAGTGGTAATCAGTCTATAACAAAGAGGTTAATTATTTTAACCATATGAAAATCGGAATTATCGGCAGTATGCAATATACTGAAAATATGCTGGCAATGAAAGATGCATTAATAGCACTTGGTCACGATGCTTTTGTGACTAACTTGCATGATGCGTTTGTAGGAAAAACTGATGAGGAGAAGGAGGAGATAAAAATCTGGCAGAAAAATAATTGCGATGCCATCAGAGAGTTTTGGAAGGCGATGCAAGGTGCTGACGCGGTCTTGGCACTGAATCTCGATAAACGCGGAATTAAAAATTATATTGGGGGCAACACTTTTCTTGAATTGGGGTTTGCTCATGTCTTGGGGCAAAAAATATTTCTACTCAATCCCATTCCAGATATTCCCTTTTATGCATCAGAAATCGAAGCAATGAAACCCGTAATTTTAAACGGAGACTTGTCGCTGTTGCGATAAGCAGTACTTTAGTCTTTGCAAATTCAGTAAATCGCTATAGAATGCGAGCGGTCTTTCTCGTTCGTTGTTAACTGTTGGGAGTGTGCATCATGGAGTATCCTACGCAATTTGTTCGCGAGATTACGTTGAAGGGTGAAGAGTATCAAGGAAAAAATGCGTGCCTTCGACCGGCACGCTCTGGAGATATTCCTGCCATTGAGTCATATATCAAGCGGATGCCCGATGATGAGCGTCAGCTGCGGTACTTCAGTTCAGTGCCTAAGGATGTTCTGACTAATCCAAAGCGACTTGATCAATTGTACAATAGGTCGCTTGATTACGAAGGGCATATGGTGTTTGTGGTGACACATGGTGAGGCTGTTGTCGGTGTCGCTCATGCCTACGGCCCGTGTCCAGAAGAAGATGGGCATTTTAAAGTCTCGTATTCAAGAGATGTACAATATCGTGGTGCCGGCGTTGGTACGGCGTTGATGGACGGACTCATTCTCTGGGGAGACAAAGTCGGGGTTCAAGGTTTTTTTGCAGATACCCTCGTCATCAACTTGCGCATGCGTCGTCTTTTTGAACGCTTTGGCTTTGGTATCATCCGACCACACCCCGATGGTGACCATACGCTGATTCGGTTTCAGTACAGTATGAACAAAAAGTGATGAATTCATCACTGCAGTACCGCACCACTCTTCGGGGTGGTGTCTTTTTATCGAAAGATCGGTGTTACGACTTGCTTTTTAAGCATGGTTTACTACAATGAGACTCTGCCTGTGACCCAGCTGACACTGGTGAGGTGAAGAAAGAAAGCCAATTGGTAAGTAGAATCTTCCGGTCCTGCGCCGTAATGCAGAAAATTGAGTACAAAGTAGGGTGGCACCGCGACGGCAACAAATGTTGTATTCGCCCCTGCAAATATATTAATTAATTTGTAATATATTTGGAGGAGTGAAGGCGCGGTGCTTTTTATTTCTCCAAACTCACACTATGAAACGAATACTAATAAATGAACTCTCGACTCATGTTGGAGAAACCATCATGATTAAGGGGTGGGTGGATGTGGTGCGAGATCAAGGGAAGATGGCGTTTTTTGATTTTCGTGACCGCAGCGGCAAGGTGCAAGGGGTGGTTTTTGGAAAGCCAGAGCTTTTAACTGTTGCCAAAACCATTCGTCCGGAATTTGTAGTGGAAGTGGTCGGGGTGGTTAATCAACGTCCTGAAAAAATGGTGAACGCCCAAGTTCAAAACGGTACTATTGAACTCGAAATTACCGCTCTTACAGTGCTGAATGAAACAGTGGTGCTGCCGTTTCCAATTAACGAGGACACACGGGTGGTAGACGAAGCGGCGCGTTTAACTTATCGCTATCTTGATTTGCGCAGCGAGCGAATGCAGAAAAATGTTCGGGTGCGTCACAAAATACAGCAGTTTGTGCGCGAGTATCTTACCGGTAATGATTTTGTCGAGGTTGAGACCCCGCTCCTTTCGGCTCCGACTCCAGAAGGGTCGCGCTCCTACGTGGTGCCTTCGCGGTTGAGTAAGGGTTCGTTTTATTCACTCCCACAATCACCACAGCAGTACAAGCAACTGCTGATGGTGGGAGGATTTGAGCGATACTTCCAATTTGCTCGTTGTATGCGCGATGAAGATTCTCGCGGTGACAGACAACCGGAATTTACCCAGCTCGACATGGAGTTGTCGTTTGTGGCAGAAGAAGATGTAATGGCACTGAATGAAGCACTGCTTATCGCATTGGTAGAAAAATTCTATCCAGAGAAACGAATCCAACAAAAGCCGTTTCCTCGAATGACCTACAAGGACGCTATGGAACAGTACGGTAATGATCGTCCTGATATTCGGGAAGATAAAAATGATCCGAATCTACTGGCATTTTTGTGGGTGACTGATTTTCCAGCGTTTGAAAAGACAGGAGCTGACAATGTCGACGATACGGGTGAGTGGACATTTACCCATAATCCATTTGCGCGAGTGAAGGAAGCGTATCTTGAAGATTTTCTTGCTCAAAAGAACATTGGTGACATTATTAGTACACAGTACGATATTACACTTAATGGATTTGAAATCGGCGGCGGAAGCATCCGCAATCATGTGCCAGAGTGGCAACGAACAACGTTTGAAATTATGGGGTATGGTGCTGAGCGAATTGAAGCTAATTTTGGGCATATGCTCACCGCGCTTTCATTTGGTGCGCCACCACATGGTGGTATTGCGTGGGGCTTTGACCGTTTGGTAATGCTTCTTGAAAGTGAACCAAACATTCGTGAAGTGATTCCATTTGCAAAAACAGGAGAAGGGAAAGATTTGATGATGAGTGCCCCAGCACCAGTCAATGAAAAGCAGTTGAAGGAGTTGGGAATTAAGGTGTAGGGAAGAGGACAACAAGCGCCGCTGAGACGAAGTCTCAGCGGCGCTTGTTGTTACGTACTATAAAAAAGGAAAACCGGAGTCTGTTATTTTAGTAATGACTCCGGCGAATTGATGCTCATCGTAGGACATGATTTCTCCTCTGTGGAAACTGAATCACAAGGGCCTTGTCCTTATGGTGGAGGTGGACAGCGGTGGTTGGCCAAGTGACCTCAATCAAATTACGACCAGTGTGAACGATTGTTACACCTGGGTGCCAAGGCTGAAAAGTGATTTTAATGTCTGCACACCAAGTGAATTTTTTTGTGCAGTCTGCCGCTACTTTCGCGAAGTTGGATGACGTCCGACCGCACGAATCAATCCAGTTAAGGATAGCGTTCGAAAAAATCTTGAGATAAATCGCTTGGAGCGATTCGGATTGCTCAATAGTGCTCATGGCAAATGCTCCCGTGTGATGAAGGTGTTGAAAATAACTGCGGCTATTTTTATAGTATAACTATCTGTCGCGCTGTCAACTGAAACAATCGAACAATGTTGAATAATGTGTGATAGGTGGCATTGTTACCTTGAG
>Ga0268298_10001772_pt1 | contig 24625 bp, 19 predicted proteins | sample WWTPWeurt_MetaG_FD_194462 | JGI IMG/M metagenome (GOLD analysis project Ga0268298, IMG submission 194462) | Activated sludge microbial communities from WWTP in Nijmegen, Gelderland, Netherland - WWTP Weurt | ecosystem: Engineered > WWTP > Aerobic digester > Activated sludge | place...
TTCGTCGCCGAGGCGCGGCTGGGCGGGGCACGCGACTTCGGAGGCGCTGTCGAGCCAGAGCGTGCAGCGCACGCCCTTCTTCTCGATGGCCGCGCACCAACGCTTCACTTCGGGCAGGTCCAGGACGGTGTTCACGGCACGCTCGGCGCTGGCCCGGTACTTGACGTAGGCGTCGGGCTCCCAGCGCTTGCCGGTTCCGTCGTTGGGTTCGAACGCGACCGCGAGCGTACCGTCGTCCACGTAGAGCGTTGCGAGCTTCGAGCGCTCCCCACCGTAGGCTCCGCTGCCTTCGAACACCCAGGTGCAGCGTCCGTCTTTGCACTCGGGCGCAGGCGGCCCTGGGTCCAGGTGCACGTCGGTGAAGGATTTCTCGGCGAGGCGCGCGAGCACGACCTCGGCGGCTCGGCGTGCTCGGTCCGGCTCGGGTGCGGCATCGGTCGCTACCGGCGCGGCCGCCGCGCTCGCCAGCGGCGCCGGCGGCGGAGCTTCGGCGCGTGTCTCGCGCGGTGCTTCCGGAGGAACGGGCGGCTCTCTGCAGCCGGCGGAGCCCAAGAGCGATGCGACGAAGAGAGCGAAGAGCCGCACGCGGCGACCCGAACACGGGTGCGCTCGGGCGTCGAGAGCGACTCAGCCGCTCCGCCGGAGCTCGTCGACGAGAGCGAGGCCTTCTTCGAGGCGCGCCTTCTGGCGCCGCAAGCCTTCGAGCTGTTCGCGCGCTTCGCTCACGACCTCGGGCGGAGCCTTCTCCACGAACGAGGCGTTGGCGAGGCGCTTTTCGAGCGACTCGATGTCCTTGCCGAGCTTCTTCAGGTTGCGGCCGATGCGCTCCTGTTCATGGTCGGCGTCGACGAGGCCGAGGAGACCCACGAGCACCTCCACGTCGCCGGCGACGGTGAGCACGCTGCCCTTCGGTCGCGGCCCGCCGGGCGCCTCGATCACGGGCGGACCTTGAGTTTTCACCAAGAACGAGATCAGACGGCCCTCGGACGACAGGAGCGCCCCGAGGCTCGGGCTCGCGCGCAGGTGCAGGGGGATTTCCGCCCCGGGATGCACCTCGTGCTCGCTGCGCACTGCGCGAGCGGCGCCGATGGCGCGCATGACGGCGTCGAAGTCGCGCTCGGCGTCCGGGTCGGGGCGGCCGTCGGCGCTCTCGGGGTACGGCGCGAGGGCGAGGGAAGCGGGCCGCGAAGCAGGTCGAGGCACACGTTGCCAAAGCTCTTCGGTGACGAAGGGCGCGTAGGGATGGAGCGCGCGCAGCACGGTCTCGATCACGTGCGCGAGGGTCGTCGAAGTCTCGAGTTGGTCTTCGGCACTGCCCGATTGGAACACCGGCTTGCAGGCCTCGAGGTACCAATCGCAGAGCTCGTCCCAGACGAAGCGGTAGAGCGCGCTCATGCCTTCGTCCAAGCGGAACTCGCGAATGCCTCGCGAGCTTTGCTCCACGGCGCCAGCGAGCCGCGACAGCACCCAGCGATTCACGAGGAGCTTCGGCGCTGGTGGCGCTCCGTCGAGGGTGACGTTCGCAACGTTGGGGAGCGAGAAGCGCACCGCGTTGTAGAGCTTGTTGCAGAAGTTGCGGTAGCCCTCGATGCGCTTCGGCGAAAGCGCGATGCGCTTGGCCTGGGGTGAATAGCTGCACAACGTGAGGCGGAGCGCGTCGGTCCCGTAGGCCGGGAAACCCTTCCCCATCTGGGCCGTGGACGGGTACGCCCGCTTGAACTTGGCGAGTGCCTCCGCGACGGGCGCGCCGGGCAGCGCCTTCTGCACCACGGTCTCGAAGTTCGCGCCGTGGATCAAGTCCAGTGGGTCGATGGTGTTGCCCTTCACCTTGCTCATCTTCTCGCCGGTCTCGTCCACCACGAGACCGTGGAGCAGCACGCGCCGGAACGGCACGTCCTTCATGAAGTGGAGCCCCATCATCATCATGCGGGCCACCCAGAAGAACAGGATGTCGTAGCCCGTCTCCATGTCGCTCGAAGGGTAGAAGCGCCGGAGGGCGGGCGTGTCGTCGGGCCAACCGAGGGTCGAGAAGGGCCAGAGCGCGCTCGAGAACCAGGTGTCGAGCACGTCGGGGTCGCGATTCAGGTTCGCGCTGCCGCAACTGCCGCAGGCGCTCGGGTGCTCGTCGCGCGTCACGACCACGTGACCCTGATCGCAATAGAAGGCGGGGATCTGGTGACCCCACCAGAGCTGGCGCGAGATGCACCAGTCTTGGATGTTCTCGAGCCAGTGGAAATAGGTCTTCGCCCACTCGGCGGGGATGATCTCCGTGCGCCCGTCTTTCACGGCCAGGATGGCGGGCTCCGCCAGGGGCTTCATCTTCACGAACCACTGGGTGCTGATCATGGGCTCGACCACGGTGTTGCAGCGCTGGCAGCGCGGCAGCATGAGGTTGTGGGGTTTGGAGCCGCGTTCGAGGCCTCGTTCGGCCAAGGCCGCCTTCACCGCCTTGCGCGCCTCCTTCACGCTCTTGCCCTGGAACGCACCGCCCTCGGCGTTGATGCTGCCGTCGGGGTTCAGGATGCTGATCTCTTCGAGCTTGTGGCGCTTGCCCGTCGCGAAGTCGTTGAAGTCGTGGGCGGGCGTCACCTTCACGGCGCCCGTGCCGAAGGCCATGTCGACCAAGATGGCGTCGGTGATGACCGGGATCTTCCGCGGCACGAACGGATGAGACAGGAGCTTCCCGTGCAAGTGCTGGTAGCGCGGGTCGTCGGGGTGCACGGCCACCGCGGTGTCGCCCAGCATGGTCTCCGGGCGCGTGGTCGCCACCACGAGCTCGGTCACGCCGGCGCCCGCGTCGGCATCGGCCACGCGGTAGGCGAACTCGTAGAGCTCTCCAGTCGCCTCTTCGTTCTCCACTTCGAGGTCGCTGAGGGCAGTGCGGCAATCGCTGCACCAATTGATGAGCCGGGTGTCGCGGTAGATGAGCCCTTCTTCGTAGAGGCGCACGAAGCTCTCGCTGACGGCCCGGCTCATGTCCGGATCCATCGTGAACTTGGTGCGATCCCAGTCCGCGGAGCAGCCGAGCGCGCGCATCTGCTCGGCGATGCGTCCGCCGCTCTGCTCTTTCCACTGCCAGACGCGCTCGATGAATTTCTCGCGGCCGAGGTCGTGGCGGCTCAACCCTTCGCGTCGGAGCTGGCGCTCGACCACGGTTTGCGTGGCGATGCCCGCGTGATCGATGCCCGGCTGCCAGAGCGTGTTTTTCCCCGACATGCGCTGGTGGCGAATGAGCGCGTCTTCCAGCGTGCCCATCAGCGCGTGGCCCATGTGCAGGGAGCCCGTCACGTTGGGCGGCGGGAGCGCGATCACGTACGCTGGGCGGTCGTCCCCGGGCTCGGCGCTCGCGCGGAAGACCCCTTCGCGCTGCCAGAAGTCGTACCAGCGCGGTTCCACGTCTCGGGGTTCGTACGCCTTGGGGAGCTCGGTCATGGGAAGCGAAGTAATAGAGCGACCGCCGGGCTCTTCCAAGCTCACGCGACAATCAGCGGTATTCCACGCGATCGAGCTCGGCTCGGAAGAACTCGCCGCCCCGCTCGGCGAAGCGCGCGCTGCCGAAATGCCATCCCATGCGGAGCCGTGTCGGAACCGTGAGGCCAGCGAACGTTCGTCGCTCTTCGACGTAGCCGCCGAAGGTCTCGTAGTGGAAGCGCCCGGTAGCGGCGTCGCCCCAACGCGGGAAGTGACAGGCGACGAGGGCGCCGCGCTCGTCGAGCACGAAGTCGAGGTGGGTCTCCTCGCCGTGCGCGCGGACCACGGGGCCAGCGTCTCTCGGGCCGAGGTCGGTCCAGGTCACGTCCTTCGAGAGCAGCACGGACGGCAGGAAGCAGGCCTCGCCGTTCATGCGCCCCGCCGCCGAACGTGCGACTTCGACGCCGTCGGCGGTGACCACGGGAAACAGGCCAAACAGCTTCCAGCGCATCCGACCTTCTCCGTCGAGCCAGCGGTCGAAGCCCGTCACGGGGAGGCCCTTCATTTTGACGCGCGCGCGCCACACGAAGCCGCGATCCCAGCGGATCACTTGTTCGGCTTCGAACTCGTCCCAACTCTCGGCGAGCCGGATCGTGCCGTGCATGGCGATGCGCGCGGCGTTGGGCAGGGGTGAACCCGGCGCGATGGCGTAGGACAAGTAGCGGCGTGCGCCTTCGGGCAGCCCGGCGATGCGCGCGGGATCGAAGCGCTCGGCGGTGCGCGGCGCGGTCTCCCACAGCTCTTCCAGCGTGCGATCCGTCATCGCGAGCTCCTACGCCCCGTCGGTGGGGCTTGCCTGCGAAGGATTTTCCGGAAGCCGCGCGCGCGGCCGCTCAGTCTTCGCGTCGGCTGCGCGCGACGCGGGGCGCCTCGGTGGTCTCCGGCTCGGACTCTTCGTCACCCGCTTCTTCTTCGGCGTCGTCGCGCGACACGCGGAGCTTCTTCTTCGACTGCTTGGCGATGGCGGTCTCGGTCACCTTTGCCAGTTCCTCCGCCACGCCCGCGAGCTTCCGATCGTGCGACGCCACCGCGCGCTTGAACCCCCAGCGAACGAGGCCGTAGATCGACGCGAACCAGCCTACGACCAAGAAGGGTAGGAGCGCCGGCACGTTCAGCGCCATGGCCAGCGGCACGATGCCGCCCATGCCGCCGCCTCCCACGCCGCCGACGATGCCGCCGTAGAGACCGCCCGCGAGTGGCCCCAAGCGCTCGACCGCGCGCACGGTGGTCTTGCCGTCCCGTGCGGTGACGGTGACTTCGACCGCCACGCTGCTTTGGGGCATGGCGCTCGCCCAGGCCAGCGTGCGCCCAACCGAGCTCGCCTGGCCCAACGCGTTGAAGCGCCTTCGCAGCGCTTCCACGACCTCCTCGTGTCGATCGGGCGAGAGCTCGCCGTCGACCACTCGTTCGTGGACGAGCTCGAGCTTCGCGCCCACCAGGCGTTCCCCGAAGGTACGCGGCTTCGTGTCCGATCGGCGCTCGAGTGCCTGGATGTGGGCCTGCGCGTCGGCGAGCTCGGTTTCGAGCTCGGCCACTCGAGCCCGGAGCTTCTCGGTTTCTTCGCGGTACGCCACCCGACCTCAGGACAGCGGTCGCCGACGTTCGCTCACTCGGCCGTGAGGCGGCGGATCTCTTCCCGGATCATGGTTTCGGCGAGCTGGGGCACGACCTCCCACACGACCTTTTCGACGACTTCGCGCGAGAGCGCCAGGACGCCATCGATCTGATCCTTCGTGAGCCCGAGACCCGCGAGGCGCTCGGCGAACTGGCCATTGCCGACGGCCGCGGCGGCGGGGCTCGGCCCGGGAGTGACGATGGCCTGAGCGAGGGGCGCCGGAGCCGCCACGGGGGCAGCGACGGGGGCGGCGTGTCCGGGCGGCACGAGCGGAGCGGCCTGCCCGCCCACCAGCGTCTGCACGTGCGGGCGCGCGGGCGTTGCGCCGATGGCGGGCGCGGCCGGGCGCGGCTGGACGATGGGGGGTCGCGGCGATGGCGTCGCCATGGGCGCCGCGGGCGGTGGAGCCATGGCCGGTGCCGGCGCCGGCTGAGGTCGCGCGGCGGCGGCGGGCGGCTGCTCGGCCAGACGCCGCATCAGGGCGCCGGTCTTGTCCAAGAGCTGCTGCGTGTCGAATGGCTTGTCGGAGAACTCATCGGCACCGACCGACGTGCCCCGCGCCTTGTCGTAGGGCTGTTGTTTGCTCGACAGGATCAGCACGCCGACGCCGGGCGCCTCGCGCTTGATCTGTTGGCAGAGCTCGTACCCCCCACCGGCCTGCCCCAGGTTTGCGTCGATCAATGCGACGGTTGGCTTGTCGGAGCGCAGCTTCTCCAGTGCTTGCTGCGCGTTCTCTGCCAGAAGCACCTTGTAGGTATCGCCCGAGAAGGTGATCTCGAGCACCTTGCGCATCGTCTTGCTGTCGTCGACGGCCAGCAGCGTGGTGGTCAAAGGGGATCCTCCCGTGGCCGACGATTCGGCCGGTGTGGGATCAAACCGCACGCGCCCGAAAAGTGTCAAGGATTTCGCCGTCGGAGCCGGGAGCTCTTCGGGCCCCGACGGCGGCTTTTTGGGATTTGCCCCGGATTTCCGGCGTCCGCGGGCCCCGTGGAATTGACGAACACACGCCGCCGAAGAATCTTCATGAAACGTGTCCCAACCGCTGCCCAAACGCGCCCGCTCGATCCTCTACGCGGTCGTCACCGAGTTCATCGCGAGCGGCGAGCCGGTCGGAAGCCGGACTTTGGTCAAGAAGTACGGCTTCGACCTGTCCGCGGCGACGATCCGCAACGTGCTCGCCGACCTGGAGGACGCCGGGTACCTCGCCCAGCCCCACACCTCGGCTGGGCGCATCCCGACCGAGAAGGCCTTCCGCCTGTTCATCGACGCGCTCATGCGCGTGCGCCAGCTCTCGGACGAGGAGGCGGGGCGCATCGAAGAGCTCTTGGCCGAAGGCCAAACCGGGCCGGACCTGTTGCGCCAATCGGGCCGGCTGCTCTCGGAGTTGACCGGTGCCGCGGCCATCTTGGTGCGGCCCCGCATCGAGACCCGCACCGTGCTCAAGGTCCGGTTCATCCCGACGCGTCCCGGCGAGCTCTTGAGCGTGATCGTGTTCTCCGACGGCAGCGTGGAAAACCGCTTCATCCAGGTGGACACCATCCCGGACGAGAGCGAGCTGACGCGGGTGCACAATGCGCTGGAAGAGGAGCTCGGGGGGCGGAGCCTCGCCGAGGTCCGCGACCACTTCGCGCGCGCCCTCGCCGACAGCCGAGACGAGCTCGCCGTGCTGCGCAGGCTCGGGCTCGCGCTGGTGGAACGCTCCATCGAGAGCGCCGGTCGTGCCGTCGACGTGGTGATCGAGGGGCAGGCCAAGCTGCTCGAACGCGCCGACTTCGCGAGCACCCAAGATCTGCGTGACTTGATGCGCGTGCTCGAAGACCGCGAGCGCTTGGTGATGCTCCTCGACCGCGCGCTCAGCTCCGATCGCGTGCAGGTCTTCCTCGGCGAAGAGACCAGCGAGGCGGTCGGGTTTCCCATGAGTCTCGTGGCTGCGCCGCTCCACGAAGATGGACGACTCGGGGGCGCGGTCGGAGTGATTGGTCCGACGAGAATGGACTACCCGAGCGTGGTGCCCTTGGTGGGCGCAACGGCCGACGCAGTGAGCGCAGCGCTCTCGCGCGGACGCGAAGGCAGCGATGGGCCCCGCGAGCTCGATCCGAACGCGCGCCGCAGCGACGAACAGGGCTGAACGGGCGTGCCGAGGCTCGCGCGGCTTGCGCGCGGCTTGGAAGACGCTTCTTCGGTTCGTGGTAGGCTCGACCGACGAATGACGGCGCCGCCTCGATTGCCCGGAACACCCCAGGGAGAAAGCCCCGCAGATCGCGCGCTTTCGCTGTCTCTGGCGGTCGAGATCGACCCGGCGCTGCGCTGGGCGACCGCCCTCTTGAAGAGCGAGCCCGCAGCGCCGCTCGGCCTCGTGGTCGTCTCCCGCCTGCTGTCGGCCGCCGGCCGGCGCGAGGTCGCCATCGAGGGGCTCGAGGTGGCGGTGCATCGCGCCATCGACGCGGGCAACCTACCGCTCGCCGTCGTCGCGGCGTGTGACCTGCGCACGCTCGGGCACGATCCGGCGGCGCACCTCGACGACATCGCGGCTGCGTTTTGTCACGGCTCCCCGCGCTCGCTCGGGAAGCACGGAGCGCCCCCCGACCTGCCGCGTTCGGTCGAAGCGTTCCAGCCATTGCCGGCGGCTCTCTCCGGGAAGGCTTTGGTCGCCAAGGCTCAAGAAGCCGTCCACGAAGCGCGAGAGCTCCTCGAGCGCGAGCTCGCGGAGCAGACGTCACCGCCCAAGGTGGCGCTGCCGCCGCTCTTCGGATCGCTCGGGCGCGTCGACCTTCGCGCCATGCTCGACGTGTTCGAGACCAAGACGGTCGGCGCCGGAAACGTGCTCATCGAAGAGGGCACGCCCGGTGCCGAGGCGTACATCCTCGCGCGCGGAGAAGTCGAAGTTCGTCGCAACACGGAGAAGGACGAGTCGCTGCTCTTGGCTCGGCTCGGCAGCGGCGCGCTGTTCGGAGAGATGGCGCTGCTGTCGCGGGCACCCCGCGCCGCCAGCGTGATCGCCGCCCGGCCCAGCATCATCTTGGTGGCTCGTAAAGACGCCCTCGACACCATCGCGGCGAGCCAGCCCGAGGTGGCGCAGGTGTTCGCCGATCACTGCCGGCGGCGCATGGTGGAAAACCTGGTCCGCACGAGCTCCATTCTGAGCGCGGTGAAGCCCAACGAGCGTCCGGCTCTGGTCGAACGCTTCGTGACGCGCACCTACGAAGACGGCGACGTCTTGATCCACCAAGGCGGAACTTCGGAAGGACTGCACTTGATCGCGTCCGGGGAGGTCGCCGTCATGCACCACGACGGGGCCGACACCACTCTGATCGCCAAGCTCGGGGTGGGCGAGGTGGTGGGTGAGGTGGCGTTGGTGCTCCGGCGCCCGTCCACGGCCCACGTCATCGCGGCGTGCCCTACCGTCACCTTGCACCTCCCGCGGGATCGCTTCCTCGAGCTGATCAAGGAGCACCCGGCCATCCTGGGCGAGCTCTACGAGCTTGCCATCAAGCGGGACGAGGAAACCAGCAGCATCGTGGCCCAAGAGGCCGCCGACGCCGACGATTTCGTGCTGGTGTGACCGCTCGCGCTCCGGCGAGAAAGCCGCCGTCGGCTTGACCCCAAGCCGGCCGCTTTGTATGCCCCTCCGCATGCTTCGTTTCTCGAGCAAGCTCGTCGCCTCGGTGATCCTCTCCGCCGCCTGCTTCGGTTGGGCCGGCGCTGCCCACGCCGAGAGCAAGATCGCGGTCATCGACACTCAGCGCGCCATCATGGAAACCGAGGATGGCCTCCGCGCTCAGGCGACGTTGAAGAAGCTCTTCGACAAGCGCCAGCACGAGCTCGACAAGAAGCAGACCGACATGCAGAAGGAGCGGGAGGACATCGAGAAGCAGCAGAACGTCCTCAGCAAGGGCGCCCTGCAGAAGCGCGTCGAGAAGTGGCAGCGCGAGATGATTCAGCTCCAGACGGTGTTCGTCGAGTACAACAAAGAGCTGCAGAAGAAGCAGAGCGAGCTGACTCAGCCCATCTTCCAGAAGACCATGGGCATCATCCGTCGCGTAGCGTCCACCGAGGGCTACGACCTCGTCGTGGACAAGCAGGCGGTGCCCTACGTGCGCAGCGACCTCGATCTCACCGACCGCATCATCCAGCAGTACAATCAGGGTGGCGGCGGCGACACCAAGGGCGACAAGGGTGCGAAGCCGCCGACGGCCCCTGCGCCTGGAGCCCCGCCTGCGCCCGCGCCCGCCGCCCCTCCCGCGGCACCGGCGCCCAAGAAGCCCTGAGCGGAGTCGCCCGTCTTGTCGGGCATCGCGCTGTCCGGTCCCGAGTCCGTGGCAGAGCTCGTGCGACGCCTCGGGGGTGAGGCCGATGTCGAGCTCGCCGGCGCACGTGTCGAGCGCGTGGTGTCGCCATGGCAGGTGGCGTCGTCCACCGATCTCGTCGTGGTCTCGAGCCCGCGTGCGCTCGCTGGCATCTCGGAATCGGCAGGCGTTTTCCTGTGTACCGAGAGCCTCGCGGCGCGCGTGCCGAGAGGGCGCCGCATCGTGCACCCCCACGCCGAGTGGGCGCTCGCCGAGCTACTGACCACCGCGGCTGCCGAGCGCAGGGCTCCTCCGCCCGCCGAGGTCTCCGCCGACGCCGACGTGCATCCGAGCGCGGTCGTGCTGCCCGGAGCACGCATCGGCGCTCGCTCGCGCATCGGCCCGAACGCCGTCGTGTATGGGGGCGTGAGCGTGGGGGCCGACGTGGACATCGGCGCATCGGCCGTGATCGGTCGACCCGGGTTCGGTTTCGTCGATGGCCCAGCCGGTCGTGTCCTTCGCATGCCGCAACTCGGTGGCGTCGTGATCGAGGACGCTGTCGAGATCGGAGCGCTCTCGAGCGTCGACGCCGGGACGCTCGGCCCCACGCGCATCGGGCAAGGCAGCAAGCTCGACGCGCAGGTCCACGTCGGCCACAACGTGGAGATCGGTCCCGGTTGTCGCATCGCCGCCCAGGTCGGCTTCGCGGGATCGGTGGTGCTCGGCGCAGGCGTCTTCGTGGGGGGGCAAGCGGGTTTCAAGGATCACGTGCGCGTGGGCGACCGTGCGCGCGTCGGTGCCAAGAGCGGCGTCATCGGTGACGTCGCGCCCGGGCAGACGGTGGCAGGTTTTCCCGCCGTGCCGCGCGTGCAGTGGCTGCGCGCGATGGCGCGGCTCGTCGGACGCGCTTCACGTTCGTGATTCACGAGCAGTCCGAGAACACGCCGCTGAAGAGGGCTTCGCCCAGGCGCTCGTGGGCAGCCTGATTGAAGTGCAGGCCGTCGCGGATCCAGGTGAGTTCGTAGTCGGCGCACAAACGACCTTCGTCGCCGCAGGCGAGAAGCTGATGGGAGTCGAGCACGAACGTCAGCCGCCCGGCGCTCCCCTGCCCGCGAATCCAGGCGTTCACCTCGCCGGTCGCGGCCGCACGTTGCGCGTTGTAGTAGCGCGTGTAGCCCGCCCATGGCGAAAGCGTCACGCCGATCACGGAGACGCCCGCACCCTCTGCCGCGCGGTACATCGCGTCGAGATCGGTGATGATGCTCCGCGCGGGCCGCCCGTGGGCGCCGCGCAGGAGGTCGTTCACCCCGCCGAACACGATTACCTGGCCGTACTGCGGACGCGGATGACGACGGTCCCGCGGAATTCCGAGCACCTCGCGGGAGAAGCGCCGGCGCATCTGCAGCACCGTCTCGCCTCCGCGCCCGTAGTTGTCGAAGCGACTCTCCGGGCAGCGCCGCTTCAGATACTCGAGGTACTTCCCGCCGCGCGAACGCGCGTCCGTGAGCGAGTCGCCGATGGCGGCCACGCTGTAGCGCTTGCCGCTCTTCTCCGCAGCGTGGGCCGACGGCGCCCCGAGCGCGACCACGGTCGCGAAGGTGAGCGCGAGTGTCCATCCGCGGCGCATGTTCCAAGGGTAGCACGCTGCGCGGCCCGCTTCGCGTTCAGGGGGAAGAGCCGACCTTGGCAGGTGTCTCTTCACAACCCGCGCGCGGGTGCCGAGCGAGGTAACGCGTCGTGTCCTCCAGGATGGCCCGCAGCATGCGCCGCGCCATGTAGCGAGCGCCCTTTTGCGTCAAGTGGATGCCGTCGGCTTGGCCCATTCCGGTGGCGATGAAGCGCACCATCGAAGCTTCGCCTCCCATGGCGCCCCGGAAGTCCCAGAACGCGCTCTGGGTCTCGCGTGCGACGGTCACGTTCTGTTGGGCAACGAGCCGCAGGTCGGGCACCGAGTGCGTCGCCCGCACGGACGTCACCTGATCGACCGGCGTCGTGACCAACACCGAGACGTTGGGCGAGGCATCGCGGAACCGAGCGATGAGCTCGCTCATCCAGCTCACGTATTTCACGGGCCAGACTTGGTTGCTGCCGAGGAGCAGCACGACGAGGTCGTACCCGCGGTGGCGCAGAGCCGCGCGCATCACGTCCGGATCTTGACGCAGGAGCAGCGGGCCGCTCACCGCACCGACTCCCAAGGAATCGACGATGAAGCTCGGAACGTCGCGCTCGAGCGTCATGCCGAACACGGTCACGGGTTTCATGCTGCCCGCCACCACTTCGATGCGATGGGCCGCGTCGGGCAGGGTGAACGCGTAGAACCCGGCCTCGATGTCGGGGCTTTCCGCCGAGAACGTCCCCAACGTCTGTCCGTCCGCGCGCACCTCGACCGAGCCGGCGTGGGGCTTTTTCAGATAGTAGAGGTCGAAGCGACTCGCCGTGAGTCCGATGGGCGAGCCTTCCGCTGCCGTCGCCACCCAGGTCACCGCGCCCCGTCGTTCACTGCGGGCCGAGATGCCCGCGAAGCCGTAGGCGCGATCCTGGGATGGATGCGTCGAGACGGCGAACGGCTTCCAGTCGAGCCTGTCGTGTCCAGAGCGCACGTCCATGTGGCGGTACCAGTTCCAGGGTCGGCCGAGGGCGATGTAGCCGTGGCCGGCGTCGCCATGGGCGAGCTGGAGCGTGCGGCGTATCTCGCCGGTGATCCAATCCATCGTCATGTTGGAATCGCCGAACACGGCGATGCGCACGGGGTCGCGCGTTCGTCCGCGGAGCAGCCGCAGTACCTTCTCGTGGAACGAACGCATCGCGCCGTGCTCGTCCGCGACGGCGGGGAGCGGCACGTCGATGGAGCTCGAAATCAAGTCAGGGAGCTCGAGCCCGACGTCGGGGCAAACAGGCTCAGCAGGCGCGACCTCGGTGGGCGGTGGTGCCGCCGTGGGTGGAGTCGCGAGCTTGGGAGGCTTGGGCCGAACGGGCGACGCGGCGGTCTCCACGTGCGCGTTCTCTCCGCCGCCACCACACGCGAGCGCCCAAGACGCGGCGAAGAGCCACACGATCGCCGCGGTGCGGCGTGGGCTCCGGCTCGGGCGGGGCGAGGTCTCGAGCATTCCTCACGAGCTTACTTCCGGATGCTTTGGTGTGCTCGTGATCCGTGCCGTGTCGCCGTCGCCCGGCGGTGATATAGCGAGTTCGATGAGCGGTCGCGCGACGAGCCTCGACATCCAGAAGATCCTGGAGATCCTCCCGCATCGCTATCCCTTCGTGCTGGTCGACCGGGTGCGTGAGCTCGAGCCCGGTAACTACATCGTCGGGCACAAGATGGTGAGCTTCAACGAGCCCTGGTCGTCCGGTCACTTCCCCGGCCGCCCCATCATGCCCGGCGTGTTGATCATCGAGGCCCTGGCGCAGATCGGTGGCATCCTGGCCTACGCTTCGGAACCATTCGATGCGAGTCGGAGCTTGATGTACTTCCTCGGCATCGACAAAGCGAAGTTCCGTCACACGGTGACCCCCGGTGATCGACTCGATCTGCGCGTCGAGGTCATGCAGCATCGCACCAACGTCTGGAAGCTTCGTGGCGAGGCCAGCGTGGAGGGCACGTTGTGCGCGCAGGGTGAGCTCTTGGCCTCCATCGTCGACCGCGCAGGCTGAATGGCTGAGGTGCATCGGACGGCCCACGTCGAGCCGGGCGCGGAGCTCGGCGCGGACGTCGTGATCGGACCCCTGTGTCACGTCGGAAGCGGCGTGAAGCTCGGTGCGGGGACGGAGCTCGTCTCGCACGTCACCGTGCTCGGGCCGGGCACCACGCTCGGTCGCATGAACCGGGTGTTTCCCGGAGCCGTGCTCGGCGCGTCGCCCCAAGACAAGTCGTATCGCGGCGAGAGCACGCGGCTCGTCGTCGGCGACGACAACCAGATCCGCGAGCACGTCACCATGCACCGCGGCACCGACAAGGGCGGTGGTGTGACCCGGGTCGGTAGCCGCGGCCTCTTCATGGTGGGAGCGCACGTCGCTCACGACTGCCAGCTGGGTGACGACGTGGTTCTCGCCAACCTGACCACTCTCGGCGGTCACGTCCGGGTCGAGGACCACGTGGTCACGGGCGGGCAAGCGGCGGTGCAGCCTTTCGTGCGCCTCGGACGCGGTGCGTTCTTGGCGGGCGGTGCTCGGGTGGAGCACGACGTGCCGCCCTTCGTGATCGTCCAGGGCGATCGGGCGAAGGTTCGAGGGTTGAACCAAGTGGGCCTCGAGCGCATGGGAGTGCCCGAGGCTTCGCGCCGGGCGCTCAGTCGCGCGTTCCGCGAGCTCTGGCGCAAGGACCGACCGCTCGCGCGCGGAGTCGAACTGGTCCGCGCCGAGCTGGCGGAAGACCCCTTCGTCGCAGAGCTCCTCGCCGCCCTCGAGCGGCGCTGACTGACGGCCACTGCTTCGAGCGGATGGCGCCGCGCTCAGCCCTTGGACTCGAACAGGTCGTCGAACACCCGGTCGAAGTCCTCGTCGTCGTTCACGGCTCGTGTCCCCGACGCCGGGCGCGCGCCGGGCTGGAGCGCAGCGATGCGATCCGAGACGCCGCGATAGCGTGGGTCTTTGCGGGCGACCTTCTGGAAGTAGTAGAGCGCGTCCTTCACTGCGCCCTTCATCTCGTACACGTTGCCGAGATCGTAGTAGAGCGCCATCTCCTGATCGGTGGTCTTCTGCCCGGCTTCCAGGCCGCGGATGTAGGCCTTGGCCGCGGCGTCGAGTTCGCCGAGCTCGAGCTTGATCATGCCGATCATCGCGTAACACATGCACTCGCGCGCCGGGTCGCGCGCGGCCAACTCGAACTCGTTCACCGCATCGGCGAGGAGCCCCATCTCCTTGTAGGCGACGCCCAGGTCGTAGTGGGTGGCGGCGTCGTTTTCGCTCACCTGAGCGCGGATGCCGGCTTTGAACTTCTCGAACACCCGATCCACGTCCAAGTCGGTGACGTTGTTCGGGGCGGGCATGGAGGGCGCTTTGGGCTCGAGGCTATCGAGTGCCTCCAGTGAAGCCGCGATGTCGAACGAGCGATCCTCAGGCTCTTCCTCGCGTTCGGCCACCGTCGCGGCGAGCGCCGAGCGTTCGATGGTGCCGCTCTCCTGCGACGCGCCCATCATGTGTTCGATCTCGGCCATGCGCTCGACGAGCAGCGGATGGTTCGGAACGCGCGCGAGCTGATCGGAGATGATGGCCTTGGCGTCGTCGTAGAGGCCGCGAGAAGTGAAGAACTCCGCCTCTTCGAGCGCTTCCTCGATGGCCTCGTGGGCGCTCGACTCCGCGTCCGTCGCCACGCCGAGCGTTTCGGCCTCGGTGTCGGTGTATTGGTCGGTCGGTGCCGTCTCGTCCGCGTACGCCGACGGTGCGTCGAGGTCTTCGAGCAACGCGTCGTCTTCCGAGCCGAGCGGGAAGCTCGGTAGCGGGTCGCCGGCCTGCGGATCGCTCGTGACGGCGAACGGATCGTCCATCTGGAAGTCGCCGTCCGCACCCAGGATTTCCGGGCTGGCCATGGCGCTCGAGGCGCTGACTTCTTCGAGGTCGTAGGAAGGGAGAGGGCCGCGCGCGCGGTACTCGTCCCAAGCCGGCTCGCCGCCGTCGTAGCCGCTGATGTCCACGCTGTTCTGCTCGGCGGCGGCGTAGTCGGGCGCGACGGCTTCGGTGGGGCCGTCGGCCGTCCAGGCTCCGCCCGCACCGACGCCGCTCTGCGCGCGAGCCAAGAGCTCCAGCGCGACGGGATGCTGGGGCTCCGAGTCCAAGACGTCGTAGAGCAGCATCTCGGCCCGTTCGGTGTCTCCGCGCTCGAGGTAGAGCGTGGCGAGCTCGACGGACTCTCCGATGGCGGCGTCGCGATCTCCCGACTCGATCAAGAGCTCGCGCAGCTTCTCGCGGACCTCGACGCTCGACGGGTTGACCTCGAGGGCGATCTGGAGCGTCTCGAGCGCCTTGCTGTAGAGGCGGAGTTTGCGGAACGCTTCCGAGTCGACCAGCGCCTTGCGCACGTGGGCGTCGGCGTCGAAGTCCTCGGCGTAGGCCTCTTCGACCTGCGGTCGTCCACCCGCAACCACCACGTCGGGTGCGCTCGCTTGTTGCGGGCGCATCTCGGGGCGGCTCGGACGCTGGAGCGCGAAGGGCGCTTCGGAAGGCAGGTCCGGCTCCGGCTCGACCGAGACGACCGAAACGACTTCTTCCACTTCCTCGATGTGCTCCGGCTCGTCGACGAGCTCGACGTCTTCGTCGTCGACGTGAACGCTCGAAGGCTCGCGCTGCATCGAGGGCGGCCCCGACGGAGCGAGGGAGAGCAAGGCACGCACGCCCTCGTCTTCGGGTGCCACCTGCTGGAGGTGTGCGATGAGCTGCTCGAACAGGTCCTGGCGCTCGCTTTCCCGGGCGATTCGCGCCATTTCCTTGTAGACCTCGATGGCCTTGTCGCCCTGCCCGATCAGGGTGAACGCTTGGGCCAAGAGCCCCAAGGTGTCGAGGTCACGCGGGTCCGCCTGGAACGCGACCTGGAGCTTGGCGAGGGCCTGCAAGCCATCTTCACGGCGACCCTTCTGCAAGTAGAGCTGCGCTGCCATGCGCGCGTACTTCGGGTCGGGCTTGAAGTGCAGGATGCGCTCGATGACCTTGAGCGCGTCCTCTCGTCGCTCGAGCTTCAATAGGAGCTCGGCCGCGGTCCAGAAGGCCTCGATGGCGTCGTCGAGGTCTTGAATCCGACAGCAGGCTTCGGCGAGCCTCAAGTACGGCAGTGGATTCGTGGAATCCAGCGACACCATCTTGCGGAAGACGTCGATGGCATCCCGGTCCAGGTTGTTGCGCTGGTAGCGGGCGGCCACCTCGTCCCAGGCCGCCAGGGCGTCGCTCGTGAGTCCGAGCTGGGCGTAGATGTCGGCGAGCTTCGGGACGATGTAGGAGTAGCGCTCGGTGAGCTGGGGCGCGTGCTTACGGATGACCTCGCGGATCTGTTTGTAGACGGCGATGGCCTTCAGCGCGAAGCCCTGTTCGGCGTAGAACTTGCCGACCTGATCATAGGTGGCGATGGCGTGGTCGTAGGCTTGCATACGCGTCTGCAGGTCACCGACCTTGAGCAGCGTGCGCATGTCCTTCGGATCGAGCTGGACCACCTTCAGGTAGTCCTCGACGGCCCGGTCGTACCGCTTCTTGTCGACCCACTTCTGGGCGCTCTGGAGGAGTTTCTCGCGATCGGACACGGGCGACCTTCCGGTCGAGCGCTCCCGGAGCGCCCGACAGGTGGTGGAAGCGCCAAATCGTACGCGATGCGGGCCTTCAGCGTCAAATTGGCCTGAGATTTCGGGAGAGTGGGCCAGGCTCCGGGCGCAGAATGCGCTTTCGGCTCCGGGACGTTGCGGTTCGGGGCTCGCCGCCGCATCGTCAGGGCACGATGACTCGAAGCCGCACGTATCGCGCGCCCTTCGCCCCGGGGGGGGCCGTTGCCGTCGACTCGGAGATGTGTCGGAAGCTCCTCGCCATCGCGCTCGGACGGGGCGGTGACTACGCGGACCTCTTCTTCGAGTACCGCGCCGGCGGCGGCATCGTGTTCGAGGAGGGCATCACGAAGAGCGCCTCGCGCGGCGTGAGCCTCGGGCTCGGCGTGAGGGTCCAGCGCGGCGACGCGACCGGCTACGCGCACACCGAGGACCTCGCTTGGGACTCCATGAAGCGCGCAGCCGAGACAGCCGCGCGCATCGCCAACGAGGGGGGCAAGGCGCCGCCGGCTCGACTCGAGCCTCTCTCACTCGCGACTCGCTACGAGCTCGAGCTGCCGAGCATCGACGTGGCCGGTCCCGAGAAGCGCGCGCTGCTCGAGCGCGCGAGCAAGGCCGCTCACGCGTTCGACTCGCGCATCGTCAAGGCCGAAGCGACCTTCGCCGAGGAGATTCGCGAGATCCTCGTGGCCACCAGCGATGGCCGCATCGCCCACGACGTGCAACCGCTCCTGCGCTTCGGAGTTCGAGCCATCGCCGAAGAGAACGGCAAACGCGAATCCGGATCGAGTGGCGGCGGTGGTCGCATGACGCTGGGGTACTTCGCCGACAAGAGCCCCGAATGGCACGCCGAGCGCGCCGCAAGGCAGGCGGTGACCATGCTCGGGGCGCGTCAAGCACCTGCCGCCCAGATGGAGGTCGTGCTCGCACCCGGCGACAGCGGCATCTTGCTGCACGAAGCCGTGGGACACGGCCTCGAGGCGGACTTCAACCGCAAAGGCACGAGCAACTACACCGGCATGGTCGGCAAGCCGGTCGCCAGCGAGCTGTGCACCGTGGTGGACGACCCGACGTTCCTCCAGAGTCGGGGCTCCATCAACGTCGACGACGAGGGCATCGAACCCGAAAAGAGCGTGCTCATCGAAAACGGCGTCCTCCGCGGCTACATGCAAGATCGGCTGTCGGCGCGCCATTTCCAGGTGAACCCGCGGGGCAACGGTCGCCGCGAGAGCTTCGCTTGTGTCCCCATGCCGCGCATGACGAACACGGTCTTGCTCTCGGGTCCCCACGATCCCGAAGAGATCGTGAAGAGCGTGAAGCGAGGCATTTTCGCCAAGACCTTCGGCGGCGGCCAGGTCGACATCTCGAATGGCGACTTCGTGTTTTCGCTCACCGAGAGCTACTTGATCGAAGACGGAAAGATCACCGCGCCGCTGAAGGGCGTGAACCTCATCGGCAACGGTCCGGAGACCCTGCGCGAAGTCAGCATGCTGGGAAACGACGTCGCGATCTCCGACGGCATCTGGACCTGCGGCAAGGACGGCCAGAGCGTGCCGGTCGGCGTCGGTTGCCCGACCATCAAGATCCAGAAGATCACCGTCGGTGGCACAGAGATCGGTTGAAGCCAGCGTCCGGCGCTCCCGCACCTACGTCGGGGTGATCGGTCACGGCCCCTTGCTCGAGCGGGAGGAGGGGGCAGCGGCCATCCTGCGCCAGCTCGGCGCCGAGGTGCGCACGCTCGATCTCTGGGACGACCCCCTCGAACTCGTGCACCCGAGCGACGAAGATTTCGGCGTGCGTCCGCGTGCCATGGTGTTCGAGGCGCTCGACCGACCCGACTTGGCCGTGGCGGCGTTGCGCGCCCTCCGGCGTGAGAGCAGCTTCGACGGGGTCGGCACGTTGGTGGCGTTGACCGTGGGTCAGATCGCTCGGGTCGAACCCGCCAGCGGCTTCGACGACTTCGTCCTTCACCCCTACGTGCCCGAAGAGCTCTACGCGCGGATCCGTGCCATCGAGTTTCATCGCAGCGAGTTCGCCACGGACGAGCGCCTGAAGGTCGGTAGCCTGATCATCGACAAAGCCGCCCACGAGGTCAGCCTGGACGGGCGGCCGGTGGCGCTCACGGCCAAGGAATTCGCGCTGCTCGCCTACTTGTGCGAGCGACGCGGCCGGGTGCACAGCCGCGAGCACCTCTTGGCGCGCGTCTGGGGCAATCGTTACGAAGGCGGACCGCGCACCGTGGACATCCACGTGCGGCGCCTGCGGGCGAAGCTCGGCGATGCACTTCCCCTCGAGACGCTGCGCGGCTCGGGCTACAAGCTGCGGGTGCCCGAAGGGAGCGAGCCGAGCTCGGGTGCTTCGGAGATCCCGCCGCCGGTGGCGGATGACCAGGAGGAGGAAGCATGATCATCGTGTCCACCGGCTGTCCTGCAGGCGTCGGTCCCGAAGTCTCGGTCGCCGCAGCCGCGCGCCTTCCGGAGCGCTGTCTCCTGGTCGGAGACCACGGGACCCTGATCGCTGCCGCGGAAAGCGTCGGTGTCGATCCGCGGCGGCTCGTCCCGTTCACTCGCGGTGCGCGCAAGCGCCACGACATTCCCGTGTTCCACATGGGCCCCCTGCTCTCCGCTGCCGATCGACGGCCGGGTAGGCCTTCGAAGAAGAGCGGCGTGGCCCAGCTCGCCTACATCGACGTGGCCTACGATCTGGTGCGCGCCGGAGTTGGACGTGCGCTCGTCACCGCTCCCGTGAGCAAGGAAGTGATCGCCGCCTCGGGCGCGCCGGGCGCCGCGCGCTTCCGCGGTCACACCGAACACCTCAAAGATCGCGACGGTGCCGAACATGCGGTGATGTGCTTCGCGTCTCGTTCGCTGGTCACGAGCCTCGTCACCACCCACTTGGCCCTGACGCGCGTGCCCCGCGCCGTCAGCAAGAAGTCGGTGGCGGCGGCCATCCGGGCGCTCGCTGCGCTGCTTCAGGGGCTCGGACGAAAACGCACGGACATCGCCGTGTGTTCGCTGAACCCTCACGCCGGTGAGGGGGAGATGTTCGGCAACGAAGAGCGGTCGGCCATCGTTCCCGGAATGGCCGAAGCTCGTCGCTCGCTCGGAGCCAGGGTGCGCCTGACCGGACCCATCGGCGCCGAGACGGCGTTTCGCAAGGCCAAGCTCGGCGACTTCGATGGGGTGGTGGCGATGTACCACGATCAAGCGACGATCCCGCTGAAGCTGGTGGCGTTCGGAGAGGCCGTGAACGTGACCATGGGCCTCTCGTTGGTGCGCACCAGCGTGGATCACGGCACCGCCTACGACATCGCGTGGCGCGGGCACGCCGACCCCGCCGGGATGCTCGCGGCCATGCGCCTCGCGAAACGCCTCGCGGCCGGCTGAGGCAGGGCTTCGTCGTTGTGCAACCTTGCTCGGTAGGCGGGCCGGACCGCGGCAAGAGGCGCAGCGTTTCGATCGGTTGCCGTACAAGTACGACGGCCGCAGTCCCGCTCGGCCCGGCCAGAACCGATCGACGCTTGGTCGTTGTGGTCGCGACCGGGTCGTGACATCCCTCGTCGCGCATGAATGGGCTTCGGCGTGTGTCGGCGGGCGACCCCACGACCGCAGCGGTCGATTCCAAGGAGCTCGCGCGGCTCGCGCTGCTTTGCCGAGCGGAGCTTGCGGATGAGTCGGACGCGACGTCGGTCGTGCTTCAGGTCGCAGCGCAGGCTCTGGCTCGTGAAGCGGGTGTCACGGCGCTGCTCGACGGACTTCGCCTGTTCGCGTCTCCGCTTCGGGAGACGGAAGGGCCGGCGCTCGAGGCCCTGGGGCTCCGCTTCGCCACTTTGCCGGCCGAGGCCCTGGGGCAGCTCTTCGAGCTCTCGCTCGACGCCACGCGCAGGAAGCGGAGCGGCAGCTACTACACGCCGCGGCGCTTGACCGAGGAGACCACGCGCGCCGCGCTGTCTCGGCTGGTCGAGCCCGACGTGGCGCCCACGGTCTGCGACCCGGCCCTCGGGGGCGGGGCGTTCTTGCTGGAGGCGGCACGCCAACTCGAACGCGCCCATCCTCGGCTCTCGCGCCGAGACATCGTCGAGCGCTTCTTGTTCGGTGCCGACGCGAACCCGCTCGCGGTGGCCGTTGCCGAGGCGGCGCTCTGTCTCTGGGCCCGCGACCCAGCGCTGGAAGTGGGCGCTCTCCGGCGTCACCTCGTGATCACGGATGCGCTCGAGCGCGGTTGGGAGAAACGAGTCTTGCCGCCGGGTGCCCAGGGCTTCGATCTGGTCCTCGGCAATCCACCCTGGGTGGCCTACGCCGGACGCGCGGCCGAGCCGCTCGACCCCGAGCGACGCCGCGAGCTCGCCGCCAGCTTCCAAGCGTTTCGTGGCTATCCAACGCTGCACGCGGTGTTCGTCGAGCGCGCGACCGAGCTCGCCCCCGAAGGCGTCGTAGCCCTCGTCGTGCCGAGCCCTCTCGCCGACTTGGAAGGCTACCGCCCGATGCGTCGCGCCGTCGCCCGGAGCCACGTGCCGGTCGAGCCGCTGCTCGAGTTCGGACAGGACGCGTTCGAACGAGTGACCCAACCCTGCATCGCTTTCGTCGCGGTGCCGGGTCGTGGTGACGAAGACGGACGCGCCTACCAACTCGCCGAGCGCCAGAAGCAGGCGGGCGCTGCCGAGCCCGTGGCCGCGCCCGAAGTGTTGAAGCGGGTGGCGAGCTTACCCAGTTTGCCCAAGGAGCTCTTCGGCGAGCTCGGGTTCCAGAGCGCAGGGGAAGTCACGAAGCGCTTGTTCCTGCGCGCCGACGCTCCGGACGAGCTCCACCGAGTGCCGCTGCTCGAGGGGCGCGAAGTGCGGGAGTTCCACGTGGGGCAGCCCCGTCTGTTCCTGAACCCGGACCCGGAGATCCTGGCCGCGGCTCGCTGCCGTCTTCGCCCACTCGAACACTATCGGCGTGCGCGCTTCGTCGTACGCCAAACCGCGAAGTACCCCATCGCGGCTTTGCACAGCGGCGTTCCATTCCGCAACACGCTGCTCGCGGGCTATGAGCACCCCGAGCTCACGTCCGAGCTCGCCGTGGCGCTCTTGAACAGCACGCTCTATCGGTCCCTTCACCTGGCGTCGCGGCGAGACGCGCGACAGGCCGCGTTTCCACAAGTGAAGGTGCTGCACCTCCGGGCCCTGCCCGCGCCGCCTGCCCGGCCCGAGCTCCATCGCTCCTTGGAAGAGCTGACCCGAAAGGCGCGCGCCGGCATGACCGCCGAGCTCCGGCACCAGCTCGATGCACTGGTGTTCGACCTGTTCGAGCTCACGTCGGAGGAGCGTGAGAGCGTGCTGCGGTTCGCTCGGGCCCGCGCGCCCGAGCTCGGTCGCGGAGGCTAGAGCTGGCACATTGGCACAACCCCGGCACGGCGTGCCGCGGTCGATGTCCCACGCGCCCGCGAAGTCCATGCGTTTTTCGCGGCTGGCACGTTGCCTGCTGAGAGCAGCGCCCATGCGACGCCTGGCTCCGGTCTTCGTGCTCTCGGCTCTTTGGGTTTCCGCCTGTGGTGGTTCGGTGAGCCAAGAAGGGAGCACGGGCGGGAGCGCAGGCAGCGGGGCCAGCTCCGGCACCGGCGCGAGCTCCGGCTTCGGCGGGGGCGGGAGCTCGGGCTTCGGTGGTGGTGGGAGCTCGGGCTTCGGCGGAGGCGGGAGCTCCGGGGCCGGCGGCGTCGCAGGGGGACCCAACTGTTGCAGCCCGGGCACCAAGTACGACTGCGAGACTTGGGGAGACGGCCTCGAGTGCGTCGACGGTGTCTGCAAAGAGCCGCCACCGCCCGGACTCTGCTGGTCCGACCAGGACTGCGGCGTGGGCGGGGGGATGTGTGTGGGCGCCTCCGTGTGTCCCTGCGGCGCGTACTGCGACTCTCCCGACGTGATGGGCAAGTGCACCAATGGGCCAGGCTGCTGCGCGACGGACAAAGACTGCGCGCCGACTCCGATGGGGCCCATGGTGTGCGTCGCGGGGAACTGCGAAATGGCGCCCCCGCCCGGCAAGTGCTGGTCGCAGAAGGACTGCAGCATCGGCACGACCTGTAGCGGTCAGTGTGTTTGCCCGTGTGGCGTCGATTGCCTCTGCGGCGGCCAGATGGGGTCTTGTGAAGGTGTCCCACCGCCGCCCGGGTCGTGCTGCAACTCGAGCTTCGAATGCGGTCCGGGCTACGTCTGCGGCGGCGGAGTCTGCCTGGTCCCGATCGCAGGCGCGTGTTGGAGCGACTCCGAGTGCCCGGCCAACAAGAAGTGCGTGGGCGCCTCCATCTGCCCGTGCGGCGCGCTCTGCGGGATGGCCGATTCGCCCGGCAAGTGCCTGTAGCGTGCTCGACGGCTCAGGCAGCGCTCATTGACACAAGCCGGCGCCGTCGCAGCTCTTCGTCCCATCGCACGTGCCCGGATCCTGCGCATTCTTCACGACGTCGCAGGTGCCAGGGCTTGCCGGGAGATTGCACGCTCCGCACACGCCACAGTCCGCGCTGGCGCAGCACACCGCATCGACACAATAGGTGCCCACGGCGCAGTCGTTGTCCGAGGCGCAGGTCGTGGCGAGCGTGTGGTACTCGAACTCCGTCGTGTTGCACGAGCCCTGATTGTACCCGTTGATCATCAACATGCGGCGATTCACGCCGTCCCAGACCATGGTGTTGCCGAAGCCACCAGCGGGTCCCGACGGGCCGGCGTTGGAGGTCTTCAGCCAGGTCTTGCCGTCGTACTCCCAAGTGTCGGTCAGGTAGGGCCCAGTGGCGCCGATGCCGCACGTGACGACGGTGCGCTGGCGAATCGGATCGTAGGCCATGGATTGATAGGAGCGCGCCGGTGGGCTCTGAGTCGGAGTGACCTTGGTCCAGAACGCGCCTGTCCACTCCCACGTTTCGTCGAGCGCCGAGCTCTGCGTGTTGGCTTCGGTGCGGCCGCCGAACATCACGACGCGAGAACGCGCCGCGTCGTACACCATGGTGTGGGAGAAGCGCTTGGACGGCGTGCCGCTCGTGGGTGACGACCAGCCCGTGCCGTTCCAGAGCTGGGTGTCGGCGTCATAATCGAAGTAGTGGTAGCCGCCGTAGAGCACGGCCTGGGAGTGAGCGGCGTCGAACGCGAATCCCGTCCAGCCGCGGGGACCGACTCCGCCGCTCGAGAGCAGGCTCCAATCCGAGCCCGTCCAGGTCCAGAGCTCGGCGAGGTACGAAACCGGGCTGGTCGCGCCCCCGAACATGAGCAGACGCTGATTGGCGGTATCCCACGCCATCGCTGCGCCGAAGCGTCCCGCGGGCTTGGTGGTCGGCGTCACGGCAGTCCAGGTCGAGCCGTTCCACGTATACGTGTCGTCGAGATGGGTCCCCCCGCAGTTCTCGCCGCCGAACAGCACCACGTAGCCGTGACTCACGTCATAACCCATGCCCGGCGCCTGCCGCGGCGAAGGCTTGTTGGCCGGGTTCAGCTGTTTCCAGACGCCCACCGGGGTCGGCACGCACTTGTTCCCCGAGCAACCGCCGGTCGCCGGGCAGTCAGCGCCGATCGCACACTTCTTGCCGAAGCCGCACACGGTGCAGGTCCCGCCGCAATCGACGTCTGACTCGCTTCCGTTCTGAGCGCCGTCGTTGCACTTCGGAACCGCGCACGTGAACGTGCCCGGCGTGCAGACCTTGCTCTGGCAGTCGCTCGACTGGAGGCACTTCTTCGTGTCGCCGCAAGCCCCGCATGCGCTCCCACCACAATCGACGTCGGTCTCCGCCCCGTTTTGCACCAAGTCCAGGCAGGTCGGGACGGCACACTTGTTACTCGAGTTACACACCTTGCTGGAACAGTCGCCGCCCGCGCCACAGGACTTGCCGTCTGCGCACTTGGCCTGACACGGTCCGCCGCAGTCCGTGTTGAAGTTCCCCCGGTCTTGTGGACACCCCAGAAGGCGCGACAATGCGCCAGGAGTGATCCATGGAGAAGAAGAAGCGGAAGCGACGGCACTTCACGCCGGAGTTTAAAGCAGAGGCCGTTCGTCTCT
>Ga0268298_10001773_pt1 | contig 24578 bp, 20 predicted proteins | sample WWTPWeurt_MetaG_FD_194462 | JGI IMG/M metagenome (GOLD analysis project Ga0268298, IMG submission 194462) | Activated sludge microbial communities from WWTP in Nijmegen, Gelderland, Netherland - WWTP Weurt | ecosystem: Engineered > WWTP > Aerobic digester > Activated sludge | place...
GATGGGGAATTAAGGAAATAAAAATCGCCCCGTCCGTTTGGACAGGGCGATCTCATTTCAATTCACTTACGCCGCGACGGCGGGTCTAAATTTATACCCATATACCAGATATATACCGCGCGGGAGAGATATTTGTGCAGTTGTGATGCCTAAAACTTGCCTGATGGGGAATGCAAATTTTGTAGGTATGATGTATAATGATAATGTATAAAGGAGAGCAATATGTCCGAGCATATGGTCCGAAAGCAAATATATCTGCCCCGCCGGCATAACCTGACACTTAAACGTTTGGCAAAGCAGCGAGGTGTAAGCGAAGCAGAGGTAATTCGCCAGGCATTGGAACGTGAGGCCCAAACCTCTGTATTACCTGTCCAAGGCAGCAGGCAGGCGTTGAATAATATTATCGTCTATGCGCGTTTACTTCGGAAGCGGCCTGAATTCTTAGAAGGAAAACCTTATGTATTCAACCGTGAGCAGTTGTATGAAGAACGGCAGACTCGTTGGTCCAAATCCAAGGGGGGGTAATCATGCCTTCTATCTTGCTGGATACAAATATTTTGATCTATACGTTCGATCCACGCGATGAGGCACGGCAAGAACAAGCCATTGCTATTTTGATCAAGCTGGAAGAGGAGGAAAAGGGTTGCTTGAGCACACAGTGTCTCTCTGAATTCGCAAGTGCTTCTCTGACGAAACTTGGTCTTTCCGCAGATGAAATCATGGAGAAAATCAGTGATTGGCAAAATGCCTTTCCTGCCTTCAATCTAACACCCCAAATTGTTCTAGAAGCTACACGCGGTGTACGTGATCACAAGCTCTCCTATTATGATGCCCAAATTTGGGCATGTGCCAGACTTAATCAAGTCCCCGTGATCTTTACGGAAGACTTTCAAGATGGGCAAATTTTGGAAGGGATTCGATTCGTAAATCCTTTTGCAGGCAATTTTGTGATTGAGGAATGGTAAACCAAGATGGCATTACCTAAAATCACGGAGAGCATAATCCGCGCGGGGGCGAGCCCGGAAAGTTTTCTGCGCGGCCAGGAATACTATCGAGAAGATGCGGTTTCGAATACCGCCATCCAGGGCGTCCTGTTGAGTGGCGAGTGTGCCGGCACCTATGCGCCCTATTACCGCGTGAAAGTGGAACTGGATGAGGCAGGCATCGCGGAAACGTCATGCACGTGTCTCTACGGATATGGCGGCTACTGCAAACACATAGTTGCCTTGTTGCTTGCATATCTGCATCGGTCAAAATCGTTCGCTGTGCGCAAAGCGCCCGCGGAACTCCTGTCCGATCTGGATCATAACGATCTCATCGCGATCCTGACCAAACTGATTCAGGAACAGCCCGATCTATATGACCGGATCGAAGCCATGACATCCGTTCCTTCGAAGTCCAAAAAGCAGCGAAAGAAAAAAGTGGATGTCGAAGTCTACCGCCGTCATATTCTCGGTATTGTCCACAGTTTGGATGGCATGAGAATGTCGGAGGCGTACTGGCATGTGGGGGGACTGGCAAATCAATTGCGCGAAATACAGGAAGCCGCCGTGAAATTCCTCGACGCCGGGGATCCCGAGACCGCGCTCGAGATCCTGTTCGTATTGCTGGAAGAGTCCAGCCGGGGTATTGAACACATTGACGACTCGGACGGCGAACTGGGCGGTTTCGTGGGCGAACTTGGCACACCCTTGGCAGAAGCTATTTTGAGCATGGAACTCAGCCAGGTCGAACGGGACAGGCTGGTTCGCAGGCTGGAGAAGTTGATCGAGTATGCTGGCGATTACGGGGTGGAAGGTAATCTCCCCATTGCCGTTCAAGCCGCGAGGTATGGCTGGGACGAGATACCCAAAGAGATGACATCCCCACAAAGGTTCAGATCAAAAGTCCGCGAAAATGATGAGCCGGATGATTGCGATGAAAACGATGATTGGAATGAGGAAGACGAGTATGAGCTTCGTGAATGGGGTTCTCCTGTTGTGTCAAGTTTCGATGACCTTACCGGAGCCAAGTTGAATGTGCTGGACCGGCAAGGCCGCACTGAAGAGTATCTTGCCCTTTGCAAGAAGGAAGAGCGCCATCTGCGTTATGCCCTTAAGTTGTGCGATCTCAAACAGGCGGCAGAGGCTGTGAAATATGCAAAAAAACACCTGTCTACTGCTGAAGAGACTTTGGAAATGGCCCGCCGCTTGCGAGAGTCTCGGCTGGTAATTGAGGCAATTGAGATCGGTGAGCATGGCCTGAATCTTGATGGTTCAAAGTCGGGACTCGGTGAATGGTTGGGCCCCGTGGAAGAAGCGCAGGGACGGACAAAACAAGCGTTGACAGCCTGGTCGGCTGCATTTGGTGAGCATCCATCGCTGGAAACCTATAAGACGATCAAACGCCTAGCGGGACTCAATTGGGGGCGCTTGCGCCCGGATGTGATGACAAAACTTCGCAAATCGTATGACAAACAGGCTTTGGCGGAAGTATATTTGCTGGAAGAAGAGTGGGATGATGCCATCAAAGTGGCTGAGGGACGTGATGTATGGTATTCCATTGTTGAAACGGTGGCAGATGGCGTAATAGAACACCGTTCGGAATGGGTTGCCCGGATCAGTCTGAAACAAGCAGAACGTTTAATGACCGAAGCCAAAAGTAAGAATTATCCGATTGCTGCTGCTTGGCTCAAACGCGCGAAACAAGCCTATAAGCTGTTGGGAAAAACGGATGAATGGAAGAAATATTTGGATGAGACCAAAGAGAAATACAAGCGAAGGCCAGCGCTGCAAAACCAACTTGCTCGATTGTAATCAGAGTTGAAATCATTATTTACAGACGGGTGCGCAATCGTCCGTCCAAAGGGTTGTCAAGGGAGCAAACGAACCCACAAGATTTCTTAGCGACACTTTTACTCCACCCATTCTGCATCTTCGGTATAGTTGAACCGGCAGGTTCATTCTTGATATCAAAGGTGACAAAATGACACGAAGAGCAGTAATCTACATCCGCGTCTCATCCGAAACCCAGGGAGAAAAATCCAGCCCCAGCGAACAAGAAAGTGACTGCCAAACTCTAGCCAAAGAAAAAGGATTGCAAGTGATTCATGTTTATCGTGATGTGGAAAAATATCGGGTGCAGAACAGGCTGGTCGAACCATCAGGCAGTCGTTCAGACCGACCCGGTTTGTTAGCCATGCTCAAAGACGCCGCCAGAGATGAATTTGATGTCATTATTGCCTGGCGAGAGGATCGACTGTATCGTGGAATACGAGCAATGTTGACAATCCTGGAAACCGTCCAGGACTATAAGATCGAAATCCTGTTGGGAAAAGAAAGTTTCGACACCAAGATCGCTCCTATCCGTGCCTGGGTAGCTCAGATGGAATTGGATGGGATGAAAGAACGGATGACAATGGGAGTGATCGCACGGCTGAAAGCGGGGAAAGCAAACACGGGACAGGATCGCTACGGTTATATTCGCACAGGCGAAAATATCCACATCCAGAAAGAAGAAGCTAAATGGGTACGTCAAATCTTTGCATGGTATATCCAGAAAACTCCCCTCATGCAAATTCGAAAACGTCTGATCACTGCGGATGCTCCACAAAAGGGGAGCAGTATTTCCCGACACATCCAATGGTCCCGGTCTAGTATTCAGGCTATACTCAGGTCTGCCAGAGAGTATGCCTTTGGCCTCAAGAAATATTCCCGTGCAGGACAGACCTTCCATATCCCTGTTGCACCCATCATCGATATACCTACCTATGAATTGTTTGTAAAGATGCGAGAAGAAAACAAAACCTACCCAAAACACCGCCGGCAAAATGATTACCTGCTATCCGGGCATCTGAAATGTGCCTGCAAACTGACCTGGCGGGCACGCACAACGACTCACCGCAACAGCCGCAAGGGGGAGTGGGTTGAGCGCAAAACCCCAATTCGTACCTATTTCTGTCCACAACCCCATAAGGAACTCAAACCGCCGGACTGTCCCAAATCTGTGAGTGCCAAACGTGCAGAATCACAGGTCTGGGAGAAATTGTACGAGTTTGCTATGAACCCGGAATTCCTGCATGCGCAAGCCAAAGACCTGGTCCGGCAACTCCAGCAAAGGTATGAACGCCTACAAAAAGATCGGGGACAGATTCTTGAAGAACTGGAAAAAGAGTCTGTCAAGCGCCAGCAAGTAATCACGGAAGCCCGCAAAAAATTGAGGGTGGATGCCGAATTTGATGAGCAGATGCGCGAACTGTATAAAGTAGAAGAATGCTTGAAGCGCAGATTGAAAGGCCTGGAACAAGAAATCGGTACCTCTGCCAGATTGGATTGGAAAGAAAAAGTTAAGGAGTATGTGACGGACCTTCAGACAGGGATCGAGGAATTGAATAACGCTATCCCCAAAACTCCCGAAGAGCAGCATCGTGTCTTTTTGTTGAAAAAGCAACTGGTGGATGAACTTGTCGCCGAAGCGATAATCGATAGCAAGCGAAACATTCAGGTGGAGTTTCGAGCCAAAATCATGGATCTGGCGGTGAGTAAACAACTACTGGATTTTCCGAATAATGGCGAAATTGTAGTTCGGTTGTAGTGAAAAGCTTATAAAAAATAACGCCTTGACAATCCCTCAAAAGAGAGTGTCAAGGCGTTTCCCTATATGGAGCAGGGTGTGGTATGTATTAAATGTGGTTCAATGTGGGTCGAAACTTATACTCGTATACCAGATGTATACCGCGCGGGGTTGATTTTGATTATGGTGTAATCCGCTTAACCTGACATATCGGTAATTACCAAAGGAGTCCTTGTGGTCACATCATGCTGTTTCTTTATCCATCATTGCCAGGCCTTTATCAGCCCATGACAGACCTTCCTCCAACTGTTCCCGCGTGATGATGAGCGGCGGAGCAATGATGAGAATGTTTTTGAACGTGAAGACATACACGCCGTTTTGAATCAGGAAACTCTTCAAAGGTGCGATGTCCAGTGGCTCTTTCGTCTCGCGGTTCTTGACCAACTCGATTCCCGCGAACAAACCGATATAGCGTACATCCCCCACCGACGGATGATTCGCCTTCATCTGCTCCAACCGTTGACCAAGATACTTGCCCATCTCACTCACGCGCTCGAATACATTTTCCTTTTCGTAGGCTTCAATGGTTGCAACGCCCGCCGCGCAGGAGAGCGCGTGACCGTTATAAGTCAAGCCCGCGTACAGCACATGGTCATCAAAATATTTGGCGATCTTTTCCGAGACGATCACCGCGCCAAGCGGCATGTAGCCCGACGTAATCCCTTTCGCGGTTGTGATGATATCTGGCACGACATTCCAGTTATCCACGGCGAACCATTTGCCCGTGCGTCCCCAGCCGCTCATCACTTCATCGGAGATGAGCAGGATGCCGTACTTGTCGCAGATCTCGCGCATACGCGGCCAGTAATCATCGGGCGGGAGGATGAGTCCGTTCGTGCCTGTCACGCCTTCGAGGAAGATTGCTGCGATCTGGTCGGGACCTTCGTGCAGAATCACCTCTTCGACATGGCTGATACACTGACGCTTGCAAGTGTCTTTCGTCCAGCCAAACGGACAGCGATAGCAATACGGATCGAGAAAATGCACCACGCCCGAAATGGAAGGCTCGGAAGCGATGCGGCGATAATCACCTGTCAACGCAACCGCGCCATGAGTCGCGCCATGATACGAACGATAGCGCGCCAGAATCTTGTGACGTCCCGTATATTGACGCGCAATCTTAATCGCGTTCTCGTTCGCATCCGAACCGCCGAGGGTGAAGAATGTTTTCTTCAAATCGCCAGGCGTGATCTCTGCCAATTTTTTTCCGAGACGGGCACGCGGCTCCGTGGCATGGAATGGGCTGATATAGGTCAACCTGGCGGCTTGGTCTTGAATCGCCTTCACCACCTTTGGGTGTTGATGTCCGAGATTCGAGTTTGCCAACTGCGAAACCAGATCAAGATAACGCTTGCCGTTCGCGTCCCAAAAGTACACACCCTCCGCGTGGGTGACGGGAATCGGATTCAACTTTCCCTGCGCAGACCAGGAGAAGAAGGTGTACTCCTTGTTGTAGTCAACGATCTCTTGCGGGGATAGCTCTTCGGTAGTTTCGGTCAGTTCGGGTATGGTCATGTTTCAACCTTTGAGATTAGAGAGCAGTGAAGTGATGAGAAGCGACTACTCTCTAATCATCTGCTCTCTACTTGTGCAAATTCCTTGCCGCCACAAAACTCAGCCCCTTCTCCGTCAACGCCCACGCGGTGCGATTGCAGGCATCCACTTTGTCGAGATAGTTTTGCAACAGGTTATCCCAGTCACCAGATTCGATGACATCCTTCTTCTCGCGGAAGTAATCCAACACATCTGAAAGATGGGCGCGGGTCACATCCACTTCGGGATCGCCGCCCTCATGTTTTGCGGCGATGTTTGCCACGCGCGCGGCCACGTCTACCAATTCAGCGCGGCGGTTGTACGGCTGGATGACGATGTTCTTCTGCGGCTCGGTGATGTGATGCTCAAAACGCACAACCTGTTCGAAGCCAAGCGACTTGCGGAAGTCCGCGCTGAGTTCCATCGTTTCGTTATCGATCGAGTTCGACCAGTTGAAACCGATCAGCGGAGACGTGCCGTCTTCGCGGCTGAACAGTTTTGCCATCGTCATGATCCAAAGCGCGTTGTAGGGATTGTCCGCGCCAAAGAACACCGAAATCTTGAATTGAATATCCACGCCAAGTTTGTAGAGCATGAAACTGAGCAGTATCGTCCCCGCATTGAAGTTCAACACATGCTGCACGCCATAGTTGGTGTAGTAATACAAAAACTCATCGAGCCATTGCAGGGCGTGTTCGTTCGGCTGGCCAATACCGCCGAAATAACCCGTGATGGTCGCAGGCCCCCCGAGATGCGGGTTTGAGCCATCCGTGCCTTTCGTGTCGAGCGTTTCCACGAACGACGCACCAATAATGTCCAGCGCGGCGACAATGGCAGGCAGGTCGCCATCTGCTTCAGATTCCTTCATCTTGCGCACGGCAATATAACGCCCAGGCATGAGAGTCTTATTGGCAATCGCCTGCTCTGCCATGACGCGCACCCAGGGGAAGTATTGCAATGCGGATACTTCCAATGTGACGGCATTCTCGTCCATGAACTTCATCGTCCTCGCCGCTTCCCCCTTGACCTTTAGCCTGTAATCCGCGACCGAGATGAATCTGCCGCTGTCGCGTTGCTCGATCAGCCAGTTGAGATCCTTTATATATTCAGGTGCTTTGGCTTCCACTTGCTTGAATAGATTTTCCATCTTCCGCGCTTCACGGTGCTTGCGATTGATTTCTTCGGGTGTGCCGTATTTTGTAACGACATCGAAGAAATTTTTCATCACGCGAGAATTCGGGTCGAGCAGAACGGAATTGACCGAGTCAAGCAGATTGGGGTTGATTTTCAAAAGAGATTGAGGGTTCATTTTGACATCCTTGTGTTAGAAATTTGGAAAGTTAGCAGGTTGGAAGGTTGCAAACTTGCCAACCTGCTAACATTTAAACCTGCAACTTAATCCAACATCTTCAACAGTTCGTTGTACTCTTCATCAGGCATCCCGAACCAATTCTCTTTGGCAGGGAAGGTTTTCTCAGTCACTTCCTTGACGTAGCCATTGAGTCCTTCACGGATGGCCGCACCCGCGTCTGCAAAGACTTTTGCCATTTTGGGTTTGAACTTGGGATACAAGGCAAATGCATCATGGTAGATAAGCAACTGCCCATGGGCATGGGGTCCCGAACCGAGTGACATGATGAGACAATTCTTGGCGCGTTCGGTGATGAGTTGGCATAATCTGTCGGGAACGAGTTCGAGCAGGATCATGAACGCGCCCGCTTCTTCAAGCGCCTTTGCGTCGTCCACGATCTTCTTTGCCAGCGTGGCAGACTTTCCCTGCAACTTGAACCCGCCCAGGGCGGAGACAGATTGCGGTGTGAGTCCGAGATGTCCGATGGCGGGAATGCCCGCGTCCACAATCCCTTTGATGCGGTCGGCCATCGCCGTGCCGCCTTCGAGTTTGATGCAGTCACATCCCGCCTCAGCCATGAAGCGCCCCGCGTTGCGGATGGCGGATTCCACGCTCGGTTGGTAGGTCATGTACGGCATGTCACCCACCAGCCAGACGTTGGGCGCGCCGCGTCGAACCGCCGCCGCGTGACGGATCATGTCTTCCATTGTGACGGGCAGGGTCGAGTCGTAGCCGAGCATGGTCATGCCGAGGCTGTCGCCGACGAGAATCATGTCCACGCCTGCTTGGTCTTGCATATAGGCGGTCGGGTAATCGTAACAGGTGAGCCAGGTGATGGGCTTACCCTCCGCCGCCTTTTGATAGAGAGCGGGCAGAGTCATTTTCTTGCGGGGTTCAGTCATTCGTTCCTCCGTGTGTAAATTTTTCGCATTACACACAGAGGTTCTGATTCACTCCAGCGGTAATGCGGTTGTGGACTTGACTTCGGTAAACACCAGGCTTGTGTGAATGCGCGACACGCCAGGGATGGGCGTAAGGCGATCCACAACAAAACGTTCCAAATCTTTCCGGTTGTGCAGGACGACTTTCAAGAGATAGTCGTATTCACCTGTGATGTGGTGACACTCCAGCACTTCGGGCATTTTCTGGATCATCTTGCGGAACTTATCCACCTGCTCGAACTGGTGCATTTGCATCGCGATGTGAATGAAGCAGAGCAGGTCGTAGCCAGCCTTGTCGCGATCCACAACGGCGGTGTAACTGCGGATGTAGCCATCCTTTTCCAGCCGCCGCAAACGGGAGTGGGTGGCAGGCGGCGAGAGGCTGATCTTGCGGGCAAGTTGCACGTTGCTCAAACGACCGTCCAATTGCAGGGCACGCAGGAGAGATTTGTCCACGCTGTCCAGTGTAAGGTTCTTGGAACTTTTTATCATATTCAATTCTCCAATTCAATAGAAATTCTATTTTTTCAATGAAAAACAAAATAAAATTATACAATAAACTTTTTACAAAATTAAATATTCCAAAAACATCTGCTAGAAGTTGCGAGACTCGAACAAACGACGGTTTCTCCAAAAAAACAACGCCTCTTGAAGCCAAGAGGCGTTGTCGGTTGCGAATGTTGATTTTGTTACGCTGTTGCCGTTACTTCTACTTCTTTATGGGCCTCGCCGAACTTGACGGGGAACGTCAGCAGGAGGGACACGAGCATAAAGCCAAACGAGACTGGCCAGATGAGCGAGTAGTCGTTGCCGCCCGCTTGAACGATCCAGCCGCTGACGTTGGGACCGATAACGGCGCTCAGGGTGGTAGTGAAGTATTGCATGGACATGATGGTCGCCATGAATTTATCGGAGGGCATGTGATCCACCCACATGGGCATGTTGCCAATGCCCGCCAGGGTCGCGCCTGTGGAGATCACCAACAACGTGATGTAAATCATCATGGTGCTGGGAGACATGACCATCAAGAGACAAGCAACCGCAATCAGCGCGAACCCCAGGAGGCGCGTGCGGCGGCGTCCGAAGCGGTTGTTAACGGTGACGGCGGGAAACGCGAGAGCGGTATTGATGATCAGGTAGATGAGCATGAGTCCGCCTGCTGCACCGACATCCATGTTTAGTTTGGATACGGCATAGGATGTCAGGAATGCCTGCAAGATCGCAAAGCCGATTCCGTTCAAGATGTCGGAAGTAGCGAGGTAACTAAGGCTAATCCCGCGTTCACGGGGAAGTCCGCGCAAAGCGGCGACAATCTGCTTTGGAGATTGGTTGCTTTCTTCAACGTTCTCAGGTTCGGGCGTTCCCCTCATCGCAAAGTAGACCCATGTGACCGAAATCAGCAGGAGCACGGCAACAAACAGGAATGGCAGGGGCGGGAAGATATCGTATAAAGCTGAGCTCGAAAACAACACCACAACCGAGGTCAGGAAACCCACCACCAACACGATGGCGGTTGCCGTGGTACGTTTTTCGGAAGGCGTCCAATCGTAAATCATTGCGGCGGCGGGAGTCACCATAAATGAATTTGCCAGCAGGACTGCCATCAACGAGAGAATGAAGGGAATGAACAGGTACATCAGCGCGCCAACGTTCCCATTCAGCGCGGCAGGAATCAACCCTGGGATAAACGCCGCGCCAAGCAAGCCCACCACCATGAAAGGCATGGAATAAAGAACGAAGGGCAGGCGCCGTCCCAGTTTGGATTTCAACCCATCACTCCAGATGCCAACAAAGGGTCCGAGAAAAAGCACCAGGATGTTATCGAGCGTCATGATGAAGCCTGTGGCAGATGGGCTTAGGCCAAAGCCTGGAATCCCTTGTGATTCGGCTCCCAGCGACGCATTGCCGCCTTGCAGATAGAGCGGCACATAGGCGTTGTAAACGAACCACATCGCTCCCAATGCGCCCGTAATCAACGTGACTAGAATTACTTTTGAAGCACTGTACTTGATCATTTTCTCCTCGCTTTCGTAAAGTTGGATTATTTCATATCCTTTTGGAAGAAAGAAAAGGATGAGAGTATCAGGCGGACTCCTCCTTCGCAAAAATATATTTCAGCCCCTTCATCAACGCTCCAGGCTGGGAGGTGGTATGACCACCTTCTTCGTGATTGAATTTGAGTTGCAGGCTGGGATACTTCCGCCCTGTCAAACGCTTCTCGAACTCGATAACGTTGTCCACGGCATGAAAGAATTGGTCGAACTCAGGGGACGCTTCTTCGGTGCCAACCGAGAGATAGACGCGGGCGGGGAGGTCACTGTGGGCTTTGGCGTATTGTTCTTCGTAAATGAAGGTCACGCGCTCATCCCACCACAGCGCGGGACTGCTGATGATGTATTTGCTGAACGTTTCGGGATGTGTGAACAGCGCGTATGCCCCGAAGATGCCGCCAAACGAAACGCCCGAATAAGCGCGGTTGGATGGGTCGGTGCGGTAGTTTTTTTCGATGTGCGGAATCAACTCTTCGCGGATGAAGCGCAGGAAGTTCTCGCCGCCGCCGCCCGCCGTGGGAGGTTCGCCTTCCATGCCAGGCATTTGAGGCCAGACGGATTTCGTTGTGGGCAGGTCATAGTCGCGGCGGTTGGCGGGGTCGCCCACATCCACGCCATAGCCGATGGCAACCAGAATCATTTCGGGCAGAGAGCCTTCCAGTAACGCCATGTGGAGCAGACTCGACATCAGCGTGAACGAGTCATCGCCATCGGTAACGTACAGGGTCGGGTAGGCTTGCTCCGACTTGTCATAACTAAAGGGCAGTTGCACAAAAATTTGGAATTCATCCCCGACAATCTCCGACTTCATGCGGAAGGTTTCGGTGCGGTGCATTCGGACAGGCTGGTTTTCCATTTTTTATTTCCTTTCAAAAAGAACGCGGCGCGTGCGATTGGTACTGACACGACAGCCAGCGGATTTCCCATCGTTGGCAGGCTCAAAGCGAACGACCACATTGGCAACCTGGAACATATCCTGCTTTAGCGGGCTGAGTGGATAGGTGATGCCCATGCGGGTTTCCACACCCAGGGTGTTTTCGCGGATGACGAAGGTTCGCTCCGCTTTTAGTTCGGCACTGTAGTATGTTCCAGCATAAGCTGCGAGCATTTCAGGCGTGGGAGGAGTCGGCTCGAAGCGTTCCAGGATGAGGCGCTGCCCGTTTTCTGGTGTAATCTCCAGGTGAGCGCCATCCACGTGAAAACGAAAGCCGAACAACAGGCTGGTTCCCGAAAAGTCCACGGGGGAGGTGGGCGTCAACACGCCTGTGTAACCGCTCATGTCTACGAACATTTTTCCTTCGTATTCGATTACGTGAACCACCATCGGAATGGACGGGTCGAGATAATGCCCACAGACAGCCTTCCTTTGTTTATCAGAAAGGGAAACTGTCGCCGAGGCGGATTCGGGATATTCATCGACAAGATACAGGTCGGCAACCTGGCGCGCCATTTCGTTGAGGGCGACATCGTTGGTGTTCGCCAGGCAAATCACGGAGAATTCTTTATCGGGGAAGGTCAGAAAATGGGCGCGATATCCTGCAATTGCCCCCGCATGCTGGCGGACGAACAGACCACGATATTGGAAAACGCTCAGACCGAGTCCATAGTGGGTGGTTTCACCATTGTTGAGCGTGCCCAACTCGAGCATGCCCTGAATGAATGCTGCACCGCGTGAGCCAAGCCGATTGATGTAGTAGTTGCGCTCCCAAAGCAACAGGTCGTTAAGCGTGGACTGCACAGCGCCATCTCCCACCAACCCTGTGGATTGAAACATGCTAATTCCGTAGCCACCGTTGGGGTGCGGGGTATGCCCTGTGGCGCGATTGCGGATAACTTCGCTATGGTCATCGCGGAAGAAGGTGTGAGTCATGCCGAGCGGCTGGAAGATGAATTCATCGGCGAACTGGCGCAGGGTTTTGCCTGTGGCACGCTGGATGACTTGCGCGATCAGAAAGTAACCTGAGTTGCAATATGAATATTGCTCGCCAGTAGGAAAGTTCAATTCCTTGTGGCGGGTGATTTGCCTGAAGGCGTCCGTTGCAGTGACGTAATCATCTTCGGTCAGGTCCGCGAGTGAAAAGCCATCCAGATAATCGCGCAATCCGCTGGTGTGCTGGAGACACTGGCGCAGGGTGATGGTTTGTCCGTAATCGGGCAGTTCGGGGATGAACTTACGGACATCGTCATCGAGCGAGAGTTTGCCCTGCTCGGCGGCAAGCAATACGCAGGCGGCGGCAAACTGCTTGGAAACGGAACCAATATCGAAGACCGTATCCGCCGTGTTGGGGATGCTGTATTCCAGGTTTGCCATGCCATAGCCGCGCTGGTAAATAAATTCACCATGACTTATGATTCCGAGCATACAGCCTGGGGTGGTTGGTGTATCCCATTTGGCGAAGAGGGTATCTACCTGTTTGGATGTGTCGTTCATTTTGTTTCTCCTTGGACAATGGGCAGTTCCAGCACGCTTTGATGTTGCGCGTCGTGATGGAGTTTGACGTGAGCGGTGCGCGCGTCCCTGTCGGTTTCGTTGGAGACATCGCCGCCGCTGTTGTAGTTTTTCTGATAGTGGATCGAGTTGAGCGATTGGATGACCAGTCGCAGGCGGCTGCCTTTGGCGATCTGGCGTGAGAAGAATTTGAAACTGTCGAAAACGTACGGGTTGATCTCGCCCGCGGTGACAAGTTTCGGATCCCGAAGCGATTCGCGGTAACGCGCCCGCATGAAGTCGCGCGTCAGCAGGATACTCGAACCGTCGAACTTGATCTCGTAGAGCGTGACCACAAAATCGGAATCGGGTACGTCGAGTTCGATCCATGCGGTGAGTTTGACCTGCCCGCTGATCTCAGTCGCTTCGGGGAATGCAGCGCTGTGATAAACCAGCCCGTTGCCGAACAGGTTTAGGGCGTAACGCTGATCGGTCAGGTAGTTGGGGGCGCCATCCTGTTCGAGTTCGGCGGGGCGGGTGTCGAGCGGGTCGTAGGTGTAACCATCGGGCTGGGAATCGATGGGGGCGTCGGTCAAATTGCCAGAGTGGAAAACGTCATTGGCGCAACCAGAGTCAGAGGTCAGGAAGAGGCGGCGGGTTTCATCCGCAATGGAATCGAGTGAGTCGGCATACTTCCACTGTTCCAAGCCCAACACGTAATAGGCGACGCGCTTTTTGAGGAAGGCGGGCTTCTCGCCGCCCTTGAGCCGCCAGTTGTGCCAATCCACGTTCAGACCGAACATGTCGATCATGCTAGCGTCGCCAAAGGTCAGCCCGCCGACTTCTTTGTAGGGCAGACCTGTGCCGCCATGATCCCATGGTCCGATGACGAGGTAATGCTGGTCGCGGGTTTCGGGGTCGGCGTGTTGCAAATGCTCGCGGTAATAGGCGAGCGCGCCAGGCTGGTCATCATCGTAGTGACCCGTGATGGTCAGGACGGGGATGCGGATGCGGGCGTACTGCTCAGGGGTGAGGGTCGCCTGGTCGAGATGGGAATCAGGCTCGGGGTGGTTGAGGAAGCGTTGAAACTCTGTCGAAGGCATGCCCGCCAGTTCATCGAGTTTGCGAAAGGGAATATGCTTGACATAACGTTCAACGAAGATCTGACGCCAGAAAGACTCATCGGCGAATAGATTGTTGTTGGGGGTCGCGCCCGCGATGAGGGCGCGATACTGGATCATGTACGAGTAGGGGATGTTGCGGAAGTAGGGAAAATCCACGCCCGCATAGCCCGAAGCGGTGGGGACGATGGTGGCAAGATGCGGCGGGAGTTCGCGGGCAGTGAGCCACTGCACTGTGCCGCCGTACGACGCGCCCCACATGGTCACTTGTCCATCGCACCAGGGCTGGGATGCCAGCCATTCGGTCAGGTCGTAGCCATCTTGACTGTGCTGGGGGTCAAAGGAAATGTACTCGCCCTGCGAGTTGCCGCGTCCGCGACAATCGGCAACGGCAAAGGCATAGCCACGCTGGGAGAAGTACACCCCAAGTCGATGATAGCGGTCGCTGATATAGGGCGTGAATGTGAAGATGACGGGGTTCGGCGCGTCTGTTTTGGGTTTGTACAAAGTGGCGCTCAAGAACACGTCATCGCGCATGGGGATTTTGACGTTCCATTGGAAATCCAGGGTTTTTTCGGGCATACAAACTCCTATCAGTAGCGGCATTACGAATTATTTCTGCTTCTCGGGTCTGTCGTCCTTTGCAGGGGGCGTAAATCGCAACATGAAAATTTCGGCACGAGAATAAGACTTCAATTCACTTGGAAAGGCAGAGAAGGCGTGTCTCAGAAGTTTCTCGAAGAAGGCTTTCCAGCCCATGCGTTGGGTGTTTTGTTTTTGGGAATCAAATGATTTGGCGGGCATGGGTTGTCATCCTTCTATCGTTACTTTTTCTAATCGATTCAGGAAATCCGCGTCAATATCTGCTCCGTGACCTGGGGTGTCGGGCAGGGTGATGGCGCCGCCGTTGTAACTGATGCCGCCAATGACGGGGTCGAGCGAGTGCAGGAAGCAGGCATCGAGATCGGTGTATACGATGTTCGGGCGGGCGGAAACGAGATGCGCCGCCGCTCCCAGTCCGAGGCGGGTTTCTGCCATACAGCCGAGCATACATTTCATCCCCGTTGCTTCGGCGATGGCATTGATCTTGAGCGCCGTGTGAATGCCACCGCTCTTCGCCAGTTTGATATTGAAGAAATCGCAAGCGCCCATCGCCGCCAATCGGAAAGCGTCGTGATGATCGAAAACGGTTTCGTCAGCGGTGATTGGGATGGGGCTGTGCTCGCGCACCTGTTTGAGTCCCGCGTTGTTCCAGTGGCGGATCGGTTCTTCGCAATATTGGATGTCGAAAGGCGCGAGAGCGTTGAGCGTGGCGATGGCGGTCGGGACATCCCAGCCCTGGTTGGCGTCAATGCGGAGGGTGATGTCCGCCCCGACAGCCTGGCGGATGGCGCGGATGCGGTCAACGTCATCGCCACGGTTCGTTCCCAACTTGACCTTGATGGCGGGGAAGCCGCGTTGCTGGATATCGAGCGCGGCGCGCGCCATTGCTTCGGGCGTGTCGATACCGATGGTCAGGTCGGTATAAAGTTCGCGTTTCGAACCCCCAAGTAGTTGATAGAGCGGCAATCCCGCAACTTTCCCGAGCAAGTCATACAACGCCATATCGAAGGCGCACTTGGCGGTAGTGTTGTTGGATAGGAAGGCGTCCATTTCCTTGAGCCGCGCTTCGATGTCGAGCGGGTCCTTGCCGATGAGCAGCCGCGCAAATACTTTGGCGGATTCAAAAGCGATGGCTTGCGTCTCTCCTGCGATAAACCAGATCGGCGCGCCTTCACCGAGACCGTACAGACCGTTATCGGCGTGAATGCGCACGAGAATATTTTCTGCGTTGTCCAACAAGCCCAGCGAAACTCGAAATGGCTGGTTGTAGCGAATATTGAACTTGTAAATGTCGATTTTGGTGATAGCGGGTGTGTTCATAGATTACGAACCTTTGACAACAGGCAGAATAATTGCCGAGGCTTGTGCGCGGTTGCGCTGGATGGTGAACAGCGGAGGCGGGGTGTTGGGAATCTCGAAATGGTCTTTGTCCGCGCCTGCGATGGAGATGCGGATGCAATGTCCGCGCTGGAAGAGGTAGGAAGTGGGCAGCAGGTCAATGACGAGTTCAACGGTTTCATTGGGGATGAGCGATTCGGCGTCAGCGCGGGTGAAGGAGTGATACGGGACGGGAGTCTCATACGGCGCGGCGCTCACTTTGCGATGGATGGCGCGTAATTGTCCTTCGGTGACGAGATGAACCTGCCCGTCGGGAGTCACATCTTCGAGATAGACAAAGACCTGCGCGTCAGTGGCGGACGAGGCAAGGAACAACCGCACAAGCGGATGCCCCGTCACTTCGGTGTCCTGTTCCAGCGGGGTAGATGTATAGGTCAACTGGGAAGGTTCGAGCGTGGAACGATCCGCATACGTCACCACGCCGCCGCCCATGAGCGAGTTCCAGCGTGCGTGCTCGCCCGTGCCCGTTCGATAATCCACCTGGTACGAATCAGCGGCTTGTTCTGCGGCGGGAATATCCGCCAGAAGTTGCTTGTCCGCATGAAAATACAGTGTGTGTTTCTGTGCGGGCGGTGGCCAGGTCTCGGCGGATTTCCATTTTTCTTCCACCATCGTGTAGTAGTGGATGGGCGCTTCGTTTTGCAAACCCGTTTCAACGCCTTTGACGTAGGTATCGAAAAAGCGAATCCATTCGGCGAAGTGATTGAACTGCGTGGGACGCTGCACGGTGGGCGTGCAATTGTGCGAGCCGCCATGATTCCACGCGCCGAGGGTGAGACGGCGGTTGGGATTTTTGAGCGAGAGATAACGGTTGACGCAGGCGCGTGGGTACGATCCATCGAACCAGCCGCCGTAGGAGTAAACCGCCACGTTAGATTCGGCAACCGCTTCGAGATGCGTGTGCGGACTCAGATTATCGAAGGTGACGCCAGGCAGATTCGTCAGCCAGTCACCGCGAAACGGGGAGGTAAGCGCGCCGCGATAGGTATTCCAGTTGTCGGCGCGTTGCGCTATCGCTGCACGGAGTTGCGCCCCATCAAGGTCATCGTCCACGGGTTGGACGCCGCGCGAAAGCAAACGTAGTAGCAGCGGGAAGGTTTTATCCTTGTAAATCTGGTTGCTGTCTAAGGCGAGATTGCCCTGCGTCCAGTGTTCGGTGAACCAACTGAGATGAATGCCGCCAGGGTAGGCGATGTCGGGATAGAGATCGAAGAGCGAGAACATCGGGATAACGGCTTTGAGCGCGGGATGTTTTGTGTGCGCCATCATCTCGGCGCTGGTGCCGTTGTACGAAATGCCGAGCGCGCCCAGCCTGCCATCTGACCACGGCTGGCGGATGACCCAATCCATCACTTCGGCATAATCGCTGATTTCGGTTTCCGTCCACGGTGCCGCCCAATGACCCGTGGACGCGCCTGTGCCGCGCGCGTCCATGCCGACATAGGCATAGCCGTTGGCAAGGAAATGCCGATGCGTGAGCGTTGTCTGTGTCCACATCCAATTCTGGAACGGGAAGCGGTAACTTGAGCGGCGGAAGTAACGCGTGCCCAGCAGGATGGCGGGAAAAGTCTGCCCGCTGGCGTGCTGGCGCGGCAGGAACACATCCACCGCAATCTTGACCCCATCGGGCATGGTGACGTGTACCGCCCGCATTTCGATGTCGTGCAGGTTCAGCGGCGGCTGAATGGGGTAGGGATTCCAGTGGGCGTCACTCATTTTCTTTCTTCACCGCCAGCATGGGCAGGATCATTTTCTTCCACGCTTCAAAAACAAATTGCTGGTATGCCATGTCTTTTTCGCCAATGGCAGGCGCAATGCCCGCGATGAAGATGTAGACCATATCCTTGACAGTTTCGAGCGGCAGGTCAGTATTCGTACTGCGCAGATACTTCCCCCAACGTTCGCTGATGTTCTTCGTATTGGATTCCGCGTCGAGTTTGATGCGTTCCGTCAACCCCTGGTCACTGCGCGCCGCCATCCCCAATTCTTTTAGCGCGATGTTGTAGCGTCCCGAGTGGTCTGTCAGCCAGATGTAATCGAGTAATTTCGAGAGCCGCGCCGTTGGTTCTTCACCCGCCAGACTGAGATAGTAGTCTTCAGTTTGCACCAACAACAGGTTTTGTATGTAAGCCGCCAGCGCCACCATCACGCCTTCCTTCGACGCGAAGTGATAAAAAAAAGTCCCCTGAGCGACGCCCGCGCGGCGACAAATCTCAGGGGTGGTGGTGCGGTGAAAGCCCAACTCATTGATGCTGTCCACTGCCGCTTCCAGCAATTTCTGGCGGGTTTCATCCTTCTGTACGGTTCGCTTTGTGGATTTTCGGTGTGCGGTATTTTCCATGTTTCGGACTATAGCACAAATTATGCTGGTTGACAAGTCAGTCAGCAAAGTGTAGGATAGAAGAAAATTTCCCACAGAGAAGATGAACATGTCATACAACGGACAAAAATCCTTTTACTCGGGGCGGGATATGTTGACCCTGTCCCCATTCAAGAACTGGCTGTTGCGCGTCATCTCCAAACTTGCTGATTGGTTCGGGTTTTGGCATTATCCCGTTGACCTTGATGTTGAAGGACTTAACTTTCACCATGCGCTGGTCTGGTTCCATATTGCAGGGAAGCCCGTCATCCGCGCTGAAAAAGGAAGCGGGTTGGAGCAACACTTTGCGCGGCAACACGAGAGCGGCTCCCTCGCCCTGCCGTCCGATTTCCAAAAACAAACGACGGTCAGCCTCTCCGCTGTCGGCGATTTGATGTGCAACACTGCGTTGGAAAATTCGGGCGAACGCTACTATCAAAACGTGGCGGACTTGATCTTCGGCGCCGATGTTTCCTTCGCCAATCTCGAATCCACCCTGACCTCCAACGCGATTGCCCAGACCAAACTTTCGCTGGAAGAAATGCCGAAAATCAACGCCACGCCGCGACAGTATGAAATCGTTACCCGCTATCAAGGCAGGAGGTACAGTATCCTGCAACTCGCCAACAATCACATTCTGGATAACGGTCTCGATGGGATTCTCACCACGCGCCAGAAACTCGATGAAGACAGCATCCCGCACGTTGGCACGAACTTAAGCGCGGAAGAACAGCAAAGGGGCGTCATCATCGAATCAAAAGGCTTGAAACTTGGCTTTGTCGCGGCGACCTACAGCGTCAACTTGCGACCCTTCCCCGAAGACAGGAAATACCTGGTTAATCTGGTTCCTTTCCACAAATTCCATTCCGACGTTGACTTCTCACTGCTTGAAACGCAAATTTCCTGGTGCCGCGCGCAAGGCTGTGACCTGGTGATTGCCAGCCTGCATTGGGGCTTCGAGTGGGAGTTCTATCCGCGCGCATACCAGTTGAGGCAAGCCCACCAATTGGCAGAAGCGGGCGCGGATATCATCATCGGACAGCATGCCCATGTTTGCCAGCCGATGGAATGGTATCAAACCAAACGCGACCCTGAACGCTGGGTACCGATTTTTTACGGGCTGGGGAACCTGGTTCCGTTGGTTTCGGCTCCCTTCTCGACCCTCAGCTTGGTTGCGCGATTGGAGTTGGTCAAAGGCTTGAGCAATGGCGCGCAAAAAACGCTCGTCGAACGCGCTTCTCTTACCCCTGTGCTTCAGTTGACAGAAAATGCAAATGATAAAACCAATGCCTGGCTTGACACACTTCAATCCGCGCAAACTCGCGCGAACACACAGCGCTACGCCGATGAAGCGGCGAAATATGCCGATTTAGTTTTGGGGACAGGTTGGCGGTGCAAAGGATAAAACATCGGGATGCGTAGATACTAACAAACGAGAGTCGCTCATGAAAAAATTCCAAACCCACACAGGCAAAGAGTTGATGTTATACGACGGGCGGGATTTGATGGACTTCCCCCCGCTCAAAGACCGCCTGTTCCGCTTCCTTTTTGGGCTGGCAGACTGGTTCGGTTTCTGGAAGTTTCCCCCCGCTGTAGATTACGACGTGCTCTCCGATTACGTCCTGCTGGTCTGGTTCTATATAGCGGGGCGACCGATCATCCGCGCCGAAAGGGGCAGTGGATTGGAAACCTTCTTTGCCCGACAGCGACAGAGCGCTTCGCCCGCCCTTCCAGCGGGATTCCAAACCCAAGCCGTCACCACGCTGACAGCCGTTGGCGACCTGATGTGCAGCGGCGCACTCGACCACGCAGGGCAGGATTACTACCGCAACGTGGCAGGCCTTATCTTTACATCAGACATATCCTTCGCCAATCTTGAATCGACCCTGACTTCAGGCGAAATCGAAAAGCCCGTCCAATGTGTGGACGAGAATCCCAAGATCAACTCCACGCCGCAGCAATATGAAACCGTCAGCGGGTATCAGGGGCGCAAGTACAGCATTTTCCAACTCGCCAACAATCACATTTTGGATAACGGTCTGGAAGGCGTGCTCACCACCTGTCAGCGGCTCGACGCGGATGGCATTCCCTACATTGGAATTAACCACCATCCCGAAGAACAAAATCAGGGGCGGATTTTTGAGATGCACGGTTTGCGTCTGGGCTTCGTCGCCGCAACCTACAGCCTGAACCTGCGCCCGTATCCCGCAGGCAAAGAGTATCTCGTCAACATGATTCGCTTCCACCAACAGAACGTGGATGTTGACCTTTCGTTGTTGGAGCGCCAAATCCACTGGTGCCGCGCGCAAGGTTGCGACCTTGTCATCGCGGGTCTGCACTGGGGCATGGAGTGGGAATTCTTCCCGCGCACTTATCAGTTGAAAATGGCGCACCAACTCGCCGAAGCAGGCGCGGATATCATCATCGGACATCACGCTCACGTCATCCAACCGATGGAGTGGTACCAGACCAAACGCGACCCACAGCGCTTCGTACCCATCCTGTACAACCTGGGCAACCTTGTCCCCATCTGCGCTGCGCCGTTCACATCCCTGAGCCTGATCTCGCAGATGGAACTTGTCACGGGTGAATTGAATGGACACAAGAAAACCTTCGTTCAATCTGTAAAACTGACGCCCGTCATCCAACTGGTTCAAAACGCGGGCGAAGGCGTCACCGTTTCGCTAGAGAAATTGCAAACGCTGGTTGCCCATCCGCCAACGCAGGCAGTCAAAGAATACGCCGATGAAGCAGCGAAATATGCTGATCTGGTGCTGGGGAAAGACTGGCGGCAAACGAAAGGATAAATGAAATGGAATTCGAACTCACCACGATAGAGCGATATATCCAACGCCGCAAACGACTCATCGCCCAAACGGATGGCGGGCTCATCTTGATCAACTCATCGGGCATGAGCGTTGACCCGTCCCTGCGCGACAGGAATCTTTTCTATCTCACGGGCTGTTCGTCACCCAACGCCTGCCTGCTTCTCGCCCCCAACGGCGTGCGCGTCAAGTGGTGGGAATTGCGCAAAACCGAGCGGGTGGGGCGCGGGGAAATGGCGTATGAAATCCTGTTTGTCGAAGAGCCATCCAGTTTGCAAATTGAGTTGGAAGGGAGCGGCTCTCATCTGGAATCGATCCGCGCCGCGACGGGCGTGGAGCATGTCTTCGGTCTTTCTCAGATGAACGACATCCTGTCTGACGCGCTGATGGACGCGGACACGCTATGGGTCAATCTCCCCGCCCGACCCGACACCACTCAGCCGCCCACGCCGCAAACCGCGTGGCTGAACTTGTTGACGCAACATTTTCCATGGGTGCGCGTGCGGAACATAGCCGCTTTCATCCATGTCATGCGGCGTGTCAAGGATGAGTACGAAATCCACTGCCTGAAAATGGCGTACCAGATTCAATCTGACATCTTCACCCAAATCATGCAGCGACTCAAGTCAGGCTGTAATGAGTCGCTGGGCGAAGCCATTTGGGAATATGAAACCCGCCTGCGCGGCGCGTTGGTCACTGCAAAAGAGTCGGATACATCCCCATCTGAAATTATCGTCGCCGCTGGCAGGAACGCCGCCATCGCCCACTACATGGACAATCGCGCCGATATCCACGACGGCGATTTGGTGCTGATCGATTCAGGCTTGTTCTACAACGGCTACTCATCTGACATCAGCCGCACCTTCCCCGCCAACGGGCGATTCACCCCGCGCCAACGTTATCTGTATGAGATCGTGCTGGAAGCGCAAAACCTTGCCATCGCCACCATGCGTCCAGGCTCCACACAGATGATTGCTCACCAGGCAATTTATCAGCACTTCAAAAAGCATGGGCTGGAAGAATACGGCTTCGGAATCTACGGTCACGCTGTGGGGTTGAACATCCACGACCCAGGTGCCATGACCCGCATGGATCGCGATCATCCCTTCCAGCCAGGCGAAGTCTTTGCTGTCGAGCCGTTTTTATCCATCCCTGAAGAGGGGATCGGCATCAGAATTGAAGACGGCGTGTTGATTACTGAAACAGGGAGCGAACGGCTGGCAGGTCCGCCGCGGGAGGTAGAGAAGGTGGAGATGGTTTGTGCGGGATAAAACTTCTGTATTTTGAAGATATGGGAATCAAAAAGCGGCGGAGAATTCTCTCCGCCGCCTACGTTGCCGCCTACGCTCGGGGCTTAAATTTATACCCGTATACCAGATATGTACCGCGCGGGTCAGATCTTTGTGGTGTTATAGGCCGCTTTTTTGTACAATTTGGCAATTCTCATCCAAAGTTTGACAGGGTATCTGGGAACTGTCGGTAATTGTATTGAATGATATTGCTCAAAAACACGCCGCACTTTTATGCCTTGATTGGTGGGCTGTATTCACTCCAATGGCCTATGCTCTGCCAGCCATATTCGGCTTTCTCGTCTTGCCTCATCCGGAACAAACTTTGATTTGCTCCTGGTTTCGTGCATGAACTCCAATAGCTGTTCATCGCTTATTAATTCGACAGACATACCCAGAAAATCACGGTAATCATTTACGTTCAATGCATTGCCAAGTGATTCTCTCAGGGACTTCCACTCCATGAATTCACCACGATTTTTCTCCTCCTCCCATACCTGATCAGCCTGTCCGCACGCCCCGAGCAATGTTATAAAACTTGTCTCAACCTCCTGGTATCCGAATCGCCCGCGAACGATTTCTCCTGTTTTGAACTGTTGCAAAATCCGGCTTTGATTCCATTCTTTCTGCGCTTGCTCTGCCGCAGACGCCTCTTGATAATAATTTGTCAGGGACGTAAATCGAAAATACTCAGAGTTCTCTCCAAGCATCTGATCAATTTGGAAATGGCCGACATCAAGGTTTATATCATTAGCAAGCTTGCCTGGAGTTGGATAGCGATCAGCCAATTTATATGTGTCGCCACAGATTGTCTCGAAACTTTTGTAGGAAATAGGTCTAGCCTCCAGATCGATTAAAACTTTGTATGTAATCCGTTGCGGCTCCATCTGGGTAGCATCGATCCAATAAGGTCCATTTATGAGTTTCGCTTTTAAGCGGACGCGATTTGCACGGATCTCTTCATCACTGAGTATTCGTCCCTTTTCCTTCGCATCAGGTTCATTTGACAGATTAACGATCTCCTTTTCTACCCAATCCACTGCTTCAACGAACTTGATAAAATGGTGCGATTTTCCAACATGATTTTCTCGTTTGACGCAAGTGTTCCAGAAAATTTTGTTCTCTGCTAGCCAAATTCTTCCCTCGGCTGTCTCATAGTGACAAATCATAAGGGAAACGCCATCGCTTTGCCATTCAAAAGAACTGGCTTTGAAATCAAACTCCTGCATCTCCTTATTATGAGATAGCTCAAATAACAAATCCCACACTCGTCCAAATGCCTCTTGAGCACGCTTCTTTTCCTGCTCTGCCATTTGGGTGATAAATTGCTTTTTTGATTCCAATAGCTCGATCAATTCGTAGCCGGCTTCGGGTGGTAAATGAACAATTTCTTCATAAACATCCTCGCCCTTCGGCTTTTCAACTTCAGGTTCCGGCTCACCCTTCTTTCGCTTCTTGCGGGATGGCAGGTTCAGTTCGATGCGATGGACAAAACGTGTAACCGATACCCCATTGGATTTCCAGGCTTCTTGCGTAGTCAATTCAGTTAATAACCTCACAGCTTCCGCGCCAGGGAGATTCTCTATTTTCTTGTCAATGTTATTCCAGATGATCAACCCTTGCTCTTGCCAAATGGGGATTTGATGGGAGTCAAGCCATTCCGGACATCCTTCTGGTTTTTGCCCTTTCGGGACGCGCTGGTAATCCGGACGTTCATTAAACCGCATACCCCAAGTTGTTTCTATCATTTACAACCTCACACGAAAAATTACAATGCGAAAGAACGAATCAAGTTATTTTTCCTACCTTTGATATTATACTGATCAAATGCCAACGTGCTAACTGAGGATCCCTTGCCGCGCCGGGACTCATAACCATCAGGACATTATGCCCAAAAAACCATCGCATTTCACCTCGAATTTGGCTCAGAAGTCATCCAAAATTCCAGATATGAGATGATAACACTATATAACGTGAATAATGGTTAGGCAGGCAACAAAGGCAAGCCATTTGGAATGATATCCAAGGAAGGCTTCTTAGGTTGATGACAGTAGGCAATCAGTCCGGC
>Ga0268298_10001774_pt1 | contig 24543 bp, 21 predicted proteins | sample WWTPWeurt_MetaG_FD_194462 | JGI IMG/M metagenome (GOLD analysis project Ga0268298, IMG submission 194462) | Activated sludge microbial communities from WWTP in Nijmegen, Gelderland, Netherland - WWTP Weurt | ecosystem: Engineered > WWTP > Aerobic digester > Activated sludge | place...
GGCTGGGCTGGCTGTACTGGGAATCCGCGGTCGCGGGGATGCGCGGCTGGCTGGAGGGGCTGTCGCTGGTCGAGGCCGGGCTGAAGCTGGTCGACCAGTGGCTGGGGGCGTCGTTTCGCACGGTGCTGGCACCGCTGCTGGTGGTGATGGTGGCGGCACCGCTGCTGGCGGTGTTGTCGGTGCTGCTGGTGTCGCTGCTGATGTCGCCGGCGATGGTCAACCTGGTGGCGCAGCGGCGCTTCCCGGCGCTGCAGCGCCGGCACGGGGCGGGTTGGGTGCGCAGCGTGCTGTGGTCGCTGCTGTGCACGGTGCTGGCCCTGGTGGCGCTGGTGCTCAGCGTGCCGCTGTGGTTCGTGCCGCCGTTGGTGGCCATCCTGCCGCCCTTGATCTGGGGCTGGCTGACCTACCGCGTGCTCAGCTTCGACGTGCTGGCCGACCATGCCGATGCCGCCGAGCGCCGGCAGCTCATGCGCGAGCATCGGTGGCAACTGCTGTCCATGGGCGTGGTGACGGGCTACCTGGGCGCCGCGCCATCGCTGATCTGGGCCGTCAGCGCGATGGCGCTGGTGTTCGCGCCGGTGCTGATCGGCGTCTCGGTGTGGCTGTACACGATGCTGTTCGCATTCAGCGCGCTGTGGTTCGCGCACTTCGGTCTGGCTGCGTTGTCGCGACTGCGGGATCGCGCTGGCGGGCCGCCGGCGGACGCAGCGCGAGGCCCGGCCTTCGATCGCGCGCCGGCGTTGCCGGGCGCCACGGCCGGCGGGCGTGGCGATGCGGCCAGCCCACCCCTTCCACCCATCCTGCCAGCCCCCTGACCAAGGAACGCCCATGCGGGACTTCGGACTCCTCATCGTCGGCGACGAGATCCTCTCCGGCAAGCGCCAGGACAAGCACCTGACCAAGGTGATCGAGATGCTCGGCGCACGCGGCCTGAGCCTCGCGTGGGCCCGCTTCGTCGGCGACCATCGCGGCCGCATCACGGCCACGTTGAAGGAGGCGTTCGCCAGCGGCGACATCGTGTTCTCGTGCGGGGGCATCGGCGCCACGCCGGACGACCACACGCGCCAGTGCGCGGCGGCAGCACTTGGGGTTCCACTCGAGTTGCACCCCGTGGCCCGCGACCTGATCCTCGAGCGCATGCGCGATGTGGCCGCCGAGCAGGGCCTGCCCTACGAGCCCGAGCGCACCGACAACCAGCACCGGCTGAACATGGGCGTGTTCCCGCAGGGGGCCCAGATCATCCCCAACCCGTACAACAAGATCCCGGGCTTCTCGATCGGCGATGTGCACTTCGTGCCGGGATTCCCGGTGATGGCCCATCCGATGATCGAGGCCCTGCTGGATGGGCGTTATGCGGCGCTGCACGGCAGCCATGTGATGGCCGAGCGGGCGGTGATCGTGCTCGGGGCAATGGAGGCGACCTTGACGCCGCTGATGGAAGCGATCGAGGCCGAGTTTTCGGCCATACGCGTGTTCAGCCTGCCCAGCGTGGATCACCCCGTCCTGGGGCGTCACATCGAACTGGGCGTCAAGGGCGATCCGACGGCGATCGATGCGGCCTTCCTGCGGCTGACCGATGGCCTGAGCCGCCTCGGTGCTCGATTCAGCCCCAAATAGGTGCAGCTCCGCACCAAAAGAAGCTCCACGGTGGTGCGGTTTGATGCCCTCAATTGGTGCGTCATGATGGGGCGGGCCGGCGGCCGGCCCTGACTTCGAGACGTCGCGCCCTGCCAAGGGCCTCCAGGCGCAGGCATGCTTTCTGCTACATTGCGGTGCGCCTCTTGGGGGAGTGTTTTCCCTCAGTGCAGCACACCTCTATTGTTTCTCCCCCACAACCCTCGTTTCACGCGTTCCGCTAGGAGATTTTGATGGCCAAGACCGTCGCCGACGTGATGTCGATGGTGAAGGAAAACGAAGTCAAGTTCGTCGACTTCCGTTTCACCGACACCCGCGGCAAGGAGCAGCACGTTTCCGTGCCCGTTTCCCATTTCGATGAAGACAAGTTCACGTCGGGCCATGCCTTCGACGGCTCGTCCATCGCTGGTTGGAAGGGCATCGAAGCCTCCGACATGCTGCTGATGCCCGATCCGAACACGGCCAACATCGACCCGTTCTTCGAAGAGCCCACGCTGATCCTGACCTGCGACGTGCTCGAGCCGGGCGACGGCAAGCCCTACGAGCGCGATCCGCGCTCGCTGGCCAAGCGCGCCGAGGCCTACCTGAAGAGCTCCGGCCTTGGCGACACCGCCTTCTTCGGCCCCGAGCCCGAGTTCTTCATCTTCGACCAGGTGCAGTGGAACGTTGACATGCAGGGCTGCTTCGTGAAGGTCACTTCCGAAGAGGCCCCCTGGAGCACCGGCGCCACCATCGAAGGCGGCAACATGGGCCACCGCCCGGCCGTCAAGGGCGGCTACTTCCCGGTGCCCCCGGTCGACAGCTTCCAGGACATGCGCTCGGAGATGTGCCTGATCCTCGAGTCGCTGGGCATCCCGGTCGAAGTGCACCACCACGAAGTGGCCGCACCGGGCCAGAACGAGCTGGGCACCAAGTTCAGCACGCTGGTGCAGCGCGCCGACTGGCTGCAACTGCAGAAGTACGTGATCCACAACGTGGCCCACGCCTACGGCAAGACCGCCACCTTCATGCCCAAGCCCATCGTCGGCGACAACGGCAGCGGCATGCACGTGCACCAGTCGGTCTGGAAGGACGGCAAGAACCTGTTCGCCGGCGACGGCTACGGTGGCCTGTCGGAGTTCGCGCTGTACTACATCGGCGGCATCATCAAGCACGCCCGCGCGCTGAACGCCATCACCAACCCCGGCACCAACAGCTACAAGCGTCTGGTGCCCGGCTTCGAGGCCCCGGTGAAGCTGGCCTACTCGGCCCGCAACCGCTCGGCGTCGATTCGCATCCCGTTCGTCAGCAACCCCAAGGGCCGCCGCATCGAGGCGCGCTTCCCGGATCCCCTGTGCAACCCGTACCTGGGCTTCGCCGCCATGCTGATGGCCGGCCTGGACGGCGTGGAAAACAAGATCCATCCGGGCGAGGCCGCCACAAAGGACCTGTACCACCTGCCGCCCGAGGAAGACGCGAAGATCCCGACCGTCTGCCACAGCCTCGACCAGGCGCTGGATTACCTGGACAAGGGCCGCGCCTTCCTGACCAAGGGCGGCGTGTTCACCGACGCCTACATCGATGCCTACATCGAGCTGAAGATGAGCGAGGTCACGCGCTTCCGCATGACCACCCATCCGCTCGAGTTCGACATGTACTACAGCCTGTGATCGGCTTCGGGCTCGGCCGCCTCGTGCGGCGGGCCCTGGCCACACCGGTTCTTCAGGGCGGCCATGGCCGCCCTTTTTCATGGGCCTGCCGCCGGCCTTTGAAGGGCGCCCACCTCGTGACCGGGGTGTGGCCGCGTGCTGGTCCACAATCGAGCGTGGGCCGTGGCGGCCAAGTTGGAGCTCAGGCGATGGTGCGAACGGCATGGCAGGTGTGTGCGATGGGGCTGCTGGCGACGGCGGCCTGGGCCCAGTCGTCGCCGGCCGTGTACCGATGCCCGGGTCCGCCAGTGCTCTACACCGACGCGCTGACCCCTGCCGAGGCCAAGGAAAAGGGCTGTCGCCTGATCGAGGGCGCACCGGTCACGGTGGTGCAGGTGCCCAAGCCGCGGCCGCAGGCCGCCGCATCCCCTGCGCCCCGAGGTTCGGAGGCCCGGGTCGATCCGGCCTCGCAGCGCCAGCGGGATGCCGATGCGCGACGCATCCTCGACGACGAGCTCAGGCGCGAGGAAGAGAAGCTGGTCAACCTGAAGCGCGAGTACAACAACGGCGAGCCCGAGCGCCGCGGCGATGAGCGCAACTACCAGAAGTACGTGGAGCGTGCATCGGCCCTCAAGGCCAGCATCACACGCACCGAAAGCGACATCGCCGCCATCAAGCGCGAGTTGGCCAAGCTGTCGCCATGACGGTGTCCTCTCGGGGCGGAGCGGGCAGTCCGCCGGCACCGAGCTCCTTCATCGGGGGGCTCACCGGCTATGAGGCCCTTGATCTGCTGGCCACCATGGTGGCAGTGGTGCAATCCGACGGTGCGCTGCTGTTCGTGAATGCGATGTTCGAAACGGTGGCCGGCCTGTCCCGTCGCACCCTGATGCGCAGCAGCGTGTTCGACTGGTTCGTCGACTCGCGGCCGCTGCAGGAGACGCTGGCGTCGGTGGTGCGCAACGAGGTGTCGACGGCGCGCTTCGAGTCGGTCATGAAGCGCGCGCCGGTGGCGGCGCTGGAGCACCTGCCGGTGCATGTGATCGTCACGCAGATCGACCACCGCACCGATCGCGTGGTGATCGAAATGCTCGAGATCGAGCAGCAGACGCGTCAGGACCGCGAGGAGCGCGCGCTGGGGCAGGTGCAGGTGACCAAGGAATTGATCCGCAACCTGGCCCACGAGATCAAGAACCCGCTGGGGGGCATCCGCGGCGCGGCGCAGTTGCTGGAACTGGAGCTGCCCTCGCGTGAACTCGTCGAGTACACCCAGGTCATCATCCACGAGGCAGATCGCCTGCAGTCGCTGGTGGATCGCCTGCTCGCGCCGCATCGCAAACCGCATGTGGTGGGAGACGTCAACATCCACGAGGTGTGCGAGCGCGTGCGTGCGCTGATCTTGGCCGAGTTTCCGCGCGGGCTCGCGGTGCAGCGCGACTACGACACCTCGCTGCCCGAATTCCGCGGCGACAAGGAGCAGTTGATCCAGGCCGTGCTCAACATCGCCCACAACGCGGCGCAGGCGCTGACCGCCCGCATCGAGGTGGGTGATGCCCTGCTCGTGCTGCGCACGCGCGCGGCCCGCCAGGTGACGATCGGAAAGCAGCGATTCAAGCTGGCACTGGAATTGCATATCGAAGACAACGGGCCCGGTGTGCCCGAGGACCTCCGTGATCGCATCTTCTACCCGCTGGTGTCGGGACGCGATGGCGGATCAGGCCTCGGGCTCACCCTGGCGCAGACCTTCGTGCAGCAGCACCAGGGCACGATCGACTGCACCAGCGAGCCCGGCCGGACGATCTTCATGATCGTGATTCCGCTGCCATAGAGGCATCCGTTCGACCACGGTCGGCCGGGGCCTTTGCGGCAGAGCACTCCAGGACACCTTCAGGCCGCTGCCGCATGAAACCCATCTGGATCGTTGACGACGACCAATCCATCCGCTTCGTGCTCGAGCGAGCCCTGGCCCGTGAGCAGCTGGCCGTGCGCAGCTTCTCGAATCCGCGCGACGTGCTTGCCGCGCTGGAGACTGACACGCCCCAGGTGCTGGTCAGCGACATCCGCATGCCTGGGGGGTCGGGCATCGACCTGCTCGCCCAGGTCAAGCAGCGCCTGCCGGGCCTGCCGGTGATCGTGATGACGGCGTACTCCGACCTCGACAGCGCCGTGTCCGCGTTCCAGAGTGGTGCCTTCGAGTACCTGCCCAAGCCCTTCGACCTGCCCAAGGCCGTCGAGCTGATTCGGCGCGCACTGGAGGAAAGCCTGCGCGAAGCCGAGGGCGAGGCCGGTGCGGCCGAGATGACCGAGATGCTGGGCCAGGCACCGGCCATGCAGGACGTGTTCCGGGCCATCGGCCGGTTGTCGCAGAGCAACGTCACCGTGCTGATCACCGGCGAGTCGGGCACCGGCAAGGAACTGGTGGCCCGGGCCTTGCATCGACATGGCCCGCGGGGCGAAAGCGGAACCAACGGTCCCTTCGTCGCCATCAACACCGCAGCCATCCCGAAGGACCTGCTGGAGAGCGAACTGTTCGGCCATGAGCGCGGCGCCTTCACCGGCGCCCAGGCCACCCGCCGCGGCCGCTTCGAGCAGGCCGATGGCGGCACGCTGTTTCTGGACGAGATCGGCGACATGCCGTTCGACCTGCAGACGCGGCTGCTGCGGGTGCTGTCCGATGGCCAGTTCTATCGGGTCGGCGGGCACCAGCCCCTGCGGGCCAACGTGCGGGTGATCGCGGCCACCCACCAGAACCTCGAGCAGCGGGTGCGTGAGGGCGCCTTCCGCGAAGACCTGTTCCACCGGCTCAACGTCATCCGCCTGCGCTTGCCGCCGCTGCGCGAGCGCCACGAGGACATCGCCAGCCTGGCGCGGCACTTCCTGGCCAAGAGCGCCAAGGAACTGGGTGTCGAGACCAAGCGCATCACCGACGCGGCGCTCGAACGCCTGTCGGCCTTCGACTTCCCCGGCAACGTTCGGCAACTGGAGAACGTCTGCCACTGGCTCACCGTGATGGCCCCCGCGCAGGTGATCGAGCCCAAGGACTTGCCGCCTGAACTGCTGGAGCCCAGCCCGGTGCGGCCGGCATCCGCCGGGCACGAAGGCGACCTGCATGCCAGGAGCGCAGCCGACGGACTGCCCTCCGGATCGTTGGACTCGGGGGCAGGCGGGGAAGGCGATGGGCGCCCGCGCGTGACTGCGGGAGCGCCGGGCCCCGCCGGCCCGGGCGCAGCCGTGTCCTTGCCGATCGGGGGATGGCTGCCCGAGTTCGAGCGGCAGGCCTTCGCCATGCTCGACAGTGGGCAGCCCGAGGTCTGGGATGCCCTGACCCGCGAGTTCGAGTCGGCGTTGATCCGGGTGGCCCTGGGCGTGACCCGCGGGCGTCGGATCGAGGCGGCGCAGCGACTGGGCATCGGCCGCAACACCATCACGCGCAAGATCCAGGAGCTGGGGCTGGAGTGAGGCCAACGCCGGCCTCCGTGAGCCGGCGAATGCGCACCACTCAACGCCGGCCGGCCAGTTTCGCGGCCTGGGGCTCGGCAGCCCAGGGGTCGCTGTGAAGGGACCTCAGTGGTTGGGCATGCCGGTGGTGCGCCAGCCGCGCGCCACCTCGTCGAAGGCCGAGTGCGAGGTCTCGAGCACTTCCACCCCGTAGATGGATTGCAGCGTGCCCGGATCGGTCTCGGTGCGCGGCGATGCGGTGCGAAGGGCCAGCGACTCGATGATGCGGGCGCGCAGGACGGGCAGGTCGCTTCCGCCTTCGCTGGTGATCAGGTCCTCGAGCTGCTCGAGTGCCCGTCTCAGCACCGTGGCCGGCACCCGTCGCAGTGCCTTCGAGCCTTTGCGGGCCAGCGCCTTCTCGAACAGGTTGAGATGCGGCAGCACCTGGCGCAACTCCGGCTGCTCTTCGAACACGCGCTGCAAGGCCCGATGCCCGCGCCGCAGTTCACGCCCACGCCCGATGGCCGGCGGAAAGTTGGCCAGCGTGGTGGCGTTCGAATCCACGGCCCCGGGACCGTCGGCCTTGAACAGCTTCTGGCGAAGCCAGCGCAGCGGCGACAGGCCGTTCTGGCGACGCTCGTTCGGCGCAGGCAGCGGTGCGGGGCGGGTGTCGGGTGTGCGGGACATCGGAGCAGCCAATGATGCAGAGGGAAGGCGTTGAGTCGCAACCAGCCGAAACCGGAATTATGTCGAAGAAGCCTCAGGCTGCGCCGGCGCGCCGGGTGACCAGTGGATGACCACCGGCGCATGGTCACTGGGCCTCTCGTTGCGCCGCGGCTGCTTGTCGATCGAGCATGCGGTCACACCTGAAACAAGTGGCTGACTGATCAGGATGTGGTCGATCCGCAACCCCTGGTTCTTGCGAAAGGCCAGGTTCCGGTAGTCCCACCAGCTCCAGGTGCGCGGCGCCTGCTCGAACAGGCGGAACGCATCGACCAGGCCCAGATCCAGCAGCCCACGGAAGTGCGCCCGCTCCTCGTCCGTGCAGTGGATCTGCCCGGCCCAGGCCACCGGGTCATGCACGTCCCGGTCTTCGGGCGCGATGTTGAAGTCGCCCATCAGCACCAGCTGCGAATGCGTGCGCAGCTCGATCGCCAGCCATGCCCGCAGCGCGTCGAGCCAGCCCATCTTGTAGGCGAACTTGTCGCTGCCGGGCGCCTGCCCGTTGGGCATGTAGGCGCCGATCACGCGCAGCGGGCCCACCGTGCCGGCGATCACTCGAGCCTGGTCGTCGGCGAAACCGGGGATGTTGCGAACCACATCGGCGGCCGCCGAGCGCGACAGCAGCGCCACACCGTTGTAGGTCTTCTGGCCGAACCAGGCGCAGTGCCAGCCGGCGCCTTCGAACTCGGCATCCGGGAACTTGTCGTCGGTGAGCTTGGTTTCCTGCAGCACCAGCACATCGGGTTGCTGGGCAGCAAGCCAGTCCAGCACCTGCGGCAGACGCACGGCCAGTGAGTTGACGTTCCAGGTGGCAAGCTTCATGGTGATGGCGAGAGAGACCGGTATGCCGGCGCCGGATGCGATTCGACACCGACCGGGCATCCGACCCAGGGGGTGCCCGAACAGACGCATTGTCGGGCCGGACAGGGCCTGGCGGGGACTCCTTCCGTGTTTGACCGGGCCCTGACCCCTGAGAAGTCGTGGGTGCGCGATGCGCTTCTCGGGCTGCCGTGCCGGGCAGGCCGCGTCCTGCTGCGAGCCGGCGGCCTGCACCCGTCGCGTCCCGGCGGCCTGCACCACCAGGCGGTCGGCACGCCCTGGGCGAAGGTCAAGGCTCTCGCCCAAAGGACGCGTCCAGCCTTCGGGGCCCTGTCGCTCGCCGACCACCTCACCCGCATCGTGACGTGGGCGTCCGGGCGCTCGGTCCGAGCACGATCCGAGGACACGCTGTCGGGGCACCTTGGCGGAGGTGCGCCGCCCCGTGGTGCATCGGTAACAGGCTGCCGCAACTCGTCACACCGGCTTTACCAGCAGGTGACAAAAGCGTCATTCAGGCCTGAAGCGCACTCGCCAGAATCGATGCGATCACGCCTGCCATCCTGGTTTCGACTGCGCCAGGGCACGGGCCCGACCGATGCACATCGAGCGAATCACTTCTCACCTCCAAGGGGCGGCCGCGATCCGTGAGTGGACGCTCGAGCACATCCCGCACTCGCAGAGCCTCGTGGCCTACGACCTGTTTCTGCGCATCGGCAGCGATTTCTGCAGCGGCCAGCCACTCGACCTGGGGCGCATCGGGCAGGCGCTTCCGTATTCGGGCGACGACATCCGGGCACAGGCCCGGCAATGGATCGACGACGGGCTGCTTGTGCCCGACGCCGACCGACGTGATGCCGATGGGGCGGGGCGCGTCTATCCGACCGAGCGCTTCCTCGCACTGCTGGACTATTTGGTGCGCACCGTGGATGGCGTCTACATCCTGCGCAAGGCCCTGCGCGACGAACAACTGGTGGTCCAAGGCGCCAAGGCCGCCGATCGCGAGCTCGTCGAATCGGTCTACGACAGCTTCTACGACCTGGGTTGGCTGTACCTGCACAACTTCGGCTCGGTATGCTTCCTGATGGCCCTGCTGGCGCAGCGCGTCTTCGCATTGCACGGCCGGCGCGCACGGGTGGAGTCGGGCCATGTCGAGATCGATGCCGGCGGCGAGCGGCGCTTCGCGCTGGGGTCGCAGGGCTGCGCTGCGCCTGGCCAGATCGACGGGCATGCCTGGTGCGTGGTGGACGATGCGCTGATCGTCGACCTGGGCCTGGGCAATGTGCGCAAGGCCTATCGCCGCACCTTTCCCTGGGCCCTGGCCGCACCCTTGCATCCCGAGGGGGCCGTGGCTGGCCGAATGGTCTTCCAGGACGGGCAGCAGGTGCGCTGGAAGACCGACTGGCGGTCGCCGTCCACCGAGGCCGAGCTGGTCAAGCTCACGCCGATGGCGGACCAGCTGATGACGCGTTACTTGTCGTTCTTCGGCCGCGGCCGGCACTGAAGGCCCGCGGGCGGCGACGACGAGGGATCAGGCCTGTGCCGGCCCGCTGGCGCCTGGCGCCTCATCGACGATCGGGCCGCGGCCGCTCCAGCGGTCCAGCGCCAGGTAGATCACCGGCGTGATGTACAGCGTGACCGCCTGCGAGACGACCAGCCCGCCCACCACCGCCAGGCCCAACGGTTGACGCAACTCGGCACCGGCCCCCAGGCCCAGCGCGATGGGCAGCGCGCCCATCAGCGCGGCCAGCGTGGTCATCATGATGGGCCGCAGGCGCAGCAGGCAGGCCTGGCGGATCGCCTCGGCCGGCGCCATGCCCTGGTGGCGCTGCGCATCGAGCGCGAAGTCGATCATCATGATCGCGTTCTTCTTGACGATGCCGATCAGCATCAGGATGCCGATGGTGGCGATCAGCGTCAGGTCGGTCTTGAAGATCGTCAGCGTCAGCAGCGCCCCGACGGCGGCCGAGGGCAGGCCGGCCAGGATGGTGAGCGGGTGGATGTAGCTCTCGTACAGCACGCCCAGCAGCAGGTAGATCACCAGTACCGCGACGATCAGCAGGATGGCCTGCCCGCCTTGCGAATCCTGGAACACCGCCGCATCGCCGCCGTAGCTGGTGACGATGGTGGGCGGCATCTTCATGTCGCGCACATAGCCTTCCAGGTTCTTCGTGGCATCGCCCAGCGCCACCTCGGGCGCGAGGTTGAACGACAGCGTGATGGCCTGCAGCTGGCCCTGGTGGTTGACGGCCGTGGGGCCGACGGTGCGCGTGACGGTGGCGAACGCCGACAGCGGCACCAGCGCGCCGCCCTTGCCGCGCAGGTACAGGCGCGAGAACGCGTCCTCGAACTGCCGGTCGGCCTCGGCCGCCTCCATGATCACCTGGAAGGTGTTGCTGGGGTTGTAGATCGACGAGATCTGACGCTCGCCGAACGCGCTGTACAGCGCATTGCGCAAATCGCCCATCGAGACGCCCAGCAGGTTGGCGCGATCGCGGTCGATCGACAACGTGGCCTGCAGGCCACGCAGTTGCGAATCGCTGGTCACGTCGCGGAACAGCGGATCGCCGCGCAGCTTCTCCTGCAGCCGGTTGGCCCATTCGTTCAGCGCATCTGCGCTGACGCTCTGCAGCGTGTACTGGTAGCGGCTCTTGCTGGAGCGGCCACCGAGCTGCAGGTTCTGCACCGGCCGCATGTACACCGCGATGCCGGGTACCGCGCGCACCTTGCGTCGAAGGTTGTCGACCACCTGGGTCATCGGCGGACGCTCGTTGCGGGGCTTGAGCGTGACGAAAGCGCGGCCGGTGTTCAGGGCCGAGCTGAAGCCGCCGCCGCCCACCGCCGTGCCGACAGCCGCCACGGCAGGGTCCTTGCGCAGGATGTCGGCGACCCGGTTGTTCAGCGCCTCCATGGCCGGGAACGAGATGTCCTCCGACGCTTCGGTGGTGACCTGGATCTGGCCGATGTCCTCTTCCGGGAAGAAGCCCTTGGGGATGGTGACGAACAGCACGCCGGTGAGCACGAAGGTGCCCAGCGCGAACAGCAGCACCAGGGGACGACGGGCCAGCGCCCAGTCCAGCGTGCGGCCGTAGGCGTTCTGCATCGCGCTGAAGCCGCGCTCGAAGAGGCGGCCCAGCGCCGACTCCTCCTGCGCATCGTGGTGGCGCAGGAAGCGGCTGGCCAGCATCGGCACCAGCGTCAGCGAGACCAGCGCCGAGACCAGGATCGACAGGCCCACCACCACCGCGAACTCGTGGAACAGCAGGCCGATCACGCCCGGCATGAAGAAGATCGGGATCAGCACCGCCACCAGCGAAATCGAGATCGACAGGATGGTGAAGGCCATCTCGCGCGCGCCCTTGAGCGCCGCCTGGAACGGCGGCATGCCGTCCTCCACGTGCCGCACGATGTTCTCGAGCATCACGATGGCGTCGTCGACCACCAGCCCCACCGCCAGCGTGATGCCCAGCAGCGAGATGTTGTCCAGGCTGTAGCCCAGCGGGTAGAGCAGCGAGATCGCGCCGATCAGCGAGACGGGCAGCGACAGCGCCGGGATCACCGTGGCCGCCACCCGGCGCAGGAACAGGAAGATCACCAGCACCACCAGCACGATGGTCAGCGCCAGTGTGAGGTTCACGTCGTGCAGCGCCTCGCGGATCGACTTGCTGCGGTCGTTGAAGGGCGTGATCGACACCGAGGCCGGCAACTGCGACTCGAACCTCGGCAGCGTGGCCTTGACGCGGTCGACCACCTGCACCGTGTTGGCATCGGGCTGGCGCTGCACCGCCAGCGTGATGTTGGCCTGACCGTCGAAGGTGGAGGCGTTCTTCACCGTCTCGAAGCTGTCCTGCACGTCGGCCACGTCGCGCAGTCGCACCGGGGCGTCGCCCCGCGTGGCCACGATGATGTTGCCGAACTCGCGCGCATTGGTGAGCTGGCGGTTGGCCTGCACCGTGAGCGTCTGCTTCGGGCCTTCGAGCACGCCCACCGGCGTGTTGGGGTTGGACGCGGTGATGGCGGCGCGAAGCTCGTCCAGCGTCAGGTTGCGCTCGGCCAGGGCCTGCGGCCGCACCCGGATGCGCACCGCATAGCGCTTCTGGCCGAAGATCGACACCTGGGCCACGCCTTCGATCGTCGACAACGTCGGCGAGATCAGGTTCTCGGCGTAGTCGTTCAGCTCCGACAGGCCGATCGACGGCGATTGCAGCGCGATCAGCAGCACCGGGGCGTCGGCCGGGTTGACCTTGCGGTACGAGGGCGGATTGGTCATCTCCGCCGGCAACGTGCGCTGCGCACGGAACAGCGCCGCCTGCACATCCACCGCAGCGGCGTCGATGTTGCGCGACGGGTCGAATTCGAGCGTCACCGAGGTGAAGCCCAGGGTGTTGGTCGAGCTGATGGTGTTCAGCCCGGCGATGGTGGAGAACTGCTTCTCCAGCGGCAGCGCCACCGAACTGGCCATGGTCTCGGGCGCCGCACCGGGCAGCACCGCGGTGACCTGGATCACCGGCGTGTTGTAGCGCGGCAGCGCGGCGACGGGGATGTCCTTCAGCGCCACCAGCCCCGCCACGACGATGGCGATGTTGATCAGCACCGTCATCACTGGACGGCGGATGAACAGGTCGGTGAAGCTCACTTGGCAGCCCCAGGCTGCGATGCCGCGACGGCGTTGCCAACTGCCGGGGCGCCGGAGGCGGAGGGCAGCGCGGCGTTACCAGATGCCGCACCCGATGCCGCGCCCGATGCGCCGGGCGACGGGCCGCGGCGGGCGGCGCAGGGCACGTAGGGCGTCTCACGCACCAGCCCGCCCGGCCGCAGGTTCTGCTTGCCCTCGACGACGATCTTCTCGCCGGCCTGCACCCCTTCGACGACCACGAACTCGCCCTGCGGCACCCGCGTCTGCACCGGTCGCATCTCGGCGGTGCCGTCGGGCTTGACCACGTACACCGAGCGCTCGGCGCCGCGGATGATCAGCGCAGCCTGCGGAATGACGACGGCACCCGCCAAGGTGCGCATGGTCATGCGGGCGGTGACGTACTGCCCCGGCCACAGGCCCTGGTTGGCGTTGGGTAGCTGGGCCTTGACGCGGATGGTGCCGGTGCTGGCGTCCACCGCGTTGTCGATGAACACCACCCGGCCCACCAGCGGCTCCGCTGGCGGCGCGTTGCGGCCGCGCTCGGCGCCCGGGATCACGATCGACACCGCGGCACCCGTGCCGCCCGCCGCGGAGGCCCCCGCGCTGGCAGGCCGGGCCGCCGACTGCGTACCCCCGGATGACTTGCCGCCCCCATTGCCTGCGGCGCCCGAGGCGGCCGAGCCGCCGCGGCTGGCCTGTGCCGACGAGCGCAGCAATGCCGACAACTGGGTTTCGGGCACCGTGAACGCCACGCCGATCGGATCGATCTGGTTGATGCCGACCAGCGCGGCGCTGGTGGCCGTGGGCTGCACCAGCGAGCCACGGTTGACGTTGACCACGCCGGTGCGGCCAGTCAGCGGCGCGACGATGGTGGTGTACGACAGGCTCACCTCGGCCGCGCGCAGCGCCGCCTGGGTGGCCGCGACCGCCGCACGCTGGGCCTCGAGGTTGGCCTGCACCGTGTCGGCGGCGCTCTGCGCAATGAAGTTCTGCGCACGCAGGTCCTGGGCCCGCTTCCATTGACGTTCGAGATCGGCCAGCGTGGCCTGGTCACGCAGCAATTGGGCCCGTGCGCGCTCGAGGTTGGCCCGGTCGGCGCGGTCGTCGAGCTTGAACAGCGGCTGGCCGCGTCGAACGAACTGGCCCTCCTTGACCAGCACTTCGGCCACCGTGCCGGTGACCTGGGCCCGCACATCCACAGAATCGAGCGCCACCACGGTGCCGGCCGACTCCACGGTGACCGGCACGTCACGCTGCTGGGCCGCGAACACGCTCACCGTCTGGGCGGCCCGGGTGCCGGTGGCGCCCGAGGCTGCGACCTGGGCCGACTCGGCGCCGGATGCGCCCGTCCCAGGCTTGCCCGGGCCGAGGAACCGGTAGCCGGCAGCGCCTGCCGCAGCCAGCGCGAGAAGGGTCCAGGCGAGCGTGCTTGTCTTCATGTTCTGGGGGCGCCCGGGGACGGCGCCAGAAGGAGCGTGAGGTCTTTGAGCGAACGGGCCATGCGCTCCAGCGCGGCAGCATCCTGCCCCGCCAGCTGGCGCGCAAAGGTGTCGGTGGTGCGCCGCATGGCCTGGCGCACGATGCGTGCGCCGTCGGTGGTGGCGTGCAGCTGGCGCTGGCGCCGGTCGTCCGAATCGGTGGCCACCACCAGCAGGCCACGCTGCACCAGCTTCTCGACGGTGACCGAGGCGGTGGGCATCGAGACACCCAGGTGCGCCGCCAGGGCACCGATGCTGCGTCCGGGCTGGGTGTGCGCGAAGATCAACGCACGAAACGGAGCCAGGCCCAGCCCCTCCGGCGCCGAGCGGCGCATCTCGGCGCGCAGCTCGCGCATCAGCGCCGGCACGCTGGCCAGCACCAGGGCGGCGCAGGCATGGGCCGGGTCATCGGCGCTTGGCGCCGGTTGGAGGCGGGGGGCGGCAGACACTTAGCTAATCTAACCGCTTTGGCAGGTGCGGGCACATCGGGCGTTCCCGCAACCCGCTCATCGGGGGGCGTCAGAGGTGTGCCAGCGCCATGCCACCCAGCGCGATGCCGATGCCGGCCACGCCGAACATGCCCCACTCCAGCCACTTGCGGCGCGTCAGCAGCGCGATGGCGGCCAGTGCGATCGAGATCTGCAGCGCGGTGGTGGCCTGCGCCCAGCGGTGGTGCAGGTGCAGCTGCGCATCGGATTGCGTATCCCAGTCCTTCGATTCCTTCTCGAGCTTCTCGGCCTCGGCCTTGATCTCGTTCTTCTCCTTCTTGTAACGTTCGACCTCGTCCTTGTACTGGGCTTTCTTGTCGTCGGCCACCAGCGCGATCGCCAGCTCGGCCAGGTTCTGCTTGCTGCTCTTGGCCTGGTAGTAGTTCCACTGGTTGCTGGCCTCGGTCTTCTTGATGGCCGCGTTGTTCTTGTACAGCCCGGCGTTGGCCTGGGTGGCGCCACCCATGTACGAGAACAGGGCGCCGACCGTGGCCAGGATGGCGGTCATCACCGCGATCTGGCCCGAGAAGCTGTCCTTGTCGCCATGCTGGGCGGCGTGCTCGAGTTCGTGGTCGTGGGGGCCGTGGACGTGAAAGCCGTGTCCGGACATGGGGTGCTCCTTAGGCAGTTGACGCGGTGGCGGGCAGGCGTCGGTAGGTGACGAATGAGAACGTGAAGTCGTTGGGGGCTGCCGCCTGGTGCCGCTGGCGGGCCACCTCGGCAAACTGCTCGCGGGGCCACGCCGGGAAGAAGGCGTCGCCCTCGAACGGGGCGTCGATCTCGGTCAGCAGCAGTTCGTCGGCGCATGGCAGGGCGGCGGCATACAGCTCGCCGCCACCGATGACGAAGATGCGCGGCGCGCCGGCAGTCTGCGCCAGGGCCTCATCGAGGGAGTGCACCGTGGTGGCGCCGGCCGCCGACCAGCCCGGCTGGCGGGTGACGACGATGTTGTGCCGCCCGGGCAGCGGGCGGAAGCGTTCGGGCAACGAATCCCAGGTCTTGCGGCCCATGATCACCGGGCAGCCCATGGTCTGGGCGCGGAAGTGGCGCTGATCCTCGGGCAGGTGCCACAGCATCTGGTTGTCGCGCCCGATCACCCGGTTGCGGGCCACGGCCGCAATGAGGGCCAGCTGCGTCATACCGCCACCGGCGCCTTGATCGCCGGGTGGTGCTGGTACTCGAGCACCTCGAAGTCGTCGTAGGCGTAGTCGAAGATCGACGGCGGCCGGCGCTTCAGTTGCAGCACCGGATAGGGGAAGGGCGAGCGCTCGAGCTGGGTGCGCACCTGCTCGGCGTGGTTGTCGTAGATGTGGCAGTCGCCGCCGGTCCAGATGAAGTCGCCCACCTCGAGATCGCACTGCTGCGCCAGCATGTGGGTCAGCAGGGCATAACTCGCGATGTTGAAGGGCACGCCGAGGAAGATGTCGGCGCTGCGCTGGTACAACTGGCAGCTCAGCCGACCGCGCTGGCCGGCGGCCTGCGGCGGCGCCACGTAGAACTGGAAGAACGCGTGGCAGGGCAGCAGCGCCATCTTCGGCAGATCGGCCACGTTCCAGGCGCTGACGATGATGCGGCGGCTGTCGGGGTTGGTCGTGAGCTGCTTCACCACCTCGGCGATCTGGTCGATGTGGCCACCATCGGGCGTGGGCCAACTGCGCCACTGCACGCCGTACACCGGGCCCAGGTCGCCATCGTCGCGTGCCCATTCGTCCCAGATGGTGCAGCCGCGCTCCTGCAGCCAGCGCACGTTGGCGTCGCCGCGCAGGAACCACAGCAGTTCCAGGATGATGCTCTTGAGGTGCACCTTCTTGGTGGTGACCAGCGGAAAGCCCTCGCTCAGGTCGAAGCGCATCTGGTGCCCGAACACGCTGCGCGTGCCGGTGCCGGTGCGGTCGCCCTTGGCCACGCCATGCTCGGCCACATGGCGCATGAAGTCTTCGTACTGGCTGCGGATGGGGCGGGTCACGGGGCAGGCGGGGGCTGGTCGATGGCGCGCGGGATTATCCGGCCGCCGACGGGCCGGGCGCCAGCCGGGCGGAATCCGGGGTCTCCATCCCGAACTGCATCGCCGCCAGCCGGGCATACAGGCCACCGCGGGCGACGAGTTGCTCGTGGGTGCCGATGTCGACGATCTCGCCGGCTTCCATCACCACGATGCGGTCGGCCTTCTGCACCGTGGCCAGGCGGTGGGCGATGACCAGCGTGGTGCGGTCGGCGAAGGCCGACTCCAGCGCGGCCTGCACCATGCGCTCGCTCTCCGCATCCAGCGCGCTGGTGGCCTCGTCCAGCAGCAGCAGCGGCGGGTTCTTCAGCATCGCACGGGCGATGCTGATGCGTTGGCGCTGCCCCCCCGACAGGCGCACGCCGCGCTCGCCGAGAAAGGTCTCGTAGCCCTCGGGCAGGGCCATGATGAAGTCGTGCGCATAGGCCGCCTTGGCCGCGGCGATCACCTGCTCGCGGGTGGCCTCGGGGCAGCCGTAGCGGATGTTCTCCAGCGCGCTGGTGGAGAAGATGGTCGAATCCTGCGGCACGATGCCGATGCGCTGGCGCAGCGCCTGCAGCCCGGCGCGGCGCACCTCGACGCCATCGACCTCGATCGAGCCGGATTGCACGTCGTAGAAGCGCAGCAGCAGTTGCAGCACGGTGCTCTTGCCCGCGCCGCTGGGTCCGACCAGCGCCACCGTCTCGCCGGGCGCGATCGACAGGTTGAAGCCGCGCAGCGTGGCCTGCTGCGGCCGCGAGGGGTAATGGAAGCCCACATCGCGCAGCACCACGGCCGAGCCGCCGCGCGTGGCGGGCAACGCCTGAGGCGACGCGGGCTCCTCCACCGGCGAGCGCGCCGAGAGCAGCTCCATCAGCCGCTCGGTGGCGCCGGCGGCGCGCAGCACGTCGCCGTACACCTCGGACAGCACCGCCACGCTCGAGACCAGCAGGATCACGTAGACCACCGTCTGGCTCAGGTGGCCGGCGCTGATGCGGCCTTCGATGACGGCCTGGGTGCCCTGGTACAGGCCCCACAGCAGCGCGCCGAAGGTGGCGGTGATGATGAAGGCCACCAACAGCGAACGCACCCGGATGCGCTTGCGGGCGGTGTCGAAGGCGCGCTCGGTGGAATCGTCGAATCGCCGGGCCTCGCGCTGCTCCTGCGCATGGCTCTGCACCACCGGGATGGCATTGAGCACCTCGGCGGCGATGGCGCTGGAATCGGCCACGCGGTCCTGGCTGGCGCGGCTGAGCTTGCGCACGCGGCGGCCGAAGTACAGGCTGGGCAGCACCACCAGTACCAGGATGCCCAGCACCTGGGTCATCACATACGGATTGGTGACGATCAGCATCACCAGCGCGCCCAGGCCCATCACCGCGTTGCGCAGGCCCATCGACAGGCTGGAGCCGACCACGGTCTGCACCAGCGTGGTGTCGGTGGTCAGGCGGCTGAGCACCTCGCCGGTGGCGGTGGTCTCGAAGAACTCGGGGCTCTGCCTCACCACATGGGCATACACCGCGTTGCGCAGGTCGGCGGTGACGCGCTCGCCGAGCCAGGTGACCATGTAGAAGCGCAGCGCCGAGAACAGGCCCAGCGCCGCGCCCACCGCGAATAGTAGCCCGAAGTGGCCACGCAGCGCCATCACGCGCGCCGCGGGGTCGGCCGCCACCAGCCCGCTGTCGATCAGCGATTTCAGCGCGAGCGGGAAGAGCAGGGTGGACACGGCGGCCAGCACCAGGAACAGCAGGGCCAGCGCGATGCGGCCACGGTAGGGACGCAGGAAGGGCAGCAGGCCCGAGAGCGAGCGAGGCGTGGCGGCAGGGGCACGATCGGAGGCGGAAGGCATCGCGGCAGTGTAGGGGCCGGGCCTGAGGCTTGCAGGGCCGGCGCCCGAGACCGGGACGCACGCGGGTGGCCAAGATCATGCCGAGGCAATGATTGCCTAGGCAAGTAAAATGCCGCGATGGCTGCCCGACCGCCCCCTGAACCCGTGAGCCCCGCGCCAGGTGGCCCGGCGCGCCGGCGCGCCGCCGCGGCGCCTGCCACCTCCGGCCGTCCGCGGCCGCGTCCGGCCGCGTTCTACCGGGCCGAGACGCTGCACCCCGAGCAGAGCGTGGGCTACCTGATGAAGCGCGTGCTGCAGTCGCTGCTGCTGCAGGCCGACCGGGCCCTCGGCCCGCACGACCTGACACATGCGCAGTGGCTGCCGCTGTACCGCATCGCCCGGGGTGAGTGCCTCACGGTGGCCGCACTGGCGCGCGAGCAGGCGCTGGACCCTGGCGCGATGACCCGCGCGCTCGATCGCCTGGAAGCCAAGGGCCTGATCAAGCGGGTGCGCTCGGTGGCCGACCGGCGCGTGGTGCAGATCGAGCTGACGCCGGCCGGGCGCGACGCCGCGGCAATGGTGCCGCCGGCGCTGGCCGAGGTGCTCAATGGCCACCTGGCCGGCTTCAGCCGCGCCGAATGGCAGGCGTTGATCGGAATGTTGAGGCGCATGCTGGCCAATGGCGAGGCGATGCGCGCCGTGCAGGGAGACGAGTGAATGCTGAGGACCACAGGATGGGCCGCGAGCGTGGCGCTGGCCGCGGCCCTGGGCGTGGCCGGGTGCGCCACACCGGGCGAGCCGGTGGCGCCACGGCCGCTGGTGCAGGCCAGCGACCTGGGATTGGAGGCTGGCGTCACCACGCCGGCCGTGGAGGCCCGCTGGTGGCGCCTGCTCGGCGATCCGGCGCTGGATGGCCTGATGCAGCGAGCGCTGGAGGGCCAGCCCACGTTGCGCGTGGCCGCCTCGCGCCTGGCGCGGGCCGAGGAGGCGGTGGCGGCTTCGGCGGCCACCGACGGGCCGCAGGCGGCGCTGTCGGCCGATGCCACGCGACAGCACTTCACGGCCACCGGCCTGTACCCGCCACCGCTGGCCGGCTCGATGCGCAACACCTCGACGCTGCAGGCTGGGGCCTCGCTGCCGCTGGATTTCTTCGGGCGGCATGCGGCCGCCCTGCAGGCGGCGCTGGGCCAGCAACGGGCCGCCGAGGCCGACCTGCAGGCGGCCCGGCTGATGCTGACCAGCCAGGTGGCCCGGGTGCACGTGGGCCTGGCACGCACCTTGGCCTTGCGTGACGTGGCCGAGCGCACGCTGGCCCAGCGCGAGCAGTGGCTGGCGCTGGCGGCGCAGCGGGTGAAGGCCGGTCTCGATCCGTTGTCCGAGCGGCGCACGCTGGAAGGCACCGTGGCCGAGGCGCGCCAGCAGCTCGCCGCGCTGGACGAGCAGATCGCGCTGGCCCGCAACCAGCTGGCGCAACTCAGCGGCCAGGCGCCGCAGGCGCTGGCGCAGTGGCGGCCGGCGCTGACGGGCCTGCAGGCGGCACCGCTGCCGGCCGCGCTGGGCGCCGATCTGCTCGGTCGGCGTCCCGAGATCGCCGCCGCGCGCTGGCGGGTTGAGGCGGCGGTGCAGGACGTGGCGCAGGCCGAAGCGCAGTTCTACCCCGACATCAACCTGGTGGGCTTCGTCGGCCTGAGCGCCATCGGCCTGGATCGGCTGGTGCAACTGCCCAGCCGGCAGTTCGGCGTCGGCCCGGCGCTGCGCCTGCCGCTGTTCGACGGCGGCCTGCTGCGGGCTCGCGTGCGGGGCCAGGCCGCCGAGCTGGATGCCGCCGTGGCGGTGTACCACGGAGCGGTGCTCGACGCGGTGCGCGAGGCCACCGATGCGATCGCGGTGCTGCAGGCGGTGCATCGCCAGCAGGCCGAGCAGTCGCAGGCCCTGGCCGCGGCCCAGGCCGCGCATGCCCTGGCGCGCTCGCGGCGAGAATCGGGGCTGACATCCGAACTGAGCGTCCTCGCCGCCGAATCGGCGGTACTGGCGCAACGCCGCGCGGCGGCCGAGCTGCGCGGCCGCGAACTCGATGGCCAGGTCGTGCTGATGCGGGCCCTGGGTGGCGGCTGGCAGGCTGGCACGGCCCCGGTCCAGCAATCACGAGCAACACAACCATGAACGAACCGACTCCTCCCAAGGCCGCGCAGGTGCGGCGCAAGGCCCTGCTGACCATTGGCGCGGTGGTGGCGCTGGCCGCGCTGGGCTATGCCCTGTACTGGACGCTGGTGCTCAACCACTACGAGACCACCGACAACGCCTACGTGCAGGGCCAGGTGGTGCAGATCACGCCCCAGGTGGGCGGCACGGTGGTGGCCATCGGCGCCGACGAGACCGATCGCGTCAAGGCCGGCCAGGTGCTGGTGCGGCTCGATCCGGCGGATGCCAAGGTGGCGCTGGAGCAGGCCGAGGCCCAGCTGGCCCAGTCGGTGCGCGAGGTGCGCGTGCTGTATGCCAACAACTCGACGCTGGCGGCGCAGGTGGCGCTGCGCGAGGCCGAGTTGGCGCGGGCCCAGGCCGAGGTGCAGCGCGCCACCGAGGACGTGGCCCGCCGGCAGCCGTTGGTGGCCACCGGGGCGGTGGGGCAGGAAGACCTGTCGCACGCCCAGGCGCAGCTCACCGCGGCGCGGCATGCGGTGGCTGCGGCGCAATCCGGCGTGGCCGCCGCGCGCGAGCAGTTGGCCTCCAACCAGTCGATGACCGAAGGCACCTCGGTCGACCAGCACCCGGGCGTGCAGCGGGCCGCGGCCCGTCTGCGCGAGACCTGGCTGGCGCTGCGCCGCGTCGAGCTGCCGGCACCACAGGACGGGGTCGTCGCGCGGCGCAATGTGCAATTGGGCCAGCGCGTGCAGACCGGCGCGCCATTGATGACGCTGGTGGGTGCCGATGCGCTGTGGGTCGACGCCAACTTCAAGGAAGGCCAGCTGCGGCGCATCCGCGTCGGCCAGAAGGCCACGCTCACGGCCGACGTCTATGGCTCGCGTGTCGAGTACCACGGCACCGTGGCCGGGCTGGGCGCCGGCACCGGCGCGGCATTCGCGCTGCTGCCGGCGCAGAACGCCACCGGCAACTGGATCAAGGTGGTGCAGCGGGTACCGGTGCGCATCGTGCTCGACGCCAAGGAGGTGGCCGCGCATCCGCTGCGAGTGGGGCTGTCGATGGAGGTGTCGGTGGACGTTTCGGGCAGCAGCGATGCACTGCCGGTGGCCGATGCGCCGCGCACCAACCCGCCGGCGCAGACCACCGTGTTCGATGCGCTGAACCGTGACGCCGACGCGGCGGTGCAGCGCGTGATCCAGGCCCACGGGGGTCGGGCGGCCAAGGCACCGGCGCGATGAATGCACCCGCGGCCGCGGCGCCGCCACCCCTGGAGGGCAGCAGCCGCATCCTCGGCACGCTGGCGTTGGCGCTGGCCACGTTCATGAACGTGCTGGACACCTCGATCGCCAACGTGTCGATCCCGGCCATCGCCGGCAACCTGGGCGTCAGCCCGGCGCAGGGCACCTGGGTCATCACCAGCTTTGGCGTGGCCAATGCCATCTCGGTGCCGTTGACCGGCTGGCTGGCCCAGCGCATCGGCGCGGTGCGGCTGTTCACCACCAGCGTGGTGCTATTCGTGCTGAGCTCGTGGATGTGCGGGCTGGCCACCTCGCTCGAGATGCTGGTGGCCGCGCGCGTGCTGCAGGGCCTGGTGGCCGGGCCGATGATGCCGCTGTCGCAGACGCTGCTGATGTCGAGCTTTCCGCGCGAGAAGGCCGGCTCGGCCTTGGCGCTGTGGGGCATGACCACGCTGGTGGCGCCGGTGGCCGGGCCGCTGCTGGGCGGCTGGATCACCGACCACATCTCGTGGCCGTGGATCTTCTACATCAACGTTCCGGTTGGCCTGGCGGCCGCAGCCGTCACCTGGAGCATCTACCGCAAGCGCGAGACGCCGGTGGTCAAGCGGCCGATCGATCACGTCGGCCTGGGCCTGCTGGTGCTGTGGGTCGGCTCGCTGCAGCTGATGCTCGACAAGGGCAAGGAGCTCGACTGGTTCGCCTCGCCGGTGATCGTCGGCCTGGCGTTGACGGCGGTGATCGGCTTCGCGGTGTTCATCGCCTGGGAGCTGACCGACGAGCACCCAGTGGTCGATCTGCGGCTGTTCGCCGGTCGCAACTTCGCTGTCGGCGTGGCCGCGATGTCGGTGGCCTACGGACTGTTCTTCGCCAACCTGGTGGTGCTGCCGCTGTGGCTGCAGCAGTGGATGGCCTATACCTCGATCGACGCGGGCATGTCGATGGCACCGGTGGGCCTGCTGGCCATCCTGCTCACGCCCGTGGTGGGCCGCAAGGTGGGCGATTGGGATCCACGCTGGATGGCCAGCTTCGCGTTCGTGATGTTCGCGCTGGTGCTGTGGTTGCGGTCGCAGGGCACGACGCAGATGACGCAGTGGCAGGTGATCGTGCCCACCATCCTGCAGGGCGCGGCCGTGGCGTTCTTCTTCATTCCCTTGACCACGCTGCTGCTGGCGGGCCAGCCGCCAGCGCGCCTGCCTGCCGCCGCGGGCTTGAGCAACTTCGTGCGCATCACCGCGGGCGCGATGGGCACCTCGATCTCGACCACGTTGTGGGAGAGCCGCGCCTCGCTGCACCATGCACACCTGACCGAGCGCCTCGATCCGGGGCATCCGGTGCTGGGTGCGGCCACCGATCTGCTCGGGCAGGCCGGGCTTCCGGCCCCTGCCACGCTGGCCCAGCTCAACCGCATGATCGACCAGCAGGCCTTCACGCGGGCCGCCGACGACATCTTCTACCTCTCGGGCTGGATCTTCCTGGTGCTGATCGTGGCGGTGTGGTTCACCCACCGGCCTCCGCGGGTGGCGGGCGCCAGCGCCGACGCCGGCGGCGCGCACTGATGCGGGTAGGGTGCGGCGTGCCGCCGCACCCGTTGAAGCCGGCGGCCCGGGGCCGGCTCAGGTCGTGTCGCCGTCGTCGGTCTTGCCGGCAGCGCTGCGCCTGGCCTTTCTGGGGGCAGCAGCGTCGGGGATGCGTCCATGCCGGGCCAGGGCCTCGCGCAAGAGGTACTCGACCTGCGCATTGGCGCTGCGCAGTTCCTGCGCCGCCATGCGTTCGATCTCGGCCCACAGGGCCGGATCGATGCGCAGCACGAAGTGCTTCTTGTCGGGGCTGGCCATCGGTCCTAAGGCCTGGTCATGCGATGCATGCCGTCACCTGCGCAGTGTGGGCAGGCCCTAGCGCCGCAGCGACGTAGGCGCCGCAGACGATCCACTCTGTGCCAGGCGGGCACGCACGAAGCCCGCCAGGCGCTCGGGCTCGGGGCTTCCCAGCCGCACGCGGCGCCCGTCGCGCAGCTGCAGCTGCACCGCGCCAAGGCCGTGCGCGTTGTAGAGCATGCCCTGGCTGGGGAAGCGGATGCCCCAGCCTTCGTGCCACCGGGTGCGCACCACCTCCACGCTCACGATCTGGTCCAGAGGCACGCGCCAGTGCGGCCAGGGCAGCCAGCCGAAGCGCCACTCGACGGCCTGGCTATCCAACAGGACCAGGAGTCGCCCGAACACCGCCAGCAGCCCTGCGTGCACGGCGCAGAGGATCACCAGCGCGACCAACGCGTCGTCGCCGCCGGCGCGCATCACCGAGACCGACGCGACCGTCAGCGTCGTCGGCAGGATGAACCACATCGCCACCAGCGACTGGGCCCGTTCATAGACCGGATGCCGCATGGTTCGCCTCAGGTGTAGAGCGTGCCGGTGTTGACGATGGGCTGCGTTTCCTTGTCGGAGCACAGCACCACCAGCAGGTTGCTCACCATCGCGGCCTTGCGCTCGTCGTCGAGTTCGACGATCTCGCGCTCGGA
>Ga0268298_10001776_pt1 | contig 24498 bp, 24 predicted proteins | sample WWTPWeurt_MetaG_FD_194462 | JGI IMG/M metagenome (GOLD analysis project Ga0268298, IMG submission 194462) | Activated sludge microbial communities from WWTP in Nijmegen, Gelderland, Netherland - WWTP Weurt | ecosystem: Engineered > WWTP > Aerobic digester > Activated sludge | place...
GGACGCGGCAGAAGGTAAGGCAAAGGAAGACGCATGCCGCACTGCAGTTGAAAAGTGCATTGGCACTCAGATCGCAAGTTCCTCCGGCGTGGGAGATGGTCAGTCCATCGGAAATGAAATCTTCACCAAAGCAAACGGGATGTGTCGCAATGGCAAGATCCTGGAAAGAAACGAATATCCTTTTGATACATTCAAGATGCTTCGTCTTACCATCCGCTACGAGGTCTCTGAATCTGAACTGAAAAGCCAGATTGATCAGATGCAAAAGCTTGCAGGCAATCCAAAGGTAATGATCCTGATTCGCGAAGAATACAACATCGCAGGTCAGGGAAAGAGAGTAGAATCATTCACTTCTAGAAATGCAATCGCCGCGGCAGCACTTCGCGACTACCTGGTTCGCAAAGACTATACCGTGATTGATGCTTCTTCTATTTCTCTTGGAGGAATGAACGAAGAAGTGGCCGCAGAAAATCCTTCGCAGTTTCCAGAAGACGTAAAAGAACGCGCAGCGAAAGCGGGGGCGGATGTTCTCATCATTGGAAGCCTGGAATCCAACCCTCAGGCATCTATTGACCTCAGCGATGAAACCATGAAGCTCAAAATGAAGTCTTACAAAGCAACAGGCAACGTGACTCTTATGACTCTATGGGGCAAAGGAAAAGTTCTCGGAGAATTCAATACTCCCATGGGTGGTGCGCAAACAACAGATTTGTCCGCAGCGCAACAATCCATGAAGCGATATGCAGTTGGTTCTGCTCCAGATCCAATCAAATCACCCGGTGGAATTGCAAAAGAAATCAATCGCAGGCTTTCAGATCAGTGGTCCGAGCTTACAAAAAACAATGTAATTCAAATCAGCATTTCAGGATTGAATCAGAAGTCTGCGGGTATGTTTAGAGATGATCTGAAGGGCAAGACTTCAGTTCGTGATGTCAATCCACTCAGTGAAAGCGATGGAAGCCAGGAATGGGAAGTGACTTATCCCGGTCGTTCTTTTGCTCTCGCGGACACGATTTCCTGGAATCGAGACAATCCTAAAATTTTTCAAGTAATCAAAGAATCAGGCAAGAAGCCAACGGTTCTCAGCGTCACTCGCGGAGAGATCAAAATTCGATTCGATTGAAACTTTGATGCCGGCCATTGGAAACATTGGCCGGCTGTCGATCGTCTGACACGGTTTCAGCTTAAGTAGCGCGCCTTTCCGAACTCGTGTAATCCTCTTTATCGGCGCTGCGGTGTGGTGATCATTGGCGGGCACAGGTTTTCGCGATTGCATCTGGTTTCGCAAGTCTCAGTCGTGTTCTCACCTCCTATCGTGTGATTGACCGCGGCATTTGCGAAGAAACCAGTCCAGAGAAAAGCCTGACAGGTTGATTTGCAGGTCTGGCGATTTTCCAGGCATTCTTTTTGCGCAAAATGACGTTCTACCGGATCTGGCAGAGGAGTGGAGTGTTCAGTTTGAATGCTCACGTTGTCTTCAGTGCGCGGTGAATTGAAAGTATTGGGTTGAAGCTGTGGACCGCGGCATGTCGCAAATGCGAAGGAAAGGGAGTAGAACAGAATGACTCGCATAGTCTACAAAGCGATTTTGGCGCCCAGAGCAATGTCGAAGTTAAACAATGGAACAGACGCTTTTTGACTGACAAATGATCCTGAATTGACTAAAGATGCGCGCAAGGCTGCGTCCGGAGTTCCCATTGCTCCCGGATCCACTTCTAAATCGGACGCGGACGTCGTTGTACGTTCCAGGGTTCCGATCGTCACTCGTGGGCGGATGAAAAACATGTCGTACTTTATGGTCGTGGATAGGCTGACTAGCTGCGTTCGCTCCCGCCGTGTTCCATAAACATTCTCGTATGCATACAAACGCGCGGCAATACCGGTTCGATAGTCCCAACGATTGGCTGAGTAACTTCCGTGTCCGAACAGGTAACGGGCTTCAACGCTGATTTGGGCCCAGGTGGCGGGGGAATAGGACAGGCAAACCAGCGGCCCCCAGGACTCGATAGACTCGCGCCGGGTCTCGTTGGCCAGTCCTTGAATTGGAATGCCAAAGAATGAATTTGAAAACACGGAAACGTCTTCCACCGTTGTTCGCGTCCATCCGTGCCCGAAAGAAACCCCGGCATCAAGGGTTGTGTTATTTGTGGGCAGCCAGCGGCGGCCAATCGCGAATTCTGGTTGCCGCGCCTCTGACACATACCCACGTTCCATGATTCCGGGGGACAGCCCCGTTGATGTTGGTAGCGACAAGGCGTTTGTATTTCTAGAGTCCTGGGTTTCGGTGTACACAACTCGCAACCATAACCAGTTCGCGTAAGTATACCGGAAATCCAAACCGCTCGAATGGTTTATCTCATTCCAATCACCCAAATTAATTGGAAGCACATAGCCAGTGAATTGTAACAAGTAGGCTTTGGCAGCATTGGCCTGGAGTGTGCGAGTTAAATCATCGGATGATAATGTAGTGCTTCCAGTTCCCGCTCCCTGAATTGCTGAGATTTCAAAAGTATGCTGTTCATCTCCCAATAACGGGGTGCAGGACAGTGTAGCGAGCAGCAGATAGACATGAATCTTTTTTCTTGACCACCATCCTACCCTGTTGGACTTACCCGTTATGCGGAATCGATTGTTCAGGTCTTTGTTCTCCCGTAGGCTTGCATTGATTCGCATTGACCGCTTCGGGGTCAAGGACAAGTCCCAACCCGGGGAAACTGTACGGATGTTTGTTGGAGTGCAGACGCATTCAGCTGGCTGAAGACCAAGGATGACCGTGCTTATGTATCGCGCTGCAAATCTGGTTTCTGACGTCCAATCATACTTTGGAGCTTTTTTCGTTCGACGATCAACTGGGGCCGGGCAATTCAAACCAATGCTAAAGCATACACAGATTGCACGCTTCGCGGTCATTCTACTCTTTTTCACTGCCTGCGATGCGCTGCGCACTCAGCATTTGCGCACGGAAGTGATTGAACTGGGTGAATACAAAATCCGGGCTGAGATTGCTTCCACTCCCAGGGAGAGGGAACGTGGTTTGATGTATCGCACTTCGATTGGAGAAGAGGAGGGCATGCTGTTTGTTTTTCCAAAAGCATCTCCTCAGGCTTTCTGGATGAAGAATACTCTCATTCCGCTGGATGTAGGCTATTTTGACGAGCAGGGCTTCTTGATAGAATACTTCACAATGACACCGGATGATGGAGTGCGCACTTATCCTTCTTCTGAACCAGCGTTATACGCTCTTGAGATGAAGGCAGGCTGGTATGCGAAACGTGGACTGAGAAAGTACACGAAGCTTGTTTTCCCGCGTAGCCTCGAAGGTCTCTAGCAGAAATTACAGCCGCAGGAATTCTGCCGTCTCCAGATAAGAAAAAGGGCCCTTTTTTTCAGAAGTCCAACCGCGCTCACCGAGCTCCCGAGATAACAACCATAGAAAGAAGCCATGGCTGAAGAGTGCTACTTTTCTGTGGGATTGAACTCTATCTTCTAGATGATCTGCTGCCTCGCGCACCCGCGCATTGGTTTGTCTGCGCGATTCTTCTCCTTCCATAAAACCCCAGAACCATCCAAGGCGTGACATGGTAACAAGCGCCATGGATGGAAGGCGTACATTGCGACGGAATCTTGGAAGAGGTACTTCTCGAAAGAGAGGACTGATTTCGCGCGGATCTTCTCCTACAATCAGTTTGGCCGTTTCTATGGCGCGCACAAGGTCTGAGGAGATGGAATGATGACCTTCAATTCGCGGAGCACGGGGTCCATTCCAGTGAGGATCCAGACTGGCCTGGTCGTACGCATCCATTCTGCGATTGACTTCGTGAGAGTTGATCCACTGCCAGGGGCGCGAAGCAACGCGCATCGTGGGTTTTCCGTGACGCACGAGCACGATCGTAGGAGACGTATCGGGCATGCGTCAGCTTTGTTCAGAGTTCCAGGACGTCGACTACAACGATGGTGGTATCATCTGCGAGATTGCGATCTCCTGAATAGTCCAGGATTTCAAGGATTGCGTTTGTAGTGACCTGATGCGCGGTACTTTCTGCTGATCCACGCACAAATTCGTGGAATCTTTCCTCCGTATATGGTTTGCGCTCGTGGTTGATAGATTCTGTCAGGCCATCCGTAAAAAATACAAGGCGATCTCCTGGAATAAGCTGGAGGGTTCGCATTTCAAATGGTTTGCCGGTCATAAGCCCGAGAGGCGATCCTTTTGCCTTCAAATGTTGGAGTGTATTGTCGGATCTGCGATGAAGCAGTATTGGTCCATGTCCGGCCGTGCAATAGGAAAGCTGGCGACTTGCATAGTCGATTTCGGCGTAAACAGCTGTAACGTACATCGATTGTACAGCGCGGCGTGCGATGGCCACATCCATCTTTTTGAGAAGTTGCGTCCCGTTTTCCGCATGCCCGGCAGAATAGTTGAAAGCCATTTTCGTGCAGGAGGCAATGAACGCGGCGGGGATTCCATGACCGGAGACGTCCGCAATGAAGATTCCCAGATTTTCCAGGCGAGTATAGAAATCGTAAAAATCCCCGCCCACTTTATCCGTGGAAATGCAGGCGCCCTGAATGTCATATCCAGGAATCCTCGGTGGCTTGTCCGGAAAAAGACGACTGTGGATCATGCGCGCAAGATCGAGTTCACTTTCGATCACACGATTTCTATCTCGAATCGCCTTTTCCTTTTCTCTGACCAGGCGAATCAGGTTTTCATTGCTAAATGCTCTTTCTCCGAGAACGGAATAACCCAGGAATAGAAGCGCACTTACCATGATCACTCTTTCGATGGGGAAGGGCATCTGGATATTCAGTATGTAGAACGTATTAATAAAGATGATGCCGGACATGGCAGCGGCCCCGATTGTTAGTACAATCAAGAGCATTCTCTTTCGCATAACCGTATCTTCTTCGCGTCTCCTTGCTTTTAGAATATGGAAGATTCCTACTCCGTAAAATGCGGACAATGTGCTCGTGTAAGTGACATAGGCCGGAGTTGGTCCATACACTGGCCTACCGTCGACCAGTACAAACTCCGCTGCATTTCCAGAATCAGGAATTAGTATACGAACCATATAATATATAAATATTAAGAATATCCAGGCAGCGCCTGCTGCTTCCCATTTGCCGGCTCGGAGTCTGCCCAGGTGCCTCCCCAGAACAAAAAACACATACGCTGCTACAACACCGGCTACAATTTGAAGAGGTCTCACCAGAGGCGGGCCTGCGGAAAGGAGTGCGTGAAGAAAACCGGTGTATTGCCAGATCGCAATCAGGATGAGTTGCAGTGCGAGTAGTCTATTGAGAGTGTTGCGTCTGTCCTGGAAATAGAGTGCGAATGCCGTGCCAAGGAGCAAGGATAGGAAGAGCACAAGGAGGGCAACTCTGGTGGCAAATTCCGAAACCAAAATAAAATCCTCTCAGATTAGACGAGGTTTTCAGATCAGTCACCCGAATTTTGCTCAATCGCGGGTGGAACCGGTTAAAAAATACGTTTGCATGGGCCCTTTCCCCTTCACCTCGATGAGGCCTCTGGTTTCAAATGTGAAGGTAGAGTGCAGAGTTTCGTATATGTGCTGGGAAACCTGAATTTGCCCGGGAATTCCGTGGGATTCCATCCTGCTTGCGAGGTTAACGGTGTCACCCCACAGATCGTAGATGAATTTCTTTTCTCCAATGACCCCGGCGACTACCGGGCCGGAATGAATTCCGATTCTAATGCTTAGATCCATTCCTTCTCTGCGGGCCATCTCCAGGATCATTTGTTGCATATCCAGTGCCATGCGGGCTGCGGATTGCATATGGTTTTCATCTGGCTCGGGTAAGCCCGCAGCCGCCATGTAAGAATCACCGATTGTTTTGATTTTCTCCATTCCATTTTTTTCGCAAAGCATGTCGAATGCGGAGAAGATTCTGCTGAGAATACTCACTACTTCATCCGCGGGCATGCTTCCGGACATTGGTGTGAAATTTACAATGTCTGCAAAGAGCACTGTGGCTCGATCAAATCGATCTGCAATGAGTCTTTCTCCTGCCTTCAGCCGATCCGCGATTGGTTCTGGAAGAATATTCAAAAGCAAACGATCTGACTTCTTTCTTTCCGAATCCAGCTCGCTTTCCACTCGTTCTGTGCCACGGTGAAAATAGTAAAGAATACTTAACAGTGTAATGAAAGAAAGAACACCGGTGCTATAGCCAGCCAGAAGTGCGATATCTCCAGGAATCAGGATCATGGGTGCAATCTTCGCTTTGAGTTCATGCGAAACAAAAAAGAGCACAACAGAGAGCAAAGAGAGAACGTAGAGAGATTTTTTCTGATCCGGGCCAATGAACAACAGGGGTGCCGCTGCCAGGGTGAAATAAAAAAGTTCCGGATACATCTGATTGCCCAGAGCGAGAACCCAGAAGAACGTGAGACTGTTTCCGACAACGAGGCCCATCACTCGAGCCATTTTATACTGGCCGCGATAGTTGAGAAAGAAACACCCGGCCAGAAGCAAAGTGTCGATCAAGCTCGTCACAGTGCCAATGGCAGATGTGCCCAGGGCCAGTCCCAGAGGTAGAAAAGACAAAGTGACGCCCGCGGCGATCAGGAAGAGCTGATTGCTGAGCACTACACGCTTCTTTTCCGGCGGACTCATGGTCTGCTTCACGCCTATGTTTGCAAGGGCTCTAAAGAAACTGACGATATCTCTGGATGGAGCGGGGATCGTCTGCATGAAGATCAGCTGAGACTTTGCTCCGCAGATGAAAACCGATTTTTGATAAACTCAAGGGCGCCCGGGGGTAGATCTGTCCACTCGTTTGCGGCTGCGAAGGACTCCTCTACTAGTTTTCTATCTTCAAGCAGACTCGCAATTCTCAGGCCATCTACGCCATGCTGTCGTTTTCCCAAAATTTCTCCCGGGCCGCGAATCTTGAGGTCCACTTCCGCAAGTTCAAAGCCATTGTCAGAGTTTACGATCGCGTTGAGCCTCTCTTCGCCGTCCTCTGTTGTTTCACCGGCCATTAAAATGCAGAAGCTTTCTTCGCTCCCTCTTCCAACGCGGCCCCTGAGTTGATGTAGTTGTGAAATTCCAAAACGATCTGCGTGTTCTATGACCATGATGGTCGCGTTGGCAACGTCCACACCAACTTCAATGACAGTAGTGGAGACAAGAATCTGAACTCTACCGGCGCGAAACTCGCGAAAGACTCTATCCTTATCTTCTGTTTTCATTTTGCCGTGAAGCAGCTCCACTTTCAGGTCAGGAAAAATGCTCGTGCGAAGTTCTTCATACGCGTCTGTTGCAGCACGCACATCCAGTTTCTCGCTTTCTTCAATCACCGGATAAACGATGTAACACTGTCTGCCGTTTGAAACGTGATTTCGAATGGATTTGTAAAGGCCAGGACGTCTATCTTCTGCCAGCCGAATGGTCTTGATCGGCACTCTGCCCGCAGGTTTTTCCTTCAGCGTAACCAGGCTGAGATCCGCAAATTCTGTCAGACACAGAGTTCGAGGGATTGGTGTTGCGGTCATTCCAATGACGTCTGGATTCTTTCCCTTGCGACGTAGAGATTCTCTCTGTTCTACACCGAAGCGATGCTGTTCGTCTATGATGACCAGGCCCAGGGACTCAAACACAACTTCTGGTTCCAGAAGGCTGTGCGTTCCAATCACAATATCTGTTTCTCCGCGCGCCAACCTGTCGAGCACTTGAGCCTTTGATTTCTTTGAATCTGCGCTGATGAGCAAATCCACTTGAACTCCTGAAAGTCCAAGTAAATCTACGAACGTACGAAAATGTTGGCGTGCTAGAACTTCTGTGGGAGCGAGCATAGCGCACTGCACTCTGTTTTCTGTATAGTGAAGCATGCTTGCCAGAGCGACCAGAGTCTTTCCTGAACCAACATCACCTTGCAGCAGGAAGGCGAATGCGTGATCTGTGGTTCCTTCTTTCAAAATCGCAAGGATTGCTTTGTCTTGCTCCGTCGTAAGCTGGAAAGGAAGCCTGGCGCGAAGAGAGTCAAACTGCTTTGATTTTCCAGGAGCCAGTGGCCAGAGCATTCTAGGTTCGCGCAATCTTTCATCTCTTTTCTGTTTCATATGCGCTGAAAAGAGAAACAGCTCCTCAAACTTCAGAGTGTGTCTGGCAAGAGCCAGCTCCTCTTTGTTCTGTGGAAAATGAATCGCATGCAGGGATTGCATTCTATCGAGCACACGAGCAGATTTGACCAGACCATCTGGGAGCAGATCTGGCAGAGTGACCGAACTTTCCAGGACAGAATGTAGAATCCTTCTGAAACCTCTGCTATCCAATCCTTTCTTCTTGAGTGCTTCTGAACCAGGATAAACAGGTACGATTCTTCCAACGTGGATGGTTTCTGCATCTTCGGAATCCAGTTCTTCAAAATCGGGATGCACCATTTGCATCCCACCGTAAAATTCAAGTTTGCCCGAGACCACGAACGTTGCATCTTTCACGAACACTCGACGAAAGTATTGCGCGCCTCGAAAGAATACGAGAGACAAAGGCTCTCCTTGCATGGTTCTGGTTTGCACAACCAGTCTGGACATTCTGCCATGTGCCAGATACGCGGTTTGCACGGTGACAATCAGAGTGGTTTCTATTCCCGCGCGAAATACGGTACTTTCTGCGAATGTGCGATCCAGGTAGCGACGTGGAAAGAAATAGAGTAGATCTTCGAGTGATTTAATTCCTGCAGCCAGCAATAGCTCCGCGCGAGCCGGGCCAACGCCTGCAATCGACGTGAGCTCCGCCAGGGCTGGATTAGTTTTCGCGCTGGAGCCTTTCGATCTGGTCCCGGAGCTCTGCTGCTTCTTCAAATCGTTCCTGCTCAACCGCTTTTTGCAGTCTTGTTTTCAATGCCTCTAGCGGAGATTGCGTCATTGTGGAAGCGGGTGTTTCTTCGTCTTCGTTTTCGGATGCTTCGCTTTTGGCTTCATCACCGATCACCACGCCAGCCTCTTGATACACTTTGTCGTGCATATAGATGGGGCATTTCGCGCGAATGGCAATGGCCACTGAATCGGAAGGACGAGCATCAATTTCTACGATCCCATCGTCTGACTGGATCACGATTCTGGCATAGAAAATGTTTCCGATGATATCATTGATGATCACGTGCAGTATGCGCGATTCCAATTCTGAAATCATGTTGATGATGAGATCATGAGTGTTCGGACGAGGTGGAGTTACCCCATCGAGAGCACTGGAAATAGAATACGTTTCGAGAGGCCCAATAAAGATGGGAACCACCTTGTTGGATGTAGATCCAACTGGTTTCATGAAAATGGCGAATCCGACGTTCGTGATGGACACGTCTGAGATTTTGACTTCCATGAGGCCTTCAGGGAGTTTGTGTTCTTCGCTCATGGCGCTGCCGTCCAGTCGAGGTAGATTGTTTCCTGTTGTTCTGCGGAAACAGGTCCGCCTTCCAGTTTGATGTTCAATGTAACGGGGAAGAAATCTGGAGTGGGTTTTGTCTGGATGGTCCCGTATTTTTTGTGAAACTTCACAAGCATGGTTCCCAGGTAGTCAAAGCACCAGAGTCCTGAACCGTTTTCATCCCAGCGCAATCCTTCCATGTGATCTTCTGCAAACTTGTCTCCCTTTGAGATTTTGTACACGCAGTGCGCTCCGGTTCGCGTGCTTTCTTCCTGGGTGTTCAAGCCGCGCGAAAAGTTCACGCGCATTCCCGGAGTCTGTCTGGAATGAAAATACATATGATATGCGAAGTCAAACCAGGTTTTGGTTTTTTCTGCCGGCAGACTGAATCGATAGATCCCTCCTTCTGGAGGGGGAGCTGTGCATTTGCCTTCCGCGAAATCATCGCACAGAAACGCTTTTTCTAATTTGATAGGACCTCCGCAGGCACATGGGATCAGGACTGCCAGAGTGGCTACACAGTACGCGAATCGGCGCACGAGACGATACGGAGTTCTATCTATCCGTAACATGAGCCAGCCTCAAATCGTTGAAAATAGATATAACAGATTCGTATCGATACAGGTCCGGCGTATGAACGAACGGCCTGAAGGAACCAGACTCATAATAGTAGAGACTCTGCGCGAAAATCCCACCGTACAGGTAAATGTGGTGAAAGTCATCCTTCAAAGAAGTGCGCACACTTGTGAATTCTGTGACATATCCCGGGTCTATTTCAACCAGCGGTCGACCCAGTTGTTGCAGTCCGCTTTCTACAGCCAGGGTCTTTCTTCTGATATCCACGATTTCCTCGCGCGCGACCTGCCTTTGAAAACTCAAAATGCGCATAGTCTTCCTGGCTAGATTTGTATAGAGGGGCATCAGGAGTTCGGTCGGGACAGAATGACTTTCGTAATCGGCCTTGCCAAATGCGGATTCCAGCTTCTTCTTCGCGGTGAGGTAGGGTTCTCCGTCGTCAAAATAGCAGGCTGCGTAAAGTCTGGCCGGTGACGGCTGAGTCAGCTCTGGCTTCCACTTATCCGCCATGGTGAGGATTTGTGTAATAACTGTGGCGCGTAAACAACTAATTCCGGGGAGGGATTGAATGATCAAATTGAGCTGGCTGCTTCAAATCCTCTGCGCCGTCATCCTCGCGCAGACTCTGTACTTTAAATTCTCGGGAGCGCCTGAATCTGTCTGGATTTTTTCCAGGCTAGGAATGGAACCGTGGGGTAGATATTTGACCGGCGGGCTGGAATTGGTTGCAGTCTTGCTTTTGCTTGTGCCGCGAACCATCTGGATGGGAGCGACTCTCGCCGGCGGATTGATGCTTGGCGCCATCATCAGTCATCTGGCTGTACTCGGCGTAGTTGTCATCGGGCCGGACGGTCGCGGAGATGGTGGACTTCTTTTTTCCCTGGCCGCTATAGACGGGTTGTTTGCTGCTGCGGTTCTTTGGATTCGTCGGGATTCGATTCCGTTTCTGGCTCGCGAATAGCACTGGTTAGCAGGGAGATCATTTCGCGCACGGTCATTGGCTGGAATCCTTTTTGGCGATTGGAAGCTCCAATTGCGTAGGCAAGCCTCCATTGCTCAAAAAGTGCGCGATATGCGTGGATCACCGAGACTGCTGGATCGTAAATGTGAGTGGGTTCTGAAGTCACTCCGTTGAGTTCCAGTATACGAATTCCATCTGCGCGCATGAGTGCAGATTCGTCTTTCACACGAATGTCGTATCTACCCAGGTAGAATCCGCGAAAGCACTTGCTGATTCGATCGATTTCTTGTTCCAGGGCAGTCGTCTGGAGGTCAGCACCATCGAGAAAGATAGAACCACGCGCATGAGTGCCCAGCTCTACGAGTTGAATAGATTCCCCTTTTTTGGGAATATACGTTAGGCGACTCTGGTTTGCGCTGCAATAGTGATCTGCGAGTGCTACGGCTCGATGGTCGCGCAGAATCATTTCTTCAAGAGTTTGTTTTCCATCTCCTACAAGACGCGGCATGGTCTTTCGCGTAATCGAGAGTATTCGACCGTTTTCTTCATCTGGCATGCGCGCATATAGAATCCCAAATTCTAAGCCGGAAATGTATTCCTGTATGATCAACGCCTTCGGGTTTTTCAGTGCAATCGTAAGCTCTTGTTCGCTTCGAACGATTTGCACTCCGCTGCCTCTTTGTCCTTGATCTGGCTTGATCACAATTGGAAAAGTGAGTGCGTGCTCTGCCATGAAACTAAGAGCGATGGACGCGCGCTCGTTGGCCGCTTGCCCGGACGGCTCCTTCATGGAAGGAATCAATTTATATTTTGCAACTGAATCCGGGGGAAGATGGTCCAGGATGCGCGATTTGGATTCACCGATGACACCGGAACTTTCTATTCCCGGATTCGACGCAGTGAACAAAAGAGGGCCTTTAAATCGAATCGCAAGATAGATGCAGTAAAATATGATGGGCGGATAGGCAGCCCAGGATGGCCAGAATTCCCAGCGCATCCTGTACCATTTTCCGGCAAGCATTCGCCTTCCGCGAAATGTGACAAGAGAGAGCAATAGATGAACAGAGAAATACAGGGCAGCGGCGAGCACTGCGAGTATGGGAAGTATGTGAGATTCCTCGAAGAGTGCGTGCGCCTGCGATCCTAGAAAGTATGCAATACTTACGATCAGAGGCGTCCAGAGTAAAGCCGCAAGTGCGAACCAGAACAGGAACTCCACCAGATTCACTTTCAGAAGGCCAGCGGCAAAGTACGTGGGTAGCCTGGTTCCTGGAATGAAGCGCGATGTGAGAATCAACCAGTGTCCTTTTGCAGCAAACCACCTGGAGCTTTCTTCTATCTTACGCTCCGTGACGAACCACTTCAGAGGACGGATTTTTACGGCAGGTCTACCCAGAATTCTGCCTGCTGCAAATAGTAGCAAGTCCCCTGCGAATATTCCGCTGGCACATGCGATGATTCCTGGAACCAGGGCGACTTTGTGTGTCGCAGCCGCCATTCCCGTGGCAATGCATGTTAGATCTTCGCTTACGAAGGTGGAGAGTGCAATCAGTACGTAGGCGAGTCCGTCAGCCAGCAAGACTCTCTGCTCTCAAGAATTCGAGGGTGGAAGGTGCAATCCCAAAGTCAGCCGGAACAGCAAATCCTCTCTCCGCCAGGATGTAGGAAATCAGTGCGAAATGATGAACTGTGTGCGAAATCAGAAATTGGATTTCGCGCTCTCTCGTGGACGTGACAAATTCGACTGGATGCGAAGCTTCTACTTTTACCTGCACAGGCTCGTTTTCGGTCCACCGGAGCCCTCGTAGTCTTTCGCGTACCAGTTCCAGCTCTCGCCGCGCGAGATCGAGGAGTCGTTCTGATTCCGAGTTTCTTTCTCTCAGATCGTAGTCGATGCTTCCGGCTGGCTCGTCCCTGAGGAAGCAGCGGTAAAAATCCAGAATGTGTCGCATGTGACTGCCCACGGATGCACCCAGCGGAGAACGAGCCGAATAGTCCTCCTGCGTGAGTTTCGCCAGAAGTTCGCGTCCTTGATCAAGTATGTGCAACGTTACAGCCAGTCCACGGGACAAAATCTGCTCCTTTCTTTGATTGGTCTTGCCAACTGCAGTAATCATTACAGTGTTTCCGCGACGAACTGTTATGGTGCAACTGCTAATCCGGATTTTTTACAGGCTGGTGGGAAATGTGAAGGAACATTCCCTGGAGCATAGACTTTTTTCCACTATCTCTTTGCTCAATGGAGTGGCCAACATTGGGGGCTCGTTTGCCTACCTTCTACAAGGGGGAAGCGGACTGCTGCAGTTTGCGATCAATGCAGGCACAGGCGTTTTGTTTCTGGGGCTGTACTATCTGTCCAGATTTCGCGGCATCTACTATATTTTGTACTGGCCCTTTAACTTGCTCATCCTGGGATTTCTGGCTACTTTGTGGTTTCCAAACGGTGGATCGCACGGAGGTTCGAGCTACTACTTGATTCCCGCTCTCATGATTGCCACGATTCTCGCTCGAAGCGGAAGAACCATCGTCCTTGTTTTTCTTTTGTACGCGGCTGTGGCCGTTGCGCTTTTGTTCATTGAACACCAGCGTCCGGATTTGATTGCCATGCCAGCTGTGGAAGATCGTTTCCTGGACATTGTCCTGAACTATCCTTTTGTGCAGATTTTCAGTTCCGGTCTGGTCGTGGTCCTATCTAGGAACGTTCACGCGGAAAGAGAAAAGTCAGACAAGCTGCTTTTGAATATCCTTCCCCAGGAGATTGCAGAGGAACTCAAGAAAACAGATCAGGTAGCACCTCAGAGCTATGATCAGGTGACTGTGTTGTTTACGGATCTTGTTGGGTTTACTCGCATCGCGGAGAATTTGCCGCCACAGGATTTACTCAGAGAGCTCGATTCGTGCTTTTCTTCTTTTGATAGAATTATAAAGAAACACAAGATTGAGAAAATCAAAACGATCGGAGACAGCTATATGTGCGCGGGCGGCGTGCCGCATCGCAACAAGACAAACGCGATCGACTGTGTACTGGCAGCGCTCAATATGATTACGTATATGAAACGCTTGAAAGCGGATCGCGAAGCTCATGGCCTGCCTTGCTGGGAAATAAGGCTGGGGATTCACACGGGTCATCTTGTAGCCGGAGTCATTGGGAAAGAGAAATTCGCATACGATATCTGGGGAGATACTGTGAATCTCGCTTCTCGCATGGAGAGTTCCGGTGTTCCCATGCAGGTGAATATTTCCAGAGCAACGTATGAACTGGTTAGCAATTTGTTTGATTGTGAGTTTCGCGGAGCGGTTCAGGCAAAGAACAAAGGCGAAATCGACATGTACCTGGTTCGCGGTGTAAAAGCAGAGTTCAAAGGAGAAGACGGAAAGCTGAACCGAAAGTTTGTGGAAGCATACAAAGAAGTAGGCGCTGCTTGATTCATACCCTGCCGTCTGAATTGCAGGACTTGATGTCTGATTCAGAAAAGGCAGGGTCGCTTTATGCAAAGACCATGAGCCATGACACAGCTGGAAATGATCTGAGGTTGCGCGTTGCGGAAATCTATGGTACCTACGAACAGATGCGCGAACGCACTGAAATCATGGCTGCTTCTTTTCTTTCTGATTGCTACTATGGAGATCGCCCTGCGCGAGGAGCCTGGCTCGCAGACATCACAGACTTTCGTTCTATCTTGTGCATTGGTCACGACACAGAGCATTCTCCCATCTGCATCGATTTTGCGCACGGAGCCAAAGTGATTCTCTGGGACGGATACGCATGGAGAGAGGTGGCCCCGGGGTTTGCTGGATTTTTGCGATTGTTTGTGGGGTAGGGGCCCACAAACGAACGCTTTCTTGCGCGGTTGCCGCCGCGCCGTGTCACCGGGTGCCTTTTTCTTAGAACTTATAGTTGAAACTGAAGCCGAGTCCGCGATAAATACCGCGAACTTTTTCCAGTGGCACCGATATTAGGCCATTCTGAGTCAAGGAAGTCGCATTCAATGTGGTCAGGCCCGTGATCGGATTCGGAGCACCTTCATAAAATGGAAAAGCAATACGTGTTGTACCAGGGTCATAAAACTCGCCGTAAGTCACAGCAAAGAACTTCGTGTCATCGATCACGAGGCCGGCCGAGAAGCCCCACATTAGAGGCGGGCTAGAAGCAGCCTGCTTGTCCAGGCCAACTCCCACGGGAATACCCCAGAAGAAGGGAACGTCCGAATTTGCCCATTTATAGTAAGCCGTTGCGGATAAGAATGTCAATGGTTTGTAGCTACTCCTTTCCATCACTTGGACGATTCCGAGTCCATTTACCTGAGCCTTGGTCACGTAGGATCTTGACCCGCGACCCGCGATTGCTGTTATTCCGGGCACCGCAATGCCGAAGTTACAAGGCTTGTAGTACAATCCAAAAAAGCTGATTGTGTGCAGAGATCGGTTGCAGTCCTGAGACGCACTTTCGATAATCTTACGGGTCACGGTTTGGGTTGGAGTCGCGCCTTTGACTTCGACGACGGTGGTTTCCCTACTAGTAATCTTGAAGCGAACGAGTTTCGCGTCCACTTCCTTCACGAATTTTACCCAAGCATCGTAGTTTTCGCTATCAGGGGAAGGCTTCTCGTTCTGCAATTTCACCAATCCTTCACTCACAAGCTGAGGGTTTTCTTCCACGAGGCCTTTATCGAGGGTACTCTGTATAGCTCGCATCCTTGTCTCGAAATCCTCCGCCCAGGCCGACGGTACAGCCAAAGCATGGACCATCATCATGATCGCCAACAAGCTGCCTTTCTTGGTCTTTTTGCGACCCAAGCTCTGCTTGTTCGCTACGCTGTGACATAGAATCATCTGGGATCCTCCTCTGGCCAGCTCCGGTCTATCGACAGTTACCATTTCGAATATATGACATCGTTGAAATCCGAGGTGCAAGGTTCATTGCGTTCTCATGCTCTTTTCAAGAGCGCGCCCAACATATCGACATTTACAAACTTCGGTCAATAATTATTCAAAAAACGATATATTTTTTTTACTAATTCCTCAGCGATATTGTTGACCCGGATGGCAAGAACAGGGCCATTTACTGTCTACCATGAAATCTGAGCCAGGATTGCCGGTTTTGACTGGGATTGGAATTGTTTCCCCCATCGGGATTGGCCGTTCGGAATTCTGGGCCGGCCTGACAGAGGGGCGCACCGGGGTTCGAAATATATCTCTTTTCGATGCATCTTCTTTCCCAAGCAAAATCGCGGCGGAAGTGATTGGCTTTGACGCATCTCCGTATCTATCTCGCCGCGAATTGAAGTCCTATCCAAGGCAAACTCAGTTTGCACTGGTCGGGCTGATGCTTGCTCTCGGGGACGCGAAGCTCGCCGCGCTCGATCCGTATAGAACGGATGTAGTGCTGGGCGCAGCACAGATTTCCTTCTATGCAATAGAAGAAGAAATCAGGAAAGGCAGTCACGCATTGCGAGAACACGAGCCTGAACTCGATCCATTTGGTGTGCTAAAGACCACTCTGAGCATTCCTGCTTCTGCGATTGCATTTCGCAGTGGAGTGAAGGGATACGTGTCCACCCTGACTTCTGCGTGCACGAGTGGGATCGACGCCATCGGTGCGGCTGCAGATCGCATTCGTCAGGGACAGGCAGATGCAGTCATCACAGGAGGAGTGGACACACCCATTACCAGAATCATACTCAATGCATTTTGTGCGGCAAGAATGCTTTCTACTCGCAATGATGAACCGCAAAGCGCTCTGGCTCCTTTTGATCGTAGTCACACCAAATCCGTTCTGGGAGAAGGAGCGGCCATTCTGATTCTTGAGGACAAGCGTCGTGCGATCGCTCGCGGTGCTTCCATCTATTGTGAACTCGGTCGTTTTGCTCAGGAGCCAGAGAATACAAACGAATTGTTTTCACTCGATAGAAGTGGAACAGGCTGGAAGAGAATGTTGCGCAACGTTCTCGCAGAAGATGGCGCAGATTCAGTAGAAGCGATCAATGCTCATGGACCGAGCGATGATCTAGTCGATCGTGTAGAGGCAGATGTGCTCAGGGATGTTTTTGGTGCTCGCTTGCACAAGATTCCGGCTGTTTCCATCAAAGGTGGAATTGGAAGCAGCATGGCTGCCGCGGGTGCGATGCAGGTGGCTTCCGCTGCTTTGATGCTCAAGACTGGGATCATCCCTCCCACAAGAAATTATTCTAATCCTGATCCTGATTGTGCACTGAATATTTCGGCGCAAGTCAGGCGGATGAAACGACCTCTGGGATCTGTGCTCGTAAATGCGCACGGAATCGGAGGGATGAACTCGGCAATTTTACTCAAGAGGGTGAAGGTATGAGCGGGCAGAGTACTTACGTGATCTGGTTTGCGACGATGGACTCACTCGTCGTTTTGCTTGCACTGATTGCGATTCTAAGGTTGCGATCAGGCTTACTGCGATCTATTTACCTTGCGTTTCTTGCATTTGGTGCGCTCTGGGTGAATCTCATCTACACCGTGAAATGGATTGCGATGCCGGAATCTATCGCGGTCATGCTTTCACGCGCAATCTTTGTTTCCATATTGTTCACGTTATGCGCCTTTGTGTGCTTCATGATCGCGTTTTGTGATTTGAAAGAAGAATTCAGGAAGGCACGCTTTTTCGCTTTCGTTGGTGCCAATGCCCTTCTGATCCTCGGGACATTGCTCGGTTATGTGGAAAACGGAGTGCATATGACTGCGACGGGACTTGCTCCTGTTTACGGTCCTTTGCATCCGGTGCTCGTCGGATCCAATCTGGTATGGGGGGCCTACGTATTCTGGCTTGTGATTCGTGAATTCAGGAAAAGCACAGATCCGATCTTCCGATCTCAGCTGAGGATTCTGTTTGCCTGCTGTCTCTTTACATTTGCCTGGGCCGGGACAATGAACGGGATTCTGCCCGTTCTTCTTGGTTCGTCTGCATTTTCGCATCTTGGCCCGCTTGGATTCCTCGTACTTTACGCAGGCATTATCTGGATTATTCTCGAGGAACGCACATTGTTCATTGCCCGCGACTTTCGCGCACTTCTGAAGCTGCCTGCTTTCCAAACTCAATCCAACGTGATGATCATGAAGCAGCTTTTCCTGGATGTGGAGGACGCAGTCACCAGGCCCACATCTCCGTTTCGAAAAAGCTATTTATTCCACACGGGTCAGGGTGAAGCTGATTTGACTGTTTCGCACGGAACTGGAGCAGCAATTCAAGCACCTGGCGCGCTGTTGCCGGGCAACACGGAGGGATTCACGGACAATCTACGTGCACTCGAGACTCAGAACAGACGCCTGACGTTCGCATTGCTCGAAGCTCAGTCTCGATTGAGAGATCCGGAACTGGGAGCCACCATTCATTCTGTGCCGCCACGCATACCGTCTTCCGCTTCAGGTCCGTACAGACTTTCTGATTTTGTTGATGAAATTGAAGTAAACAAGCGCGACATGCGCGAGTCCTATGGATTTCCTTTTCCTTGTTTTTCACGCGCAAGGGTGGAGCTGCTGACGCGCATTCGCATGTATGCTCCGTCTCTCTTGACTCCTCTATTTGTTGGACCACCGGCGTCCGGAAGAACTACCTTTTCCAGAGTGATGCATTCCCTGCGATCCGCTTCATCATTGCGCGAAGTTTCCTGCGCGTCTACGGATGCCGGCGATCTTCGTCCATTGGTGCGCGAGTTTCTTTCTCCTTCGTGTGAAAGTACAGGGATTCTGATTCGAGAATTGCATCTGCTCGATCCTTCGGGTTGGCCTGCCATTGAACAACTGTTAACTGAAAAACGTGCCGGTAAGTGGGTGTACTTCACCGCGGAGGAAGAAGGATTGGCCGAGCTGCTCTCCGGTGCGGGAGCACATCGCGCAACAGAGCTCCTGCAATTGCAGCTTTCAGTTCCTGCATTGTGTTCTTCGCGAGAAGAGATGTTTTTTTTGGCGCTCGATTTGATTCGCACTCGAAGTCGTCTTCTTGGTCGCGGCATTGACGCCGTGAGTCGAACGTGGATGGATCGGTTGATCTCCAGGCCATGGCCAGGCAACTATGCCGAGTTTGCGGGTGTTATCGATCGTGCCTTAGTTGAAAGCGATTCCTCTATTGTAGATGGATCCCTTCCTAAATTGCCTGCGCAAGCGACAGCCAGGAAGCTTGAGAAAGCACAAGCAATTCCGGATCTGGCGCATCTGACACCGCTTGAGAACGCAGAACGTCGCACCATTTATGAGCACCTGGTGGCAAACAATTTCAATCAACGCAAGACAAGCGAAGAAATTGGAATCAGACCCAACACCCTCATCGCGAAAATGCGAAAATATGAGATTGCACCGCCCGGAGGCGCGCGGCCGGGTCGACCGCGCCTCAATCGATGACCTCGATGTTAGAGAGCGAGCAAGACGTGCAGTACAATGTCCGCGATGAAATGTGCGAGCATGGCCGATTCAAGCCCGAAGCGAAAATACAAATAGCCAAAGGCAATTCCAGCTAATCCATTGAGGACAACGGCTCGTAAAACGACCAATGGCGTTACGGGAAGAATCATGGATGTTGCAGGCAAATGCCCGAGTCCAAAGAGGATGGCGGCGACTACATTCGCGGTCCAGAATGCAGAAATCGCAGGTTTGCCGTTCTGTCCCCTGAGTAAAAATCCACCCACCCAGGCCAGAAAAGAAAGCAGACAGAGTCGTAGCAGGATTTCCTCATTGATGCCTCCGTAAAAGGAGGCGAGGAATCCTTTCCATGCCGCCGGATTTGCACGTCCTGGAAGTTTCACGCCGATGGCGCCCCCCAGGGCGGGCTGGAACACGTACACATCCAGGGCCACGATCAATACGGAGGAGACAATTCCCGCAACTGCGCTGAAGGGAAGGATCGCCCTGACGTTAGGCGCTATTGGTTCGCCTTTGAGTTTGGCTTCGAGCAACGGGAGCCCGAGCCCGATCCTGCTTGAAAAAAAGAGCCCAACTGCAATGGCAGCGGCGAACATAAGCGCCTGAATGCCGATTTGAATTGCGGCGATCAGAGGCAAGGGAAGCGGAAGTTTATCCGGCGTGGCCGCGGGGTTTAAAGCCAGAGCATAAGGAATCACTGCAAGCAATCCTGCAACGGCGGCGCACAGTAGGATCAGAAAGATTTTTGTATTGAAAGGCTTTTCCATCTCAGGGGCGCGCGGTATCCTCTTGCGAAGATTCGTTGTTCTTTTGCTGTTCGGTCAAGCTCAATTGCGACCCATGGGCCCGGATTTTAACTTTAGAATTTTGCTTACTTAAGCACTTAACTTATGTGTTTGGATCAGTACGTTCTAAAACTCAAGAAGGAGAGATCCCGTGATCAAAGTAATGGTGAAGCGGTGAAAAGATCGAGAAACAGCCGTAGTTTTTGGTTATAGATCGCCTAACGGTAACCCGTCAGACGATCTTGCCTTCTCATTCAGAAAAGAGGATAACACTTGTTAGGACTTACGATAAATTTCCCAATTTCCGAAAGAATGCGAAATGGCAACGTGACTATGTCGATAGCCATCATGAGCGGCACAAATGGCCATAGTTCCGGACGCGGTCGTTGCGGCGTCAGTATGGTTGTCCGTAAGAATTTGTCTGGCCCTGGATCTCCTTCTGGATACAAAAACTTGGCCCCATTGATCTGAAGGGTTCTACGCCTGGCAATAGGCAGGTTCACTGTCGCCGGCGTGCGCGGATTGTTCGCAAGTGCTCCAGGCCAGAAAGCCATTCCATCCCCACTTTTTTGACCGTATAGAGTGGTGAGTCGCCCGGAAGCTTCCTTGATTTGAATGACAGATAAATCTGGAGCTACCTTGACTTCAGAGATATCTTCCAGTCGATGTTTTTCGTATTCTGAAAGAGCCACCTCTTTTGCCGTACGGTTCAGGCTGGAAAGATCTGCGTAGTAGTTCCGGCTGATCTGCAATAGGTTTGAGCAGCATTTTTCCCAGGGTTCCAGGACTTGAAAATCTTTTCGTTTCGTGCACTTCTCTTCGTCCACCGCGCGCCCGTCTTTCAACGAAACGCATTGGGTAAAAGGAATATTCTGGCCGCGCGGCATGTGAACGGATGAATCCAGATCAGAGGAGCAGGTATTGTGCATCTGCCAGCCCTCTACATCGAGGAATGCGAATTCATCGGAAACGCTCGCGCCTAGTATCTTGTAACGCGTGTCAGTCGGGGCACCGCGGGCTGCCTGGATGTTTTGCATGGTCAGGCACTGAGTCAGGGGAGTCAGTGCTAGCAGTAAACAAATGCGCGCGATCACAGGCTCAATCGCTTACTCGTTGTTAGGCGGAGGCCACCTTTGCAATCATTTCGGATTCTATGAAATGAACGCCGGTTCCTTGCGCTTTCGCAAGGCGCACCATGGCTGCGGCCACTGTCTTTCCCGCGATTGGCTTGTAGCGCTTCATGGGTCCAAGAAATAGCGGGCCTGCAAGGAATCCGATGGCCTGTCCTACTTTTTCCCCGGGACGCATTTCTGCTCTATCTCCTGTAAGGAGGGATGGTCTGAAGACATAGACTGTGCGAAATCCAATTTGCTGGAGCGCTTCTTCCATGTCTCCTTTGACTCGATTATAGAAGATGCTCGAGTTTTTGTCTGAACCAAGAGCGGAAACAACCAGAGCAATTCGCGCACCTTTCGCAAATGCGGCGCGCGCAGAATTGATGACCAGATCATAGTCTACCTTACGGAATGCTTCCTGGGATCCTGCCTTCTTGATCGTAGTGCCAATGCAGCAAAAATAGTACTCAGAGGCCGGAGTCTCCGATTCCAGCTTTTCTGAAAAGTCTGTGACCTTCACCTGAATGCCCGCGGGTGCATCAAACGATCTTCGCGCGAGAGCTGTGACGGGGGTGAACGCAGGATCAGCTGCGAGGAGTTTCAATACTTCGGAACCAATCAGTCCAGTTCCACCAACTACGATGCTTCCATTTGCCATATTATTTCAACACCGGCTCTGGAAGTCCGGTCTGTTTCCATTTCCTTGTAAGATAGTAGAACGCGCCGGCCCCTGAGATGACCAGCAGAATCGAAATCACCTGAGCATATGTAAGCGATGCGAAAGCAACGTTTCTGTCTCCGCGAACCATTTCAATGAAGAAGCGATTGAGTCCGTAACAGATCCAGAATAAAAAGAAAGAACGCTGTCTGGCCCATTCTTGCTTCTCTGCGTACATGATGAAGAAGTAGGCGACCAGCATGATGCCCAGTTCGTAGAGTTGTGCAGGATGAACGCGCGGATACACAGTTGGAAATGGGACAAGACCCTTTGCCGCCAGTTCAGACTGAGAGAGGAGAGCATTTGGCGGATAGAAACGAGCCAGGTCTGCTACGGAATGAACGCCTTCCGCTTGCAGATGCTGCAGAGATTGAGGAAGAGGAAGAGCGGATAACGGCACATATTGTTGGAATATGGAAGAAATCACTGCAAGCGGTTGATCGCTGTTTGCATACAGGTGATGCAGGCCATTCCACTCTGCCATCCAGTCCAGACTCTTTTCTGAGAAACTGACTGCCCATGGAAGTGTGCTTGGCAGTCCATACGCGTCCCCGTTCAAGAAACAGCTGATTCTCCCGAGCGCCAGGCACAAACAAATCGGAGTCATGAGTGATTCGCACCAGTGGTAAAAGTTTGCGCCGGTGCGCTTACAATAGAGCCACCCGCCGAACCCTGTTCCGATGGTTCCTCCAAGAATGGCAAATCCACCACCCGGGCGAAAAACAATCAGCGGATTGGCGAGAAAGTTGGTGGTATCCCAGAACATAAAATGAAAGAGTCTCGCGCAAACAAATCCAGTCAATATGGCGAATGTGTAAGCGGATACAAACCAGTCGTTGGAATAACCCGCGCGAAGAGACTTTGCTCTTTGATAGAAGAAACCCAGCACAAGAGTGGCGAAAGCCCAGTGGCCTTCATAGCCACGAAAATGAAGGCCTAGAAAATCTACGTTAATCGGAAGCATGGTCCTGCCTATTTATGATTGAGCGCCTGTTCGAGCGTGTTCCAGGACAGAGTGGCGCATTTTACTCTTATTGGATATCTTTGCACACCGCGCAGTGCTTCGAGTTCCTCCAGGTCTTCCGGGAAGTGGATGTCTTTTTGATCTACGAGCATAGATTTGAAATCGCGGATGATGTGCAATGCCTCAGCGATCGACTTTCCTTCCACTGCTTCCGCCATGAGCGATCCAGAGGCAGTGTGGATGCTGCATCCTTTTCCACCCAGAGCGATTTTTTCTATTTTCCCATCCTTAACGATGAGTTCCAACTCCAGTTCGTCTCCGCAGCTGCGATTGACTCCGGATTCTTTCACATTGGCGCCCACAAGCGGACCGCGATGAGAGGGCGCGCCCGCGTGCTGCAAAATTACTTCTTTGTAAAGGTCCTCGGACAGTGACATCCTACAGTTAACAAAATCTTAAGCCCGCATTCGGCAACTGATTCTCGAATGACTGATTCTCGAATGTCACACTCAGGCAGAGAGTTCTCGCTCTAGCCTCCGAACGAAATCGTCTAGAATGAAGATCCTTGCGTGGTATTTATCATTGGCAGGTACAAGAGTCCAGGGGCAGCTTGCGGTTCCTGTTTTGAGGAACATTTCCTCTGCTGCCTGCTCATACTCGGGCCATTTTTCGCGATTGCGCCAGTCTTCGTCTGTAAGCTTCCAGCGCTTGAGCGGATCGTTCTGTCGCTCCGTGAATCTTCTCTTTTGCTCTTCCGGTGTAATATGGAGCCAGTATTTGAGGATGATGGCACCGGACACCGTGAGTTCTCTTTCGAACTCATTGATTTCCTGATACGCGCGAGACCATTCATCCTGCTTCGCAAAACCTTCTATGCGTTCCACGAGAACTCGTCCGTACCACGATCGATCAAAAATGCTCATGTATCCGAGCTGCGGCAAGCGCGTCCAGAATCGCCACAGGTAGTGATGCTTTCTTTCTATATCATTGGGCGCGGCAATCGAATTGACTCGAAACAGTCTCGGATCCAGGGAAGCAGTCAGCCTACGAATGGCCCCGCCTTTTCCAGCGGCGTCCCAACCTTCGAATACTACGATGATGGATCTATTTTCATCCGCAGCCTGATGGGAAAGTAGGCGAACTTTTTCTTGAAGATCATTCAGACTTGCTTTGTACTCAGGGCGTTCCAGGGAAACTGAATTGTCCAGGTCTTTGAATCGAAGTACGCTCACGCAAATTCCTCCGTTCTTTTCATCTGGCCCATGACGGCTGCGGAATCTACCCCAAGGCGTGCTTCGAGAGATTTTACCATTGTGTTCATGATTGTAAAGTATGTGTAGTATTTGTTTTCCGCGGCTATGATGTTCCAGGGAGAGACACCGGCATCCGTCTTGTCCAGGATTCTTTCGTAGTGTTCCATGTATTCCGCATAACGGTCGTTTTGCTTTGCATCTCCGCGTGCGACAATCCAGCTCAGCCCCTGCTTTTTGGCTCGTTTCATTCTGGATTTCTGTGTGTCGCGAGAAATGTTTAGGAAGAATTTGAAAATTGTGTAATTGTCCGCGCAGATTGTTCTTTCAAAATTCGAAATAGATTCCAGGTTCTCGG
>Ga0268298_10001777_pt1 | contig 24493 bp, 21 predicted proteins | sample WWTPWeurt_MetaG_FD_194462 | JGI IMG/M metagenome (GOLD analysis project Ga0268298, IMG submission 194462) | Activated sludge microbial communities from WWTP in Nijmegen, Gelderland, Netherland - WWTP Weurt | ecosystem: Engineered > WWTP > Aerobic digester > Activated sludge | place...
TTTATTGCGCAATAAAAATATTTGGTAACAATCAATTCAGTATCGATTGATTTATAATCACTCAAAAACGCGAAAGAATAAAATTCTCCATGAATGATTCTAATTTAGAACTTTTCAGAATCGTTCTATTTTATTAGATGAACTTAACATTGTTCTAAACAAAAAAAATACACTTATGAAAATTAGAAAGTTCTTATTTCAAATCTGCTTTTTTTCCTTCGCAGTAAATTCTTCAGCCCAGCTAAAGGTACACCCAAACGGCTTGGTTAGTATTGGGACTTTGAGCTCATTTAACGGATACAAACTTACGGTTGAAGGCTATTCTGCGATAGCAGTAAAAAATGGAAGTGATTATATGAGATTTAGCGCAGCTGCAGCCAATTCTGTAATCGGTACAAATGCAGACAGGGTAGCATTTTGGGAAAGCTCGGTTGGACACCATCAAATTGACGCTTCAACTTTTCACGTTACATCAGATAGTAGCTTAAAAACCCAAATAACGCCGCTATCAACTGAACCTGAAAATTTAATGCTTCTCAAAACCTATTCTTATTATTTTAAGGACGAAGAAAGAAGGGGATTACAAAAAAAACACTTTGGATTTTTAGCACAAGAAATTCAAAAGGTATTTCCATTCCTGGTTGATTCGTCCATGGGCGTACTCGTAATGAACTACGATGAAATAATCCCACTTTTGGTAAGGGGTTATCAAAAACAACAAAATACAATTACCTCATTATTGGAGCGCGTTGAAGCATTGGAACAAAAGCTCAACAAACTACAAACAAGCGATGGATTATCGAATCCAGGTGATAAATTACTTTCAAAACTTGAGCAAAATAAACCCAATCCTTTCCATGAGTCAACAGTAATTGAATATTCTCTCGCTTCAAATTATAGTACTGCATCTATCATGATTTTTGACCTCAATGGTTCCTTGCTTCAAACCTATCCAATAACCAATAGATATGAAGGAAAACTGACAATTGACGGTAACAGTTTTAAACCAGGAATGTATTTGTATAGCCTAATTGTTGATGATATTGAGGTTGATACAAAAAAAATGATCCTACAATAAACATATATTAAATCATGAAAATCCAAATTCTAATATTCGTTCTAATATTTGGTTTAGGACGTATTTGGCTGTTCGGTCAAGCTATTCCAGACGTCAATAGTGATCCGGCTTGGGTTCTGGTTCCCGCGATGTCAGATGAGTTTAACACTGGTACAACATTTGACAATTCAAAATGGACGTGGACACCTGGATATACTGTAGCCTATCCAAACAATGAATACGGCACTTACTCAGGCAGTGCTTGTTATGACAATTCAAGCAACGTGATTTCAATTCAATCAGAATCCGGGACTAGTTTTATGCGTTTAAGCGCAAAAAAAATAAGTTCGTCATGCGAGGACGGAGCAGGTAATACTTACGTTTCACAATACATGCTCGGAAATCTAATTGGCTTAACTGAACAACAGTATGGTTATTTTGAGATTAAAGTCCGTATTTCAAACATCTTGCCAGCACCACTAACCTACAGTGGAATAAGCGCAAATGCGTGGTTATGGAGAAGTTGGGTTCCGGCGAATGGTGTTTGGTCCGAAATAGATTTAGCAGAGATATTTCCATATCCCTCTAATATGCATACGTGCAATGTAATTTATGACCCAAATGAATGGGACCAGGTTTGGGTAGGACCACCATTGAATCAATACATCCCAATACCTTCGCAAAATAACATGCGATGTCCAGTTGGTTCAACTATTTGCAATAGCGGAACAGCCCCAACAGATTTTGCTTTATCCAACGGTTGGCATACCTATCAAGCCGTTTGGTACCCTACCGGAATTGCGATTTATTGCGATGGAAGATATATAAATAGCACTGTCCTCGGTTGTCCCGGAATGGAACCACTTAATTGGATTTTTGGTTTGGGAACCACAGAACATCAACAAAATATCAGTATTAGCAGTAACACTTTTCTTCCTTTCAATATGGACATAGATTATGTTAGAACCTATAAACTAAATTCTAACTGTGATAATCAAGTAATAAATAGCGTTGGATACAATGTAAACACGTACGATGGAAACCACAAAAAAAGTATAAATTTTGGAGGGATCGGAGGTTCAACTTCTGTTACTTCTGGGGCATCGATTTATATGAAAGCTACAGATTATATACAAATTAATGGCGAATTTGTGGTACCAGTTGGTGCGACATTTGTCGCTGATGTTTTACCTTGCTTCTAACAAAGTCAAAACCCACTTTCCATGAAGGAACAGTGGGTTTTGTTTTTTTAATCGAATTAATAAACTTCAGGATATTGATTCTATAAAAAGGAAATAAACAAAAAATGTTATTATGTGATATTGAAAAATTTGGAATCCTGCTCCTTATTTATTTGTCTGATAATCCTATTACAGAAAAATCTTAATCAACTTTAGAAAAATAAGAATTCATTTGAACAAAATCTTTTTCCTTTCTTAAAATCAATTGTTGCGCTGTTAAACATTGAATTTTATTATTGTTCAAATCCTTGAACCAGGGTATTTCAAGCAGATGATTTTCTGCTTGTTCAATGACAGTCCAGTTGCCGGTTTGTGTATAATCATCAATTTTAATTTTTCCGGTCAAATCAGATTTTAATGTCAGTTGAAACGGAATTATTAATGTTGTATCTCTCAAGTATTTCGGTCTGTTGAATTCAACGGGAAAATTGGTTTTAATTTGCAGCGAATCCATTTTCCAGGAGCCAATAATTTCAGTTTTAACTTCAAGTAATGTAGCTGGTTTGGTCAGACAAATTTCTTTTTCTGTGAAATCGGTAAAATATCTCACTTGCAAGGTTGAACCTGATGGAAATTCTGCAATTGCACTTGTCCATTTTTCAATTTTTGAATTCAACTTACCAATTTCCAGGCTATGATAGGTTACTTGCTGAATTGTTTGTACGCCAAATAAATTTTTTATGGATGTCACCAATACAGAATCACGCGATGGAAACTCGAAGAATTCAATTTCACTGTTTAAATGTTCTTCCCAGGTTGAATCATTCTCTTCCAGAAAATATGCATAACGCTTCACAAGTAAACCTTGCTGATTGAATAACATTCCCTGACAAGATATCGTGTCAATCTCCATATTATAAGACTCACTTTTTGTTTTGAAATCACAAACTTCCATTTTCAAAATCAATCCGGTTGAATCATATTCAATCAAATCTTTGTATTTGTTTTTAACACCAGATGCGTATACTTTCACCCGACCGTTTCGATCAAAACAAACGTAGGAATAATCAGATCCGTTCTCTCTAAAAATTATTTCAATTCCCAATGCAGCAATGGAATCAAAGTCAGGGTTTACCTGCGCAGACAATTGAAAAAAAGGAATGAAAGAGATCAATATCAAAATCTTTCTAAAATTTTGACAAACTCCATTTGACTCTATCTGACCAGCTATCATGAAGAATAAATTTAGGAATTCCAAATGAATCTAACCTCATCAACCAACTTTAAAGAGATCCAGGATTATTTTTCTTTGAAGTGAAATGTTAAATTTTCAGAAATTGAAAATAGAATTACGGCAATAACCCTACATTGAGAGCGCTTTGCTTCAATCCGTGAAATTTATTTTGCTAAATGAAGAAACAACAAATAACAACAGAATGATTTCAATCATGAATAAGCTCTTTTTCATTTTAGTTTCAATCGTTCTTTTTTCATGTAATTCGGGCAAATCCGTCATTGAAAAACATGTACGTGTTGATTTATACACTTATGAAAGTGACGGCATAAAAAAAATGGGCGGCATGCCTGAATTTAAAGGAGGGCATCAATTAAAAAAGTACAGTGGACGGTTTGACTATCTTTTGATTAATGCGTCGGCCATTTTTCAAACTGAAAACAGAAACCGAATCATTGAAATTTTCAATTTGTATCCGGATAAAAAAGAAGTAAAAAAACAGTATCTGAAAGAATTTACACAAGATCAGAAACTCATCACGTATTTTGAAGAAGCGCTGGCTCCGTTTGAAAATCCTGCGATGGATAATAAGACCGTTTACACGTCAGCTGAACTCATGGACGTTGCTTCCAAGTTTTTTTATTGTGATCTGGTCACTCCTGATACGCTTGTTCAGGCGCATGTTTGTATTGGTTTGAATGGCGTTAAAGAAGCAGTCTGGGAGAAAGATTACATGCTATTGGCAGCATTTTGTTATGAGGCCATTTTTTCTGATTTTGATGATGATCCATCTGATATCTGGGAATCATTTGTTACAAAAAAAGCAGAGGCGGGTCAAAAATATCTTGATACCATTTCAACGCTTGATAATTATTTGCAGGATGTTCGTCTTGAACTTTTCCGACTCATGAAAGAAGATGCAATTCTGAAAAAAAACCTGATGGAATATTATGAGCTGAATAAAACCAATCTGGCTTTTAAAATTGTGGATTGATTTTACTTTTTACACAACAAAGCGTTCCCGTTCAAAATACTATTTATCCTTTAACTCATTTCTTGTTTCACAACTCCCGCCCGCACAATTCCCCGCCGCGCAACCAAATGCAAACACACCCATTGCGGTCAGATAAATTCCAAGTGCTGTTCCAATCCACTCACGCTGACTGAGTGATTGACCAATGACGGTAATACCAATCACCACATATAAAATGCGGGTGAAATTCCAGTTGGTTAGTAGTTTTTGTTTCATGTTTTAAAAAAGGGAAAAGGCAAAAGCGATAAGCCAAAAGGGAAAAGGGCAGAGTAAAAAGGGAAAAGGGATTTATTGCTTTTTATTTCTTATTCAAGTTTTAACGCGTGTACTACTAATGTTTACCAAAACAATGTTCCCAACATCACCCTTTTTCCTTTTTCCTTTTCACTTTTCACTTTCCCCTTAAACCTCAAGCCTACTGATAATCATAATTCACATCCAGCCAGCTTCCGCCGTTTTCACAGTTGATGCCGTGCTGCTGCAAAAAAGCTGTTGCCTGTCCGCTTCGTCCGCCGCTGGCGCAACACAATACGATTGGTTGTTTCATTGATTTTAACTCATTCACCCGTTGCGGAATTTCATTCAACGGAATATTGATACTTCCTGCTACATGTCCTCCCATAAATTCGCCCGGAGTTCTCACATCGACGATTGTCACTTTTGTTGTATTCATTTTGATTTTTTTTTAATTAATTACTTTGTTTATTCTCTTCTTTTTGAAAACTGCTCAGTAATAATCCACCCATCATTGCTCCGTAAATCATACTCATGTATGGATTTGAAGTGATGGCACATGAACCGCTGCTGCATCCGATGAAATAATAATACAGATAACCACCAATGATGCCTGCTGCAATGCCGTATAACGTGAGTTTATTTTTTCTGAGTAGTTTCATTTCGGAGACAAAGATCGGATCAATTCCTTTTTTGAATTGTGACTCTTGTTACATGAATGACATAATCCGGTAAATCAATTTCTTTTTATATTTGAGTATGGGCAAATTATTGAGTGTTATCATATTATTTTCTACGGTTCTTCTTTTCTCATTTAAATCAGATGAAGAAGAAAACGCAAATGAATTGACCTGGGATGCTGAGCGTCCCTTGGTGTGGGAAGATTTTACAGCGGAACCGGACAAACAAAGTTCGTATGACGCCTGGACTTTTTCTGGCATCAATTACGTTTACAACTGGTATTACAATGATCAAAATCAAATAGAAGCTGAAGTGAATGCCTGGGCTTATTTTGATCATGCTCAATCGTGGGTAAAAAAGAAATCGATCTCTGAAGAATTACTTGAACATGAACAACTGCACTTTGATATTGCTGAACTTCATTGCCGATATTTTTTAGAAGCTGCTGATCATTTCACCTACACCGAAAACGTGGAAGCCGAAATAGATTCTATTTTCAATGTTTATTATGAACAGATGTTATCCACCCAAATTGATTATGACATTGCAACAGATCATTTCAGAAATAAAGAAGAACAACTCAAGTGGAACAACCAGGTTCACGCAGAAATGGACAGATTGTCAAACTATGATTACAAGTAATTTTCTATGAAAAAATCAGATATAAAAGTGATTCCTGAATACGGAAAAGTCTACGCCGAAAAAGCAAGCGATGAAGATTTGATTCCGCAACTGGCACACGGAGGCATTTCACTTTTCATTGATAATATGCCAAAATTAGAAGCGGTTAGACTGAATGTTTACGCCAGAGGAAAATGGACCATTCCGCAAATCATTGAACATCTCACTGATGCCGAACGTATTTTTCAGTACCGTGCTTTGCGTTATGCCAGACAAGATAAAACTGAACTTCCTGGATTTGATGAAGACATGTACGCTGCGGTTTCAAAAGCAAATGACCGGTCAATCAAAGATCTGCTGAATGAATATCAGATTGTTCGCGACTCTACTGTTGCACTTTACAAGACTTTTGATAAGGATCAACTCTTTTTCACCGGCAAAGCAAACGGACAAGAAACTTCAGTAATTGCATTGGGATTTATGATGATTGGTCATGCAGTGCATCACTACCGTGTGATTGAGGAGCGTTATTTTTGAGGAGTTAGGAGTTAGGATATAGCCTGCCTGACTGCGTCCAGCAGACAGGGATTTAGTGGAGGGAAGAGGGCTAAGGGAAATGGGAAGAGCCAATAGCCAAAAGGCAAAAGGGAAAAGGAAAAAGATTTGTTAGTCTGGAGTCAAATTTCAAAAAAATAAACTCATCAACTTTAAAACCTATCAACAATAAAGCATCAACACTCAACTCTTCAACATTCAACTCATCAACACTCAACTCATCAACATTCAACTCCTCACTCCACAATCATCTCCTTAAATCCTTCTGTATAGAAAATCTCCAGACGTCCTTTGTCGTTATTGAAAATGAGATACACGTCAATTTGCAGATCCGGATGTTCTTCAATAAATTGAATGGATTTGTCTGGTCCCATCACCATGAAAGCTGTGGCAAGTGCATCGGCTGTTCCGCAATCATCAGCAACTACGGTTGCGCTGAGCAAACTGTGCTGAACGGGATAACCGGTTTTTGGATCGATGGTGTGTGAATATTTGATACCGTCTTTTTCATAGAATTTTCGATACGAACCGGATGTTGCAACGGAGCGGTCACGGACCTGAATAATTTCCTGAAGTTCTCTTTCTTCGGCGGTAGAATTTTCTATGGGTTTGTCAATACCAATGGTCCAAATGCGTCCTTCACTGTTGACTCCTTCTACCCGTATTTCTCCGCCTATTTCAACAAAATAATTTTTTGCGCCGCGGCTTTCAAGCAATTCTGCAATGACATCAACCGCAATTCCTTGTGCAATGGCATTAAAATCAAGTTTGGCTCTTGAATTGTGTTTGATGATTTTATTTTCAGGATAAACATTTCCTGAGGTATCAGTTTTAGCTGAGAAAGTAAAATTCACTCCGTCAGAAAATCCTACCAACGCTCTCAAAGAATCTACAGTTGCAGAGTCAGGAACATTTTCCAAATCTCTCATAAATCCCCAGCCATCCACCAGCGGATAAACTGTTGGATCAAACGTTCCGCCGGAAAGCTGCCACATTTGTTTTGACAAAATATAACAACGGTTAAAATAATTGAAACTGTCTTTGTATTCAAATGTTCCGGCGGGTGATTCATTCAACTGCGTGATAATTGAATTAGGAATGTAGGCACTCAAAGCCAGATCAAAATTGTGCAACGTGGTTTCAATTTCTTCAGAGGTGATATCAATGCGGTCATTACAGATTACACTGAACGTAGTGCCTTGTGTGTTTCCATAAAATTCCAACATTTCTAACGCGAGTGAATCACCGTTTTGATTTTCTGAATCATTGTTTCCACCACAGGAAACCAATAAAATTCCTGCAGCAATACTAAAAAACTTATTCATGTGGAAATTAATTTCTGGTCAGGGTAGCAGCCTCTGTTTCATCAGTCCATTGATATTCAGCAATCGGCTGTCCGTCGCGGGTGTAGGTAATTGTTCCATAACGGGTTTGGATTTTTTCATAGTTATAACCCGTTCCGTTGATCACAACAATTCTTCTCACAATGTATTTTGACAACAAACCGTTTTCATCATTCATAGCATACACTTCTTCAGTCACTCCTTCAGGATATTCTTCACCCAGTTTATTTTTCATGGGTTCATTGTCATTCTGAACATCCATATGTTTCAACTCTTCTGTATAATCTTCAATTTTATCCACTTCTTCATCATTTCCATCACTGATTGTCTTGTTGTCTTCCAGAAGATCTTCAACCGCCTCATTTGTATTATCTGAGTTATCTGTATTCTTGACATCAGCTGCCGTATTGAATGTTGTCTGCACATCACGCAAATCTTCTGTCTGACCAACGGTGGTATGACTGTTGTCTTCATTCAGATCACTCATGTTGCTGTTGTTCGATTTAATTTCATCATCCAGGGCTACTACATCTTTTTCGCCATCTTCACGCGGACGGTCGTTATACAAATTCTGATCTTCCAGCGCAATTTCAAGGTTATCCAGTTTATCATCTGAAGTATTCACCACATTATTCTGGTCACCTGATTTATCACCAATGTATTCAGAAATAACGACCTCACTGTTTTCAACTTTTTCTTCTGTCTGCTGACGCGGAATGTCATTATCGTTATTGTTGATCTCAATTTCAATCTGCATTTTTTCACCGTGATTTTTTACATCAACGGTTTCATCGTACTGATCGTCTGCCTGATTTCTGTCAGCATTTTCTTTGCTAAGTGTGTAGTCGGTCAAATTTGCAACGCCTTCTTCACGTGGAATATCATTGTTGATGTCATTGGCAACACGCTCTTCATGCAATTCTTCAGTACTGTTTTTCACACCCATCACTTCATCTTCCTGTGACCAGGTATTTTCATTTTGCTCATTGATCAGCGTCACATTTAAATCTTCTACATACACCTCACCATTCTTTCTTTCTACATCCATGTTTGGATCAGCGCTCACATGTTCAACCTGAACTTTCTCTACATAATTGGTCTGATCATGAACAACATCCGTTTGATCTTTGTCATTCATTTCCTCTTCATACGACACTTCTACTTTAATTTTTTCTACATCAGCCAGATATTCTTCCCGCGGAAGGTCATCATTTTCATTTCTCTTTTCAATTTCAACATTGAGGTTAGTTACGCTTTGATTAGCATGCTGTACATCATTTTCATTAGATGTTTCAAAACCAGTTTCAGTTTCTTCCAGCTGAATCTGCATATCTACTACTTCGAGATTTGCCTCTGTACGCTTTACCTCAGCGGTCCACTCCATTTCCTCCAGATCCTGATTCATCTGATGCGCTTCTTTGGTGGTTTCCTGTGAAATATCTGTTTGTTTGAGATCATCTGATTGATTAGCCTCTTCGGCAGATACCCGTTGCTGATCCACTTTCTGATCTGACATAAATTGTCTCTGCTCTTCAGCCTCCATCAGCATACCCTGAACATCCACATCTGTAGTGTTAATTGGATCACCATAATCAGGTAATGTATTTGAATCTGCAATATATTTTTCAGGATGCAGAATGCGATCAATTTCTTCCAGGCGTTGTTTTGGATACGCGTCACCTGGTTTAATACTTAGTGCACGTTCATATAACCCTTTTGACTTTTCATAATTTTTTCCGTCAAAATATTCGTTTGCCTTGGTAATAATTTTCTGATACTCTTTTTGTTCTGTATCAGAAGTTTCAGTTCTCATTTTCTGATTGATGATTTCAATCTGTTTTTTACAAAACTCATCATCTTTTACAGCTAAGGCCTTTTCGTAATACAACTTGGCATTTTTCCAGTCTCCTTTTTCAAAATAATTATCTGCCTGTTGTCTCAATGCATTGAATTCTCCTGATTTTTTCTGATTATCCAGCAACTGGTTTATTTCGTCAATTTTCTTTTGCGGAATAGGGTCATTTGGACGGATGCTCTGAGCGCGTTTATAATAATCCAGTGCTTTGATATAATCTCCTGCATCAAAGTTTTTCTGTGCGGCAGTCAAAATTTTCTGATACTGAATTTCTTCTTCTTCCAGAGATTTGTTCTGTTCAAGTCTGGTAGCTTCCTGGATCTGATTGGTTGCATACGCATCATTTGGTTTTTCTCCAAGCGCCTGTTTGTAAACATTAATTGCTTCCAGATAATTTTTTTGCGCAAAAAGAGCATCCGCCTGAGAAATATATTTGTTGTATTCAGCATCGGTTGTGTTTTGCTGATTCTGCGCGTTCATTTTATCATTGATTTCAGTGATACGCGTTTGCGGATAGGGTTCATTTGGTTTCTTAAGAAGCGCTTCTTTATATTTTGCCAGCGCGACAGTCCAGTTAGAAGCATTGAATGCGGCATCCGCCTCTTTGATCAGTGCGTTATATTCAGCATTTAATTTTTCTTGTTGCTGGGTTGCATTGAGCTGATCTGCCTTTATTTTGTTGATCTCTTCAATTTTTTGTTTTGGATATGGATCAGTTGGTTTGAAACCAAGCGCTTTGTTGTAATAAGTAATTGCCTCATCGTACCGCCCTTCATTCTTAAGTCCGTCTGCTTTGGTTATAATTTTCTGATAGTTGGCTTCCACTTCTGCATTGGTTTCTGCCTGCATTTGTTTTTCAATTTCTGCAATCTGGTTGGTGGCATACGTATCACCTGCTTTGATATTTAACGCCTCGCGATATAATTCACGTGCAGTTTCCCATCCTTTTGCATTGAAGGCAGCATCCGCTTCAGCAATTTTTGCCTTATACTGTTCTTCTTTCTGTTGACTTTGACTCTGCTCAGCAATTAACGTATTTAACTGACCAATTTTTTGAGATACCGTTGCATCAGGTTTTATCTTGATAGCTTCCTGATAACTGGCAAGCGCCTTCTGATAATCTTTAGCAGTCATAGCTGCATCACCCGCAGCAACGTAATCTTTAAACTGCTGGTCTTTCTGAGCCTGATCTTGTTGTGCAGATATTTTTTGTTTGATCTCAGAAATTTTTTCTTTCGGATAAACTTCATTGCTTTTTATAGCAGATGCCTCTTCATATTTTGCCAATGCGGCCTGAAGATTATTTGCTTTGTATAGTGCATCTGCCTCTTTAATTGCCGCATCGTATTTAGCCTGAATCTGTGCTTCATTTTGCGTTTTTGCAATCAAATCATCAATCTCTTTTATGCGCGCCGTAATGGCAGGGTCTGCTTTTATTTCCAGCGCTTTCTGATAATTCATTTTAGCATTGGTATAGTCTTTTGCATTAAAAGCTGTTTCACCTTTTGTTTTGTAATCGTTGAACAGTTTTTCCTGATCAGCCAATTTCTTTTGCTCTTCTATAATTTTATTTATCTCAGCAATTTTTGCTGTTGCAGTTGGATCACCGGGTTTAATAGCCAGTGCCTTGTTATATCGGTCAATGGCAGCGGTATAATCCTTAATGTCTTTCAATCCATTTGCTTCAGTCATCAGCGCCTGATAATCTTTTTCAAGCTGCGCGTTTTTTTCCTGATCAGCAAGTAATTTGTCAATTGCAATGATTTGATTTTTTGGTTCCTGTTGATCTGGTTTTACATTGCTGGCCTCCTGATATTTTTGTTTTGCTTCAATGTATTTTTTCTGATCATACAAGGTTTTTGCCTCACCCATTAAACGGGTATAATCTTCATTTTTCTTCGCTTCTAAACCTTGTTTTTCCAGTTCTTTATTGCAAAGATCAATTTTTGCAAGAGCAGCCGCGTCATTTGGTTTTAATTGCAGGGCAGCTTCATATTTTTGTTTGGCAGAGGTGTAATTTTTTTGTGTGAAAAAGGTTTCTCCTTCAGACATGAGCTTTTGATAATCTGCTTCTAATTTTTTAGCTGCATCAGCATCGGCCTGTTGTTTTTTAACCTGCTCATCAATTTTTGCAATCTGAGATGTGGCATATGTATCACCAGGTTTTACGGCAAGGGCTTCAGTATATTTTTGTTTTGCAACGGTAAAATTCTGCGATCCAAAAGCAGCATCAGCCTCTTTAATCAATGCGGCATATTTTGCTTCCAGTTCTTTTTGTTTGGCATCTGCCTGTTCTTTTTCCAGCTTCAGTTTTTTAGCCTGATCCAGTTTTGCCTGCACCGCAGGATCTGCTTTAATAGCAAGCGCCGCGGTATATTTTGTAATGGCGTCATCATACAATTTGCTGGTCATGGCAACATCACCTTCAGCAACCAGTTTATTAAATTGTTCTGCCGATTCTTTTTGTTTGGCAAGTTCACTTTCAATGAGTGCAATTTGTTGTTTGGGGAACGCCTCATTTGGCATCATGGTGCTTGCTTCTTTGTAAAGCGCCAGCGCCTCTTCTAATTTTTTAGCGGTATAAGCCGTTTTTGCCTGTTCAAGTTTTGCAGAATATGCTTGTTGGGCAGCGTTTGCTTTCTCAGCATCTTCTTTTGCTTTTTTAGCCTCAGCCAGTTTAGCCGTAGCGGTTGCGTCACCCGGAACAACTTTCAGTGCCAGTTCATATTGTGCGATGGCAACATCGTATTTTTTCAAGGCCATGGCATCGTTACCAGCCTTCATATAAGCATTGTAATCCGCTTCTGCTTTTTTCTTCTCCGCTTCTTTCTTTTCATTTTCAATACGCTGTTGCTCCATCTGATTTTTCAGCTGGTTGATTTTGATAAGCATATCTTGCGTATATTTTTTGTCGTAATCCTGATAACCGTCTTGCGTAAATGACCATTTGATCATTGGCGTGGTTTCCAAAAATGAAAAATCAATTCCTTCTACTGTAGGAAAAATTTCAGTAGACATGGCTACCGGATTGATTGGCTGCAAGTCATCGGGATATTTGTAATTTCCATCAATCTGAGCAACCTTGGTTACGTATCCAGGTTTTTTAATGTAGATGGTATAAACTGATCCAACCGGTAAATCAAACAGCGGGAATTTTCCATTACTGGCCGATGTAAAAGTTTTGTAGGGCTGGCCATTCTGATACACTTCAGCAGTGGCACCGGCCATTTTTTTTCCGGTACTTTCATCGCCTACCTGCAAATCAACAGACACAACAGGACCTTGGGCGTAAGCCGCAAGCGTCAGAAATAGTGATATGAACAGACCAAAAATCCGCATTTCTACATAGTATACCATTTCGCGGTAAAAAGGTTCAAAAAATATATAAGAAACTGTCTTTCTGCTATTTAACAGCGCCCTGTTTGGAATTCAATGGTTTATACATTCAATCCCAATGTGCTTTTCCTCTACCTTTAACCGTTTTGGGTGTTAGCCACAAATATCCCAAAAAAAACTGAGATTTCTGTGGTATAATGCGTGTTGAGCAAAAAGTTAACGGCATTTTGAAAAACCAACTGGTATATGAGCGCTGATCAGAACAAAATAACGGAAAGCAGTTCGAACTATGAAAATCTTGAAAAGATGAGTATTGGCGAGCTTTTGAGTAACATCAACAACGAAGACAAAAAAGTAGCTTTGGCTGTTGAAAAAATACTTCCGGCCGTTGAGAAATTTGTTTTGGCCGCCCTGCCACGCATGAAAAATGGTGGCCGGCTATTTTATATAGGCGCCGGAACCAGCGGACGACTTGGAATTGTTGATGCTTCAGAGTGTCCACCGACATTTGGCGTACCACATGGAATGGTTATCGGTATTATTGCAGGCGGTGATTCGGCCATACGCAAAGCCGTTGAGTTTGCTGAAGATGACCGTAACCAGGCCTGGAAAGATCTGGAGGAACATCAGATTTCAAAAGAAGATATTCTGGTTGGTATAGCTGCGTCAGGCAGCACACCTTATGTGATTGGTGCCATTGAAAAAGCAAAACAACGAGGAATATTGACCGGCGGAATCACCTGTAACCCGGAAAGTGCCCTTGCCAAAGCTGCTGAACATACCATGGCTGCGATTGTAGGCCCTGAATTTGTAACCGGATCCACCCGCATGAAATCAGGTACGGCGCAAAAATTAATTCTCAACATGATTTCCACTTCCCTCATGATTGGCCTCGGGAGAGTAAAAGGTAATAAAATGGTGGATATGCAACTCAGCAATAATAAGCTGGTTGACCGAGGAACCAAAATGATCATGGATGAACTTCATGTTGATTATGAAAAAGCAAATTCACTTCTGAAAGAATTTGGCAGTGTTAGAAAAGCTGTCGATGGATTTAAGAACCAAGGCTGATTTTTTCGATCGGACTTTTTCTAGAATCTTTTCAATTCCTCATACACGCGGTGAACAGGTAAACCCATTACGTTAAAGTAAGATCCAATCAGTTTTTTGATCGCAACAAATCCAATCCAGTCTTGCGCACCGTATGAACCCGCTTTATCAAATGGTTTATAATTAGAAATATAATAGTCAATCTCATCATCGGTGAGTGGATTAAAAATCACCTGGGTATGATCACCAAACACCACTTTTTTTTCTTTTGATTGAATACAAACACCAGTTACAACCCGATGTTCAGAGTCAGCCAAAGTCCGCAGCATGTGCTTTGCATGATCAGCTGACTGCGGTTTTTCAAGAATATTTCCCTGATGAATCACAATGGTATCTGAAGTAATGATAATTTCATCTGATTTGAGTTCAAATAAAAATTCGTTTGCTTTTTTTTCTGACAGATAAAGCGGAACCTCTTCAGCCAGAATATCTGATGGATAATCTTCCGGTATTTCTTTGGTTCGAATTTCAAAATTAATTCCGAGTCCTTTAAGCAGTTCTTGACGGCGCGGAGACTTAGACGCAAGAATGATTTTTTTATCTTTCAGATTATTCAACATGCGGTGATGAGTTGTTACACAACGTTGCACAAAGAAAAAGAAGTTTCACAAAGAAAATGCTGAACACTCTTAATGAAAAATCAGCTTAGTTACAAAAAGAGCGGGGTCAGCAAACCGAAGAACATGGACAACTTGAGAAAATTTGAAGAAAGAATATAATTTTTTCGTGTGTTGGTCATTAAAAGAATGAGGTAACTAATCAGTGTACAAAGCATCGATAAGCTGGCACATGTCGCAACAAAAAACAACGATGAAAATGGCACAAATGCATCAGATTCAGTTAGTGATTCCGGCAAGAGGAACGTAGTGAACGAAAACGCAAATCTTCCATAATTGACAATAGAAAGCAATAATGGAACACCTAAAACAATCAGCAGAATTTTTGTTTTACGGATTCCCATTTTGATTGGAATAGTTTGGGCATTCAGCAGCAAATCGCCTTTTATATCTGCAATGTCTTTGATGATCTCCCGGATGAGATTAATTAAAAAAGCTACAATAGCGATTGAAATACACAACCCAATAATCTGATAATCGCTGAAAACAATTGTTTGATCGCCAAAGCTCATTGCCATTGTTTTAAGCGGCATGTGAAAAATCAAAACATACACAGGTACCAGTGCAACCAGCAGTGCAACAATAAGATTGCCAACCAAAAATCTTCTTTTGAAAAAAGCCGAATAAAACCAGAGCAGATTAATTGTCAGAAAAGGCGTGATTGCAATCCACCAGTTCTGATATTTCCAACCGAGGTACATGGCAATTAATAAACCGAACGAATTAAAAATCCAGTTGAAAAGAATCGCCCATCTTCGTTTAATGTATTTGTCAATGATAAGTAGTTCCGGCTTGTTCACTCTGTCAGCTTTCACATCAAAATAGTCATTGATAATATTACCCGCCGCGGCAATCAGAACTGTTGAAAGAACGATCAGTAAAAAATCAAATTGCAAAAAACTCAGATCCCAGATGGAAGATCCTTTTAATAATCCTTCCGGTGTGAAAACGGAATAATCAAAATTGTTTGGATAGTTGCTCTGATAATTTGACAGAAAAATCTGAAACACCGTCATGGTCAAAACAATCACCGAAAGATTCAGCGGTCTTATCAACCTGAAAAAGTGATAGAGAGTTTTCATTAATCTGTATTTTTCTTACGCGTTGCTTCTAGTTTAATTCTTCAAATAAGGAGCGTAAAACGTGGTTTCTGGAAATCAAAGCTAACTCAATAATCAACTTTAATTTCTATACCCCGGTAATCTTATAAACTGTTCTTCTGTTTTCCTGATGCGCGGCTTTTTTCTCTTTTTCAGTAGCCATCTTTGCAATTTCTGCATCACTTACAACAGGTTCTGTCTCACCATATCCTTTGTGCGTCAGACGTTCTTTTGCAATGCCTTTTGAAATCAGGTAATCATATACTGCTTTTGCACGATTGCTGCTGAGTTCCATGTTGTGTTTGTCATCGCCTTGCGTATCTGTATGACCCTGCAACTCTATTTTTAATGTCGGATTATCCTTCAGATATTGGGCCAGATTATCAAGTTCGATATACGATTCAGGTCTCAGATTATACGAATCGAGATCAAAGAAAACATTCTTCAGTGTCACTGTTCCTCCCAATTCATTTTTAGGCACCAGCGGAACATCTTTATGATAAGGATCTTCAGAATTTTCAGGAACAGACAACGTAAAATTTTCTGAGTAAGGCAAATATCCTTCCTTGTTTACAAGCAATGCATAATCTTTGTTTATAGGAAGTGTTACCAGAAATGAACCAGTTTTTGGATCTGAAGATGAATACACAACTTCTTTACCCGTTTCCAAATCAATCAAACGAAATTCAGCCTGCAGTTTTGCATTTGTTTTTGAATCAAATACAGTTCCGGTCATGTAAATAGTTTTTGTTGGACGAATCTCCTCCGGCATTTCAAATTCATATAAATCCAACGCGCCCATTCCACCTGCTCTGTCTGATGCAAAAATTGCCAGCTTACCATCAGCAAAAACCAGCAACGAGTTTTCATTGCCGTTCGTATTGATCGGATATCCTAAATTTTTTGGATCACTCCAGGTTCCGTCAGGTTGAAGCGTTGTCATATAAATATCATAACCGCCCATTCCAATATGTCCATTTGAAGCAAAGTATAATGTTCTGCCATCCGGGTGAATTAAAACAGATGATTCTGATTTTGGCGTATTCACATTATCCGGTAATTTTTTTGCTTCGCTGAAAGTTCCGTCTTCAAGTAAGGTTGCTACATAAATATCACCGTTACGCTGATTGGTTTTGCCGGATCCACGAACTGGTCCGCGAATAAAATAAAGTGTTTTTCCATCTGCTGATAAAGAAGGTTGCGTTTCCCAGTTTGCAGTATTTACTCCACCCGGTAAATTGATTGGATCATACCACATGTTACCTGATTTCTGGGTGATGAATAAATCACAACTTCCATAACCTCTTCTTCCTTCACCATAACCATATCTTTCATCAATACAGCCGACAAAAATGAGTGTTCTTCCGTCCGGAGCAAAAGTTGGCGCACCTTCATTATTTGGTGTATTGATATTTCTTGGCATGGGTTCACCGGTATTCCAATAACCGTCAAGACTTGTACTGACGAAAAAATCTTCCTGCTGATTACCGCGTGAGTCCGTCACCAGTCGGGTGAATAAAAGTTGTTTCTGATCTACGGTCAGTGTAGGAAAATATTCATACTCATTGGTGTTCACCCCTGCCCCAACATTGACCGGTTTAAACGGAACAGGATTTTTTATGGCATTGATAGCGAATTCACAATTGGCAATCACCCAGTTAGTTTCCATTAAAAATTCAGGATTTGCCCCTGGAAAAGTTTTGTAAATATTAGCATGTTTTAATGCATCTTCATACATCCCCTGTGACCATTCTAACAAGCATAAATCAAAATACACATAGCCTGTTGATGAGACCTGCGGGTTAACTTCAAGCGCTTTTCTGTAAGCTTCAATGGCATCATTTATTCTTCCGATTTCCATGCAGTAATCAGCCTTCATCAAATAGGCATCACTGAATTCAGGATCTTTGGCGATGGCTTTATCTGTAAGCGCGATGGCTGTTTCATAATCAGGCAAACCTGTGTATGGATTAAGCTCGCGGATAGCAGCCATACTTTCTTCTACATACTTGATGGCTTTTTTACTTTTGGTATCCCATTGCCCGGGCTGTGCAGTTGAACAGGCAGCTGAGAGAATAATCGTGATGCTCAGAAATAATTTTTTCATACAACGTGATCAGGGTATATTCAAATATTTATGTGTCTGGAGTGAAATAATCCAATCCGTATTCTTTTTAACGTAATCAATCATGATTGGTAACACCTCATTTCTTTTGTCCCATTCCGGCTGTAAATAAAGCTTGCAGTCGTCGCGCACTTTTGTTTTAAGCTCTTCACCCCAAACCAGATCATGCTTGTTAAATATAATCATTTTCAATTCATCTGCTTTTTGGAAATTAGATTCAAGTGGTTGTTTAAATTTTTTGGGAGACAGACAAATCCAGTCAAAATTCCCGATCAATTCATACGCACCCGAGGTTTCAATGGCAATTACTATGCCTGATTCACGGAGTGCTTTGGTCAGATTGGTCAGATCATACATAGCAGGTTCGCCACCCGTTATTACAGCAAAATCAGCTCCGGCATTCACAACACGATTGACGATTTCAGAAACGGAAACCGGTTTATGAATGGATGCATCCCAGCTTTCTTTGACATCACACCAATGACATCCAACATCACAACCAGCCAGCCGAATAAAATAAGCGGGGCGACCGCTGAAAAATCCTTCACCCTGGAGGGAGTAAAAATCTTCCATTAACGGAAGTTCATCTTCCTTTTTTTCTGACATTAAAACTTAGTGTGTAGTGGTCATCGTTTCAGGAACGCAGATAATAAAATCAGCAATTCCCTTATTTACTTCATCCAGTGATTCGATATTTTCCTGCGTAACGGTTGAAATAGTCATCATCGTTTCAGCTTCAGCGTATTGTTTCAGATAATGTAAAATTCCCTCATAGTTATCCGAATGATAAGCTCCATTGTAATGAAGAAATGTTCCGTCGGTGGTCATGTTTTTATTAATGAAATAGGCCATGGTTGCATCTTTGATTGCCTGTGCCACTGCCATGTTGTATCCCCCGTGCTCTGAATGCAGTAATTCTTTATAACAATTAACGGTTGTATCAAATTTAAATTCATTTACCGGAACAATATATGATTTTGCAAGATCCGTCAGATTATTTAAAGATTCAAGACCTTTTTTGAAAACCATGCTTGCATATCGTCTTGGAATATTGGTTGCAACAAATTTCAGTTTGTTCGCTTTGGCAAATTCAAAAAGCGGTTTATAATCTGTGTTGTAATTTGACCAGAGTCGCACTTCTTCAGAAAAACTTTTTTCAGAAATATATCCATTCAGATACTCGTCCATGATATACTGGTTATCTGCTTCAAACATTTCTGCTCCCAGAATCAGATTGCTTTTTTTGGCAGCGTACATGGATTTTGTCAATTCAAACTGCAGCCAGTGTGAAATAGGATTGTTGTGATACTCGCCAAAAAACACATACGATCGTTCATTGGCCATTTTGGCCATCTTTTCAAAATCGGCTTCGCCACCTTTTGAATTATAAATTACATACGCCTGTTGACCTTTGGCAGAAAGATTCAACACCGAAAATAGAACGGCAAAAAAGAGGACAATTTTTTTCATGGGATAATTCGAATTTAGATATCAATCAAAAATAGTAGTTTTTCCGGGCAAAGCCTGAATCAAACACACTTAACTAATCTTAAATTCCTAAAAGATTGAACAGACGGTCATTGGAGATTAAAACAAAGATCGCAACCGGATACAGAACGTAAATCGATATAAGTCGCCAGATTGAAAACCTCAGCACCGGTTTTTTATAAAATACCAGCATCAGCGGAACAAGCAGAAAAAACTGAACCAGCGGGAAAACCCCATACATGGAATTGAATGAGATGGTAGTATACAACTGATATTTATCAAATTCATCAAACTGAATCATTTTCTGTGAATGAATACTTTCATCAATTTGCGGCGGATAAACTACCACGCTGATGGCTTTCAGATCATTAAACAAATAACTGCGTGTGCCGCGAATCTGACCATAATAATCCTGAATCCAGTAATCCGGTTCATTGATACGGAAACTTTCGTGTTGCGTATTGATGGTGTGAAATGGCCGGATATACGACGCATCCCTTGGTAAAATAGTTTCATAAGAGCCAACTGCAAAATAATCAAAGATCAGCATGAATGAAACAACAAAAGAATAATACGCCCCTATTTTAAACCAGGTCCATTTCCAGCCGGTGGTTATCATTCTGAAATAGAGCGCATCTTTTCTTGCCTCTTCTTCTTGCTGATACCGGTACCTTGCTTTTGCTGACGCTACTTTTTCTGCAAGAATTTCAGCATCTGATTTATACCCGGATTTTGGATCAGCCGTGTTTTTTGGTTGTGCTGTTAAGACCTCATAGGCTTCAGTAATCTGAATAAACATGGCGTGCGCACTCGCCGAATCATTTTTATCAGGATGATATTTAAGCGCCATTTTGCGGTACGCCTTTTTAATTGCCTCTACATTGTCAGTTGGCTGAATTCCTAAAAGCTGAAAATACCTTAAACGCTCATTAACCATGCCTAATGTCCAAAGGGTACCAATTCTACAATACCAAAAGTTACAAAAAGTAAAAACACACTGGCTGGAAAAATTAAAATCAGACAAACCATCCGTCCGAATTTAAAGAGAGGAGATGGACGTTTATACCAAACTATAAAAATTGGAATGAGCAAAACAACCTGAATAAAAATGAAATAAGAATAAATAGAATTAAATTTCCACTCATCATAATCTGTGAATTTGAGCGGTGTTTTAGAATCCTGATAGGCGGATGTCCACACCAAATATTTATCTGCTCCAAAAATGGGCGACTCAACTACTCTGAAAGACGTATCAATGAAACCAGTGATCTCAGTATAAAGAGGCGTATAATAACCGCCATCAATTTTAATAAGTGCTTCAGCGTAAAAAACGGATGAAGGCGGTATTTTACGTACCTCACCATCCACCACAGTTTCGAACGTAATCAGCGCGGCCAATGCCAGACAGTAAAAGCTGAAAATTTTAAAAATAGTCCAGTTCTGACCCGTACTGATTTTAAGAAAATACTCTTCTTCTTTTTTTTGTTCTTTTTCTTTTTGTGCAGCAGCAAGTTCGCGTGCCCGTTGCATTTTTTCTTCTACAGATAAATTTTTTGGAGGTGTTTTCATCGTTGCAATTTACAAAATCTAACTCAACACGAATTGTGTACAAAAAAAACGCCCCGACATTTCTGTCAGGGCGTTTTTAAAATTAGTTGAGAGATGAATGATCTATTTTACTGAATCAACAACAGCTTTAAAAGCTTGTGGATGATTTAAAGCTAAATCAGCAAGAACTTTACGGTTCAATTTGATTCCTTTTTTATTCACTTTTCCAATGAAAACTGAATAGCTCATACCATGTGCGCGTGATCCCGCGTTGATACGCTGAATCCACATTCCACGGAATGAACGTTTCTTTTGTTTACGTCCTGCAAACGCATGAACGAGTCCTTTTTCAATTGCATTTTTAGCAACTGTCCAGACATTTTTCTTTCTTCCCCAGTAACCTTTGGCGAGCTTCATGAAGCGTTTTCTTCTTGCTCTTGAGGCCACTGCATTGACTGATCTTGGCATAATTTTAAATTGTTTTGGTAAACGGTGCGCTTTGTTTTTTTAGTGCGACTTAGTTACTCATTTACCGGGTTTTTTACTTTAACCATTTCCCGTTCAGCCTTTCAAAAATTTCTTTTTGACAGACCGGGATTACAATTACATCAGTAATTGTTCTTTCACGCTCTTCATGTCGGCTTTGTGAACCAAACCGTCTTTAGTGAGGCGTGCTTTTCTTTTCGTTGACTTTTTTGTCAAAATGTGGCGTTTGAAAGCGTGCTTTCTTTTAATCTTGCCACTTCCGGTAACCGTGAATCTCTTCTTGGCACTGGATTTTGTTTTCATTTTTGGCATCTTCTCTCTATTTTATCTCAACTAACTATTTACTTTTTTTTCGGGTTGATCATCATGATCATTTTCTTTCCATCCAGTTTTGGCAATTGTTCAACTGCACCAAACTCTTCCAGCTCCTGTGCAAAACGCAACAAAAGAATTTCTCCTCTGTCTTTGAAAACAATTGCACGTCCTTTAAAGAAAACGTAAGCTTTCACTTTAGATCCCTCTTTTAAGAAAGACTTGGCGTGATTCAGTTTGAAGTTGAAATCGTGTTCTTCAGTATTTGGACCAAAGCGGATTTCTTTTACAACAACCTGTGCCTGTTTGGCTTTAATTTCCTTTTGTTTCTTTTTCTGTTCGTAGAGGAACTTCTTATAGTCAATTATCTTACAAACCGGTGGAACTGCATTTGGCGATATTTCTACCAGATCCAAATCTGATTCCTGCGCTTTTTTAATCGCGTCTCTGACAGACATTACCTCTGCTCCGCCATCCCACACCACACGCACTTCATTGGCTGTGATACGTTCATTAATACGATGTAATTCTTCTTTCTGCTTGAAAGGTCTTCTTCCTTCGTACCTTTTCGGTTGTGTTTCGTAAGCTATAGTTCGTTCCCCCTTTCTTAAGTTTCTATTCTAATTCTTTATTCACTTCTTTGGTCATAAATTCTGCAAATTCAGCAATGGTCATTGTTCCAAGATCTCCTTCACCCTGCTTTCTTACTCCAACCAAACCTGCTTCTGCTTCTTTCTCCCCGACAATGAGCATGAATGGAATTTTCATTACTTCATTATCACGGATTTTTTTTCCAATTTTTTCGTTCCTTTCGTCAACGAAGCCGCGAATATCGGAATTATTTAGGACTTCCAATACTTTTTGGGCGTAATCGTTATATTTTTCGCTGATCGGGAGTATGGCCACCTGGTCAGAAGTCAGCCACAGCGGGAATTTTCCGGCACAGTGCTCAATCAAAACTGCTACAAACCGCTCCATTGACCCAAAAGGCGCACGGTGAATCATTACCGGACGATGGCGCTCATTATCAGCTCCGACATACTCCAGCTCAAAACGCTCCGGCAAATTGTAATCAACCTGAATGGTACCCAATTGCCATTCACGGTTCAATGCATCTTTCACCATAAAATCCAGTTTTGGACCATAGAATGCCGCCTCACCATATTCCACAACAGTTTTTAATCCTTTCTCTGCCGCTGCTTCAATAATAGATCGTTCTGCTTTTTCCCAATTTTCATTGGAGCCAATATATTTTTCAGGATTGTTGGGATCTCTCAGCGAAATCTGTGCCTGATAATTTTCAAATTTGAGCGTTTTGAAAATGTACAAAACCAGATCGATTACTTTTTTGAATTCATCTTTCACCTGGTCAGGTGTACAAAACAAGTGTGCATCATCCTGTGTAAAACCTCTTACCCTTGTCAAACCATGCAATTCGCCACTTTGTTCATAGCGATAAACCGTTCCAAACTCGGCAAAACGGACCGGAAGATCTTTGTAACTGCGCGGTTTGCTTTTATAAATTTCACAGTGGTGCGGGCAATTCATGGGTTTAAGCATAAACTCCTCTCCTTCATTCGGCGTGGTAATTGATCTGAATGAATCTGCTCCATATTTAGCAAAGTGACCTGACGTTACATAAAGCTCTTTTCCACCAATGTGCGGTGTTATGACAGGCTGATACCCTGCCTGACGTTGTGCCTTTTTCAGGAAATTTTCAAGACGTTCACGCAGCTGCGCTCCTTTTGGAAGCCAGAGCGGAAGCCCCATTCCAACTTTCTGAGAAAACGTAAAAAGTTCGAGTTCTTTACCTAATTTACGGTGATCTCTTTTTTTAGCTTCTTCCAATAAAGTGAGGTAATCAGTCAAATCTTTAGCCTTGGGAAAAGTGATACCGTAAATACGTGTAAGCTGCTTGTTTTTTTCATCACCACGCCAGTAAGCACCTGCAATGGACATTAATTTTACAGCTTTGATGAATCCTGTATTTGGAATATGCGGACCACGGCAGAGATCCGTAAAATTTCCCTGCGTATAAAACGTAATTGTTCCATCTTCAAGGCCATCAATCAATTCCAGTTTGTAAGGATCTGCCTTTTCTGTGAAATATTTTATTGCATCAGCTTTGGAAACTTCTTTACGGATGTAAGGATTTTTTTGAGCAGCAAGCTCTGTCATTTTCTTTTCAATTTCAGGAAGATTGGAGTCTGAAATAGAATGAGATCCAAGATCAATGTCATAATAAAAACCATCTTCTACCGGCGGTCCGATTGCTAATTTTACTCCCGGATAAAGTGCTTCAATTGCTTCAGCCATGAGGTGCGCAGAAGAATGCCACATGGCCATTTTTCCACCCTCATCATTCCATGTCAACAATTTAAGCATGGTTTTTTCAGGCAAAGCACGGTTAGCGTCGATAACCTCTCCGTTTACCTCAGCCGCCAGCACATTTCTGGCTAATCCTTCGCTGATGCTTAGTGCGACATCCATTGCTGTGGCGCCGTTCTGATATTCTCTGACAGATCCGTCAGGTAGTGTAACTTGAATCATTGTTTCTTTTAAAAGTGGTGCAAAAGT